>OLIH01000048.1_pt1 | contig 154673 bp, 166 predicted proteins | sample 1609721 | NCBI WGS metagenome assembly OLIH01 (sample SAMEA4350157, study PRJEB24818) | metagenome | biome: human; feature: gut; material: faeces | place: Denmark | collected 2013-09
CGCCGAGATTCAGCCCGCTCTGCAGGTTCAGGTACGCGTAGTTGCTGCTGCCGCCGATGTCGTTATGGACGTTGTTGCCGGTGAAGTTGTAGTTCAGCAGCCCGGCGTTAATCCCGTGGTCCCAGAGCTCAGGCGGAATATAGCCGCGGGCGCGGTTGCCCATAAACGCCTGGGGTACGGTCAGGTACAGCCGCTGCTGCCCGGCATCAAAGCGGGTGGTGGCGTCTTTGATCATTTCGGTTAACGGTACGCAGGCATCTGCCGCCATCACATCGATACCGGCAATGGCGGACGTGTTGACGCCCATGCTGGCCAACTGTCCGCGCGTCAGGCAGGGTGCCAGTCCGTGGCCTTTTTCATCAACATTAAAGGTAATATCGCGGGTGGCCATATACCCGTCATTGAGGTAGATATCCGCGCGGTAGGTACCCGGCGGCAGCTCCTGGCCTTTTTCAAAACCGGACAGATCCGCCACGGCAGCGGGATCGTCCGCTAAAAAACGTGGGTTGAAATAGAGTTCTGCCTGCGCGTAAAAAGCCGGTGAGGCCAGCAAAAGGGCAAGGGGGATCTGCGCAAATGCGCGAGCAGCTCCTGGAGTAACACGCCGGGAGCCCAGGTGGTCGAGTCCATATTTCAGATGTGACATAGTCCCTCCGGTAAAAGTCGCCCGGCTGTCAGTTCTTATTTTTATTTCCGGGAGAATGGGTCTCCCGTCAGTTATTGGGTCGCGCCCTGCATCCGCGGAGTCAGCGCGCCGTAGTCGTTAATCGTCCGGTATGTAATCTCGCGACCCGCATCGGCGGGTAAGCTGACGCTGGCTTCACCCATCGGCGGAACCAGCGCATTTTTCAGCACCCGGGTACCGGCGTTGAGTTCGGTGACCGTCAGGTAGTAGGGAGTGGGGTTGATCAGCGTAAGCGTGCCTGCGCCGCGGCGGAACTTCAGCTTTTCCGCAGCCTGATCCGGCGGCAGCGCCAGCTTTGCCGGGCGGTAATAGAGCTTGATGCGGCTGATGATCGCCAGCTGGAGAGTGTTGTCGCTGAGCTTTGATTTATCCATCGACGGGATCGCTTTGACGTTCATCCAGAACAGCGTTTCCCGATCCTGCGGCAGCTGGTTGTTGGTGGCATCAATGATGCGCAGGGTATTCTCTTTTTTTCCCTGCATGGCGAACAGCGGCGGGGTGATGACAAAGCGACCGTCCTTCGCGCCATCGGCATTCTCCACCCATGACTGAATCAAATAAGTGCTCTTTTCGTCGTTGTTGGTGACCGCCAGCTGAACCTGCTTTTGCCCGGCAGGATAGATGACGCGGGTCGCTCCCAGCGCCACGCCGGCCTGGGCCTGAGCGCTAAAACCGCTGGTGGCGAGCAGTAATAGAGCCGCCAGTAAACCGCGCATCCCGCGCCGGGTAGCCAGTGTGTTTTTCATGCTTATCTCTTTCTTTTTCAAAATTATTTCCTGTTACCGGCGCTGATTACTGGTAGGTCAGGGAGAACCATGCCTGAGCGTTGGCCGCTCCCCCGGTCACCTGATTCCCGGTGGCTCGATATTTAGCGACAAAATGCAGGGTGGTCGGGCCGGTGTGCAGCGGCGACCAGCTTCCTGGCGGCGCATTGAGCGGGATCTGGCTGCCGGTTTTATCAAACAGAGCAACGCCCACGCCGGTCGCTATCCCCGGTCCTTCGCCCACCGATAGCACGTCCGGGTTTTTACCATCGGCAACGCCGTAAAACGCCACGCCAACGCGCTGGCTGACGGCGGTGCTGCACTCCTGCAGGTGGATATCGAAGGGGACGGGGTTAGTGTCTTCCCCGGCCGAATGAAACCGATTGCTGCTGATTTGTCCCATATTGACCGTCATCTGGCGGTCGCCCGCTTCAACGCGGCACGACTCGGCAATAACTATCCCCTGAAAGCGCATGTTTCCGCCGGGCAGCATAACGTTCCACTGGTTACCGGCCAGCGCCAGCGGCGGGAGCAGGAATATCAACAGACCTGACTTCATCCTTTGCATCGTTATTACCCTCAGTCTTTTTCGGATAACGGGCCTTCCTGGCCCGACGTGCCTCCCTGCCTGATGAAGAAATTACTCGTACTGCACTTTAAAGGTGGCGTCCGCGTTAGCGGTACCGGCAGTCGCGACGCCTGTTGCAAAGTAGCGTGCCTGGAATGGGATGACGTTGGTACCATTGCTAAGCGTGGTTTGTGCGCCGAAAGACGCGCCATCCAGCGCCAGCGGGGCGCCGGTACGGTCAAGGATCTGTACGCCGACGTTAGTCGCGCCGCCTGCGGCAGAACCCTGCAGGGCCAGTACCGTTGGGTTTGTACTGTTAATCGCCGTGCCAGCAAAAGCGATCGCGGCCTTCTCGGAAACGGTGATATCGCAATCATTCAGTTGGATGTTGAAGCCAACAGGAGAGCTGGTGCTACCCGCGGTGGCAAGTTTCGCTGAGCGCACCTGGCCTAACTGCACGGTTTGATCGAGAGAACCGGCATCAACTGCGCAGGCCGCATTAACCACTTCCCCTTTAAAATGCACCGTACCGCCGTTCACCGTAACGGTATCGGCCAGAGCCGCAGCAGAACTCAGGGACAATGCTGAAATAACGATAAGTGCTAATTTGTTCATGGTAAAACTCCTGTTTATGAATAATCCTGAAGCTATGCTTCACTTGAAAAGACATTTATTGTTGAAAAATAATTTTTGAAACGTAATCCTATTTTTACAGCCTAATTTATTCATCAGGTTGCGGCGATGCGTATAAATAGTCTTAAGTTTCACGCCAAACTCTTCTGCGATCTCCTGGTTGCTTTCCCCTCTGCTTAACATGCTTAACATCTGCTTTTCACGCAGACTTAGCCGGAATTTAGTATGGTAATTTCCTGAGGTCTCTTTCTTTAAAAAGAAATTCAGGATACTTCGGGTATTACTTTTCTTATCAAGTACGGTTATTTTTTCAAATAGTTCGGACTTATAAAAAGCCAGGTCGCTGGATGCAAAGGCGACAATGTTCTTATTCGAGAAGTAAATCCACTCCGAACCCGTAAGATCGTTGGAGTCGAGATCTATAATCAAAAAGAAATTGTCAATAAATTCTTCTCCAAGCAGTTCAATCAGGCCCAGAGTAAAATATTTATCCTTAGATAAAATATTAGTTGATAGAGTCATATCTGAACGCGATCTCATCCTTGGGTTGACCTTTAACTCAACGTTAATAAAACCATTCAGCGAATTAAGAGTAATCTAACATTGCCCACCTCAATGAGGCATGTGGTCGATGCTCTAAAAGAGATAAAGGCTGTAGGTATAGGTTTGCTGTGTTTTATTATTCGAGTTTTTGCTGTTTTTTTGGTGTTTAATTTTATGTGTTGCATACAAAATAGATTTTTATAAATTAAAAATGATAGGATGTACTTATCGTTAAACCATGAACAATAGTCACACTCTTTGTATTGGAATTTTCTTAGGGAATATTCCTTGAGTAAACGCGATGATTTTTATCTTTAGCGTATCCGGTTTTTTTTAATTACTGAAAATATCCCGACAAGAGACTCGGGAAGTGACCACTCCCGCTAAATTCAGAACGTTAATCATGAGGGTGATAATATCATCGTAGATAATTTCATACGTCATGAAATTAATTACGCGGAGTTATCATTCCATTAGCCTTTAAATTTCTCTTTTCTACACCTCCGGAGCATTTTCAGCTCAGATTTCACGAAACCCCACTCACTCGATACGGTTATTTCTGCGTTCAGTTAATACTGATAAGCCAGGCGCGTCGCTGGTTTCGATGAGAGCTATAGTACCATTGTGATTTATTTTAGTTATATGTATTCTGTTTTATCGATTTTTAGGAGCTATAATTTAATTTACAAGTAAAATACCGTTATATACAGCATAAAATGCTATGTGTGCAGATGTTTTGCGGACGGTGTGCGGCTGAGGATAATTTGTAAGGCTAGTTTATGATGTACAAAATTCAAGGGACGATCTATTTCAGAAGTGATGACGGCCTGATGTGGCTGGATGAGGATGCATCCGTCACGCTAACAGCAACCACCGGTCGCCTGCTTAAGTTCCTTTTAGACCACAGAGAGCATGTGATTTACAGGAATGAGATACTTGAAAAAGTCTGGGACGCACATGGGCTGCGGACGTCCAGTCATAGCCTCAATAAGTATATTTCAGATCTGAGAGCCGTTTTCAGAAACCTGGGCTGCACCGAGGAGATTATCGTTACCGTTCCGCGGGTGGGTTTTATGATATCTGCAGCCATTGTTATTGAAAGAATGGATTATCCTGCTCTCGCGGTAAATGACGAAAGCGAAGGAGAAGGGGCGGTTGTCGGTCGGGGCATCGGTTCAAATGAGGAGAGCGAGACATATTCTGCGGGGAGGGTTAAAAAGGCCCGCTATGCACTACTTGCGCTGTGCGCGTTAGTCATGCTTTTTCTGAGCATTCAAGGCGAACTGTATCGCCCACTCTTTGCCGCAGACGAGGATGAAATCTATTCTCTGGGGAGCGTCGATTCATGCCCGGTCAGAACTTTTAACGTAATACCTCAAGAGCAGAAGCCAAAGATGATGGCCCTGGCTCAGAAGCTTATTAAGAAACAAGGAATGCTGTGCTCAGGCAATAGTGTTTTTTACTTTAATGTATCAGAATCTGTATTAAAAGCCTCTGAAGCAAGAGTATTTTTAGCCCACTGCATTAACTCAAAAGTTAAGAAAGGTGATTGGTATTCATGTGAAAATTATTACAGGCCAGATTATGAAATACCAGGATAAAATCAGGACCAAAAGCATTTACATACTCTTTCTGGTGTTGGTGATAGGGTTGATTTTTCTCTGGCTGGTAGGGCATCTTTATCGCAAAGACGACTTTGATTGCTCAGCCAACCTGAGAATTGAATCAACTTCATTTGCCTTTGATGCAAAATTTAAAACCTTCTTGCTTATGCGGGAAAATAATACCGGCTATTTTGATGTATCCGGGAAGGTGCTAGTCGATGACGTGAAGTACAACGTCGAAAGGGCGTACCATTTCAACTATGAAAGGAAAGCGAATAATATTTATCACCTAACCAATACCACAGTCTCTAAGAGAAAGGCCGACACCATGATCGAGGGTATGATGCAAAAAGTCTTTTTTAGTCCCGATCCGGATTCAGGACGCTATATCAAGATACAAAAAATGAAAAACGCCTGGATCGTTCAAAGTCTGTATTCCCCTTCGTTTATCTGTGTAACCAATTGAAGATAAAGGTTTTTAGATCATGGTGTTGTTGCCAGGGGAGTGACGCTCTCCTCGTATGCGATCCGCGCTAAGGCGCTTTTATATTAAAGAAGGCCGTTTCTCTGTCAGATATCTCAGAAAGCAAAAAGCCTGCTTCAAAAGCAGGCTTCTTAAATCTGGCTCCTCTGACTGGACTCGAACCAGTGACATACGGATTAACAGTCCGCCGTTCTACCGACTGAACTACAGAGGAATCGTGTGAACGGGGCGCATATTAACGATGCCCTTCCGCCTTGTCAAAGGGTGAATCGGCTAAGGTCGTTTGTTTGCTGACAATTTCAACAGAGTGCCCGTTTTTTCTGCATCATGCCGCGTCGTGCACCGTTGCAGTGCATTTATACCCCTAATGGGGCATACCGCAATCCGCTGACCGGGCAAAAAAATCGCGCTTTGCTATCACTATCCCTTATTACGCGGCTTACAGCGGCGTTTATCTCTCCGGCCAAAAGCTGGCAAGCAAATTGCAAAACCTTCTGCATCTAAACGGCCAGTGTTGGTACTGGTGTTCCTTACAGGAGGCAAAATGAACTTAAGACGACTGAAGTATTTCGTAAAAATCGTCGATATCGGCAGTCTGACCCAGGCCGCTGAAGTCTTGCACATCGCACAACCGGCGCTGAGCCAGCAGGTTGCGACCCTGGAAGGCGAGCTGGACCAGCAGTTGTTGATTCGCACCAAACGCGGCGTCACGCCGACCGAAGCGGGCAAGATCTTGTATACCCACGCCCGTACTATTCTGCGCCAGTGCGAGCAGGCGCAGCTGGCGGTAAATAATGTCGGTCAAACGCTAAGTGGCCAGGTATCGATTGGCCTGGCCCCGGGCACGGCGGCTTCGGCCATCACTATGCCGCTGCTGCAAACGGTGCGTAACGAGCTGCCGGAAGTGATGGTCTATCTCCAGGAAAGTAGCGGAACCCTCCTCAACGATAAGCTTATCGACGGTCAGCTGGATATGGCCGTACTTTATGAACGTTCCCCGGTTGCCGGGATCATCAGCCAGCCGCTGCTAAAAGAAGATCTCTACCTGGTCGGTACCCGGGATTGTCCGGGGCAGAGCGTGGATCTGACGGCGGTCGCGGAGATGAATCTGTTCTTGCCGCGCGATTACAGCGCCGTTCGCGCAAGGGTGACCGAAGCCTTCACCCTGCGTCGCTTATCGGCCAAAATTATCGGTGAAATTGAATCCATTACCACCCTGACGGCAGCCATTGCCAGCGGCATGGGCGTCACCGTTCTGCCGGAGTCCGCCGCCCGTTCGTTGTGCAGCGCGGCCAACGGCTGGATGGCGCGCATCAGCACGCCGTCAATGAGCCTGTCGCTGTCGCTCAATATGTCGGCTCGCGGCAGTCTGTCGCCGCAGGCGCAGGCGGTGAAGGAGATCCTGATGTCGCTGGTGAGTCGCCCGTCGCTGGAGAATCGTGAATTACAGTTAGTCAGTTGAGCTATATTCCTGAATGGAATAAGTTGCTGGTTTTTATTATTTGTTAGCAAGGACAACAGACTTTAACAATAGAGCATATGTTATGTCTGATAGCCCGGAGGAAAGGGTGAACTTCCAGCAGCTCAAAATTATTCGTGAAGCGGCCCGTCAGGATTACAACCTGACGGAAGTCGCCAATATGCTCTATACATCGCAGTCGGGCGTTAGCCGCCATATTCGTGAACTGGAAGAAGAGCTGGGGATCGAGATTTTTATCCGCCGCGGCAAACGTCTGCTGGGGATGACCGAGCCGGGCAAAGCGTTGCTGTCGATTGCCGAGCGTATCCTCAATGAAGCCAGCAACGTTCGTCGCCTGGCGGACCTGTTTACCAACGATGCCTCCGGCGTCTTAACCATCGCCACTACGCATACCCAGGCGCGCTATAGTCTGCCGCCGGTGATTAAAGCCTTCCGTGAACTCTTTTCTGATGTCCGTCTTGAACTGGTGCAGGGAACGCCGCAGGAAATTGAAACGCTGCTGCATAACGGCGGCGCGGATATTGGTATCGCCAGCGAGCGTCTGAGCAACGATCCGACGCTGGTGGCTTTTCCCTGGTTCCGCTGGCACCACAGTCTGCTGGTTCCCAAAGATCATCCTCTGACCCAGGTGACGCCGTTGACCCTCGAGGCGATTGCCCGTTGGCCGCTCATCACCTATCGCCAGGGCATAACCGGCCGTTCACGCATCGATGAAGCCTTTAACCGTAAAGGGTTGATGCCGGATATCGTATTGAGCGCACAGGACTCAGACGTCATCAAAACCTACGTTGAGCTGGGGCTGGGCGTGGGGCTGGTGGCGGAACAGTCGGGAGATGAGCGGGAGTCTGATACCTTTACGCGTCTTGATACCCGCCATCTGTTCGATGCCAATACCGTCTGGCTGGGCCTGAAGCGCGGACAGCTGCAGCGAAATTACGTCTGGCGTTTTATTGAACTCTGTAATGCAGGCCTGTCGCTGGAGGAGATTAAACGCCAGGCGATGGAGCCGGAAGAGGCGGCGATCGATTATCAAATTTAGCAGGATGATAAATCAGATATGACATAGCAAACGAAGCTATAATTCATTCACGATAATCGCCACAGAGGAAGGGAAATTGTGCGGCGCGTGAAACTGCTTTGTTCTTTTATTATGCTTCTCACCAGCCAGAGCGCTCTGGCGGTGAGCTACCCGCTGCCGCCGGAAGGAAGCCGTTTGGTAGGCAGCCCGTTGACCATCACGATTCCGCAGAACAATACCCAGCCGCTTGAGGCCTTTGCCGCTCAGTACGGCCAGGGCCTGAGCAATATGCTGGAGGCCAACCCGGGCGTCGATGTGTTCCTGCCGAAATCGGGCACCACGCTGGTGGTGCCGCAGCAGCTTATCCTGCCCGCCACGGTTCGCAACGGCATTGTGATCAACGTTGCTGAAATGCGCCTTTACTACTATCCGCCTGAAGGCACAACGGTCGAGGTTCTGCCGATTGGTATTGGCCAGGCAGGGCGCGAAACCCCGCGTAACTGGGTGACCGCAGTTGAGCGTAAGCAGGAGGCGCCAACCTGGACGCCAACCGCCAATACTCGCCGGGAATATGCCAGCCGGGGCGAAAGTCTGCCGGCATTTGTGCCGGCCGGGCCGGATAACCCGATGGGACTGTACGCCATTTATATCGGCAGGCTGTACGCCATTCATGGCACCAACGCCAATTTCGGCATTGGCCTGCGGGTGAGCCAGGGCTGCATTCGCTTGCGCAATGACGACATCAAGTACCTGTTTGATACCGTTCCGGTAGGCACGCGGGTGCAGATTATCGATCAGCCGGTGAAATATACCGCCGAGCCGGACGGTAGCCGCTGGGTTGAAGTTCATGAGCCGCTGTCGCGAAACCGCGCGGAGTATGAATCGGACCGCAAGGTACCGCTTCCCGTCACGCCGGCGATGCAGGCTTTTGTGAAGGGCGAGGGCGTTGATGTGAATCGCGCCGGGCAAGCGCTTGAACGCCGCTCCGGTATGCCGGTGGAGATTGGCCGTTCAGCGTTGTAAGCCGGCAGCGGCTGGTCGCCTTTTCCTGCAAACTCGCAGCAACAGAACGCGCCCGTGGTTTTCGGGCGCCATCGGTTGTCGTGAATAGCGCCCTTTATTATTCCGCTTTAACTCATCTCAGCGATAGGGATGTTTTTTAAACGCAGCATGATTTTCAAATAATTCGGCAAGCGACTGAATGTGACGAAACTCTTGCGCATCAACAATATCGGGGATCCTGGCCTGAATAAAGGTCCAGATAACCGTACTCGTCACGGCAACCTGATCGGGGTCCGTGGCAATCGGACGATCTTCCAGTAGCGTATTCCATTCCCTGCAGGCTGCTAGCAGTTGACGGGTAATGCGCTCTATCCACGGGTGATGCTGTTTTTCCGTCGGGCGAAGATGATGTTCATACACATTTTGCACCGCCTTCTCACCCGCGGCGAGCATAAAGCCCAGTACCTGCAGGTCTCTTGCCAGCGCATCCGCAGCGATCGGCAGGAGTTTTCGCTCCCTGGCTGCCTGTGCTTCGAAATAGTCCAGTATCAGCGATGAATCCATCAGACGTATTCCGTTATCCAGCACCAACGTCGGCGCTTTGACCACAGGGTTGATCTGCGAAAACGCGTCAAAGCTGCTGAATACCGACAGCGGATGGCTTTCAAACTCGACGCCGTAAAGTTCAAGAGAAATCGCCACGCGCCTTACATAAGGAGAGTCCATCATACCAATAAGCTTATTCATGATTCCTGTTTTCCTGTGCTGGTGAAATATGCTGGGGGTTAACGCTTCATTACTGACGATGAAAAGACAGTACAGTAAATTCATTCAGGCGAATATCTTCAGTATCTTACGGGTTAGGTTAGTATTACTGACAGGTTATGGGTCACCTTTTAAGCGTCACGGTGAGGGAGTAGTAACATGGCGGATTTTCCCCCGATTGCGAGTTTACGTAGTTTTGAAGCCGTGGCTCGTCTTGGCAGCGTTACGCTGGCGGCGAAAGAACTACAAGTTACGCACTCAGCTATCAGTCAGCAGATTAAAGTGCTGGAGGAGAGGGTCGGCTTAAAGCTGTTTATTCGTCACGGTCGCGGCCTGCAGATTAATGAAGAGGGACGACTCTACGCCTTGCAGGTACGCGAGGCCCTGAACCATATCGCGGACGCCACCCGACTGGTGCAGGTAAAGCCCCGCAGACAGGAGCTGACGATAGCGGTGGTACCCTCTTTTGGAGGCCACTGGCTTTTGCCTCGTCTTGAGCGTTTTCGGGCGAAATACCCTCAAATCACGCTGCGAATACAGGCAAACCTGGCGGTCACTCATCTGCAGCAGGAAGGGGCAGATTTGGCCATCCGCATGGGAAAAGGGGACTGGGAAGGCACGGAGAGTCATTATCTTTTCTCCGATGAGCTTATCGTTGTGGCTGCTCCATCTTATAACGGCGGTGAGCTACCCCGTACGCCGTCAGAGATAGCGCAGAGCAAGATTATCTTTTCCATGGAATCGTGGAAAACCTGGTGTATCAAGGCAGGGCTTGAAAGAGAGATTGTGCCCGGCGGGCTATGCATAAACGACTCAAATCTGGTGCTGGAGGCCGTCCGGCTCGGTAAAGGTGTTGCGCTGGAACGCCGCTCTTTAGTCCAGGATGCTATTGCCCGAGGAGAGCTGGAACAGCTTACCCCTTTCGCCGCGCCTTATCCGTGGCCTTACTGGCTGGTCTCATCGCAAGTTGCAGAAAAGAAAAACGAAGCTGTGCTTTTTAAGGACTGGCTTAGTGAGGAGGTTGTTGCCTGGCGTCAGCAAACGGCAACGGTAGAAGAGAGATAAGAGACGTTTTTTGGTAAACAGTGAAGGTGAGTGTTTTTCTGACGGCTCCCGCAACATTATTCCGCGTAAGTGAGCTTTCACCTTCAGCTGCGCACAGCGCTACCCTTCCGGATGTATGACACTCCAGGACCTCGATCATTATGAACTATGTCGTGGTTATCTGTTCCTTGCTCAAAAGCGCTCCTGATAACGAAAAAAGTTATTGATATCGCGACTTTCAATAATTTACATCTGAATGAGTGTAATATGCATTATATGTCTTTTTGGTAATTAAATTTGAAAACAGACAAGGATTATTTGTTTATCTTATTGTTTTTTATAGATTTAAATTTATAAGTCATAAGTTTTGATTTCTTTTTTGCAATTACTTTTGCTGGTGGTATAGTTATTACAGACCACAGATGGTAAAAGGATTACGCTCATCATGCGACCGAAAGAAGTTCAGGCATCGGCAGTCAGTACGATGTTCAGAGATGAAAGTAGAGGTTTGCTTTCCAGTAAAGTCGTTATTGTTCTGGGTTTACTTAGCGCCGTTGCTGCATTATCCACTGATATGTACTTGCCTTTATTTCCAGCTATCGCCAGCGATCTGCATACGACGCCTGACAAAGTTCAGCTTAGCATCACCGCTTTTATGGTGGGCTTAGGTATTGGGCAGCTGTTTATTGGACCATTATCCGATCATTACGGCAGACGTAAATTATTGCTGGGCGGGATGGCCCTATTAACCATCGCTTCATTAGCTGGCGCTATATCTACGAACATTCAGCTGCTCATTGTTACACGGTTCTTTCAGGGACTGGGAGGAGCGGCTGGTATCGTTCTTTCCCGAGCAATTATTTCTGATCTGTGCCCGGGGACTAAAGCCGCTCGATATTTTAATCTGGTGCTAGCGATACAGGGGATCGCCCCTGTTATTGCACCATTACTTGGTGGAGTGGCTGCATGGTTTATCTGGCCGGTGGTTTTTGTTTTTATGGCTACAATATCATTAGTTTCCACTCTGCTCAGTAGTCATTTTATTAGCGAAACATTACCCCGTCATCAGCGATTACCTTTCAATCTGAATGAGTTTATCAGTCAGTTTATCGAGTTGCTAAGCAATAAGAAATATATTGGTTATACTCTAATTTTTTCAATCCAGTTTGGGGCGCTATTTGCTTATATATCAGCATCACCATTTATCTATCAATCGACGTTCGATTTATCCTCAGGAAAGTTCGCTGTAATATTCTCTATCAACGCCGGAGCCATGATGTTTGGTAGTATAGTCAGCGCTCGCTATGTTATGAAATTTGGTGAAGATAACCTCATAACCATGGGGGTGATAAGCACGCTGGTGATATCTATATTGCTTTGTATCGTTGACAATATTTCTCATTTCCAGTTTGAGATCGCGGCGGTACTACTGTTAATGATGATGTTTACTATGGCTTTGACATTTGGCAATGCCGCGAGTATGGCCATGGCGGCATCCTCTCACTTAAAGGGAACGGGTTCTGCTATTTTAGGGGCTTTTCAGTTTGGTATCGCTGCGATAACCCCGTCACTGCTTGGATTTGGAGACCCGTTGTCACTACTGCCGATGTCGCTGATTATCGCGGGATGTTGTTTAATTGCCATCATGGCATTGTTATTGACAGGTAAAAAAGGATAGTGTGATGAAAACCCATGACGCTATAAAAATCATTGGTGCAAGGCAAAATAATTTGCAAGATATTGATGTAGAGGTCCCTAAAAATAAAATAACAGTTTTTACCGGTGTTTCCGGATCGGGAAAAAGTTCTTTAGTATTCGGAACTATAGCGGCGGAATCTCAGCGACAGTTAAATGACACGTTTCCACCTTTTATTCGCCATCGCTTACCACATTATGGTAATCCTGAAGTCGATGAAATTGAAAACCTGTCGGTGGCCATTATTATTGACCAAAAACGTATTGGTGGCAACGCACGTTCGACGGTGGGCTCCGCATCAGATATTTATACCCTGCTACGGCTACTCTTTTCTCGTGTCGGCGAACCTTTCGTAGGTTATTCGAATGTTTTTTCATTCAATCATCCTGCGGGGATGTGTGCGACATGCGACGGGTTGGGCATTGCCAGTACTATTGATATCAACCATCTGATTGATTCAAATCTGTCGTTAAATGAAGGTGCTATTCGTTATCCTTCTTTTGCGCCAGGCTCATGGCGTTGGAAACGTTATGTTTATTCAGGACTTTTTGATGCCGATAAAAAAATCGCGGATTATTCAAAAGAGGAGCGAGAATTATTACTTTATGCGGATAATCTCACTCCTGAAGCGCCGTTAGCCGGTTGGCCTAAGAGTGCAAAGTTTGAAGGCGTCATTACGCGCTTTACGCGAAGTTATTTAAAACAAGAAACTAAAGATACTAAAACTGAGGAATTTCAGCGCGTCGTTAGTTTGCAGGTTTGCCCTTCTTGTCAGGGTATGAGGCTTAACGAGGAAATACTTTCCTGCCGGATTAGAGGGAAAAATATTGGCGAATGCGCAACGCTGCCTGTCACAGAGTTAAAGCTGTTTGTAGAAAAGCTCGATTATCCTGAAGTCAGGCCGCTGATCGAAGCATTGCTGGAAAGGTTGGATGCCATGTGTGCAGTAGGCTTGGGATATCTGGATTTGAACCGTACGACCCCTAGCTTATCGGGCGGTGAGTCCCAGCGGTTGAAAATGGTCCGACATCTGGGAAGTAGTCTGACCGGGATCGTTTATATAATTGATGAACCCAGTACCGGCCTGCATCCAGCAGATATAGTGAAATTGAATGTTTTAATTGGAAAACTACGCGACAAAGGCAATACCATTCTGATGGTGGAGCACGACCCGGACATGATAGCGATAGCCGAGCATATTATTGATTTAGGGCCAGGAGCGGGTAAGCAAGGCGGGAATATTGTCTTTGAGGGCGACCTGTCGGCACTTAAGCAATCCCAAACCTTGACGGGTCGATATTTCTCTTCACGGGCAGAGATAAATAAGAAACCGAGATGTGCCAAGGGTTATATATCGGTAAGAAACGCCACATTGCATAACCTGCATAACTTATCGGTAGACGTGCCTTTAAGCGTTATGGTCGCTGTGACGGGAGTCGCTGGATCGGGCAAAAGTTCATTCGTTATGGGGGCCCTGGCGCCACAATGTCCGGAGGCGATCGTTATCGATCAAAAACCGATACATACCTCAATTCGATCGCATATTGCTTCCTGGTGCGGTGCATTTGATACGATCCGTTCGCTGTTTGCCGAAAAAAACCAGGTGTCAGCGTCGTGGTTTAGCGCTAATGCCAAAGGGGCTTGTCCGGAATGTAATGGGCTAGGGGTAATACAAACCGATCTGGCATTTATGGATACGGTTACGTTGCCATGTGAGGCCTGCCAGGGGCAGCGCTATAACCCACAAGCGCTGAAATATCGTTATCAGGGAAAAAGTATTGCTGAGGTATTATCCCTGTCGATTAATGATGCCTGCGAATTTTTCCTGAATGAGCCACAGCTCAGGCCAATTTTTCGTAGCCTGGTCGAAGTCGGGTTGGGATATTTACGCTTGGGTGAATCGTTAAATCATCTTTCAGGCGGTGAATGCCAGCGGCTGAAGTTAGCGTCACAATTAAATCATGATAGTGACATGTATATTTTCGATGAGCCAACCACGGGTCTTCATCCCAGTGATGTAGCCTCGCTGTTGAAACTATTTAACCGACTGGTAGCGCGCGGAAACACCGTCATTATTATTGAACATAATATGGAGTTGATCGCTCAGGCTGACTGGATTATTGATATTGGACCTTATGCCGGGAAAGAAGGGGGGGAATTATTGTTTAGCGGTACACCCGAATCGATGCTGGCCTGTCGCCATTCATTAACCGCAGAGTGGTTGCGCAAACATTGCCGGATGGAGTGAGAAATGGTGGTCGGGACAGCCAGTAGAGACTGGCAATAATGTGATGCATGCCCATTATTATACTGATGTATTGTCCCGTTAATCTTATTCGTCTAAAGGCCAGTGGTAATCGCGATCCAGCCAGCCATCCAGGTCATAATCCATCATACATTGTTCGGCGAAACCTTTATATTCTTGTACCTGCCCCGACATCTGTGCGGCGAGCAACAGCTCGATACGAACATTTTCATGACTACCGGTATAATTTCGTTCATAGAGTTCGTGTCTGCTGGCGAATTCTGTTCCTACGGAGTCCCAGATTAGCTTCATGAGCTTGACGCGTTCAACGGCATCCATACCGTTGGAGCCCCGCATATATTTTTTCAGATAAGGTTCCAGTTCCGGCGCAGCGAAATCTTTGGCATGCGAATTGATATAAATAAGCGCGCTGCCAAGATCTTGTTCAATAATTTCTTTGATCCGTGGATAGCCGAGACTCATAAACCAACGGTAGGCTAAACCATAATCCAGGTTAGGCAGGAGGGCGCCGTTGTGCCAGGGGTTCGGCGATTTAGCCATAGCATCACTTATGGCCCAGAAGAGGTTGCGCCAGGCCAGCATTTCCCCGACGCGCGTCTGTATGCCGCGGAAATCGGCTACGCCGGTGGCTTCCACGCCTTTAATGAATAAACCACAAATAAAATCGATTTTTACCGCCAGACGCGTTACTCCGTGGAACGTTGAGCGGTGCAGGAAGCCAGAACTGGGTAAAAACGTGGCCGCTTTAGCGGTATCGCCGTAAATAAAAATGTTTTCCCAGGGAATCTTCACCTTATCCAGAATGAAGATCATGTCATTCTCGTCGTAGCGTGAGGATAGTGGATAGTCAAAAGGACTGCCGACCTTTTCGGCGGCTAAGGAGTAAGAGGGGCGGCAAACCAGCTTCAGCCCTGGGGCATTCATGGGTAATGTGCATACCAGGGCAAATTCTCTTTTTTTGACAGGTAAACCGTAATGCGCGATGAAATTGTAATGCGTCAAGGCTGAGCCGGTAGCAACCACCTTGGCACCGCTAACAATCACACCATCATCACACTCTTTTTCGACGTGAATGCAGATATCTTCAATCTGGTCGGGCGGGAGATTGCGGTCGATAGGGGGGTTAATGATGGCATGATTCCAGTAAAGTAGCTCCTCTTGCGAACGTTTGTACCAGTGCCTGGCGTTATCCGTATATTCGCCGTAGGCCTCGGGATTGGCGCCCAAAGTCGTAAGAAACGACGCTTTGAAATCAGGGCTTCTTCCCAACCAGCCATAGCTAAGCCGTGCCCATTGCGCGATTGCGTCGCGATCGCGTATCAGATCGTCAACAGAATGAGGAACGCGGAAGAACGGATGGGTGACACCACCGCTGCCGGTATCACAAGGCGTGGTTAATATAGCCTGATACTTTTCGTCATGGAGCGCGTCGTATAATTTAGCTATGGACAGTGCTGAATTGCGAAACGCTGGATGTGTAATAACATTGTCCACCTTTTCACCATAAGCCCATATTTCTCGCCCATCATTTAGACCCGCTAAAAAGTCATTACCGGTAGGTAATGATACTGATTTATTTTCCATGTCAGCTCTCTCCGAATGTCGGTTTTCAACACTTCCTTTTAAACGGCATCTTGTTGGCTAAGAGTTGCCGTTGTTGTTAAGGCGTTCTGTATCAGCCATTGATAAATAGAAAATGCGTCTTGCGTCAGGAATGATTCGTTATGAAATTGTATGGAGGCAACGTTGCCTGACGATAATGCGACAATTTCACCGGAAGGAAGTCGCTCCAGCTGGACTGTTTTGTCATGCTCCGGGCTGTACCAGCATGGCCGCTGATGTAGTGCGGAGAAACTGTTATAGAAACCAACGGTATGAGGTTTTCCCTGAATGAATATCTGATGTTGGCTACCCTGACGGTTATTGACCAGCCGCTCGATCGGAATGCCTAATTCGGCGCAAATTAACTGATGTCCCAGACAAGTCCCGATTAGCGGACGCTGCTCCCGGAGCCGTTGCGCAATAATTTTTCGGCCCACGCGTATTTTTTCGAGTTGTATATTGGTTGGATCGCCAGGCCCGGGACCAATGAATACGATGTCGCGATCGATGAGTTGCGTTAGCTTGCTCGGACAGTCATACCAGGGAATGAGTGTGACGGCGCAACCCGCGCTGCGTAACTGATAGGCAATCATGGCGGTGAAGTTGTCCTCCATGTCGATCAGTGTGATGGCATGATGAGAGAGTAGAGCGCGCGGGCCCCATTGCAAGTTATCCAGCCAAAAGGAGGAGGTGCGTGCATTCCGTTGTGCCAGTATCTGGTCAGCCCGATGGCAAAGTTCTGCAGACAATCCTGTCCGGTTTGGCGTCCCGGCGCCTGGTTCAGAGAAGAACGAATGCATTAGCCCTTGTAATTTGGCGCGTGTTTCACCGGCTTCACTTTGCGCGATGGAACTTCTGACGATGGTTGAACCCGCCGTAAGCCGAAAATATCCCTGAGCGGAAATATCGGCCGTGCGGATCATTATGGCCGAGTCCAGATAGCGTTTACCTTCTTGCGCACCCGTTATAGCAACGATGCCGCTGTAATAACCGCGTCCGCGGCGTTCTCGCCGGGCGATAACTTTACAGGCGCTTTCTATTGGGCTGCCGGTCACTGTTGGCGCAAATAGCGATTGCCTGATGATTTCTTTCAGACTGCGATCTGATTTGCCATGGATAAAATATTCGGTATGCGCGATGTGCGACATAGCCTTGAGCTTCGGCCCGGATACCTGAATATCACGCTGACAGATGCTACTCATCATTTTGAGTTCTTCATCTACCACCATAAATAGTTCGTCGCGCTCTTTTTTATCCTGCAGAAAATCATCCAGTACGTGCGCCATATTCCCGGTATCGGGGTATTTTAATGTGCCGCTGATAGGATTCATCGCCACGTTCTGCTCATCAACCCGGATATGCTGTTCAGGCGTACTACCCATGAAATAGCGGCTGCCGGTAAAGATCATCCATGTCCAGTATGATCCGCATTCCGATTGCAGCAGCCGTTTGTACAGCGTCAGCGCGTGGCGGATACTAAAGTCGGTTATATCGCCCTCCAGGCTGCGTGAAATCACAAAGTTGCTGCCTTCCCCGGAGCTGATTTCCTGATCAATCACGGTATCAACAATGTCGCCATACGTTTGGTCATCAAGATCGAAGTGCAGGTTTCGTGGCTTGATATCATGGTCATTAATGGCTGCGATAAATGAATCTATAGGATAATGGTCTTGCCGTTCAATGTGCATTACGATCGTCTGTTCACCATCGTCAATACAGGCATATCCTTTTTCTTTCAGCTGATTAAATGGCAATAATATCAATTTGTTAAATGAGATTTTGCCTGTCGCGTCCAGAGGAGGATCCAGCGCTAATTCTGAAAGGGACTGGCTTAGCTCAATATCCCCTTCAAGAAACAATACTGCGTTGATAGGTTCGCATTGGGGGCGGTAAATACAGGCAAAGGGTCTATCAAGATTGGCCAGATGAGCCGAAAGCTCGTCGGGATTTGCTGAATCTTTAGATAACATCATCATCTCCTGAAGTGCCGTGAGGATCTTTAATGTTCCAATGCATCGATAGCTTGTCGGGTTGACAGCACAACTGAGCTGGTTTCCGCAGCTAGCTCAAGCGCTAGACGATGCTTTTCTTCGGAGAAATCGGCGAGCGCATCGGCAATAAAAAATGTCTCGATATCATTGGAATAGGCCTCTTGCGCTGTGCACAAACAACCGATATGGGCGTAAACGCCGCAGACAATCAGCTGATCGCATTTGAGTTCGTGCAAAGTACTCAGAAGAGGAGAGTTAAAGAAGGCGCTGTAACGCCACTTCGTTAATACCCACTCATTTTCCAGGGGCGTCAACGGAGGAACAATCTGTTTATGTTCCTGGCTGCCGTTCATGCCTGAACCCCATAGACTGTGCAGCAAGCCGCGCTGTTGTGGCGTCATGTCGCCGGGTTGGGCAGTATAAAATACTGGAATATGCAGACGTCGGGCGACACTAAGCAAGCGGTAGATGTTGTCGATGACCTGCGCTATCGGCGAGGCGTCAGCAGTGTAAAAATCGAGAAAATAACGCTGCATATCATGTATGAGTAGCGCCGCTCTTGAACTGTTGGGTCGCCAGTCTGCAATTGATTTGGGTAATTGACGTTCTGTCGGCAATGGGTAGGGCCGTATCTTTTCCATGTTATTCTCCTTGTACGCTTAGCAGCTGCCGAGTGCGGCACCACCGTCGACCAATAACGTTGATAGCGTGGTTTGCCCTGATTCTTCGCACAGGTAAAAGCAGACCGCGGCAGCAATTTCTTCCGCCGTGGCGACTTTGTTGAGTGGAATACCAATGCGAAATTGTTGTGGGTTACCGTTGAGCGTGTTTTGCTTGTCACTTTCGCTATGCCACATGCCGCGCAGCATCGGCGTATCGGTTGAGCCGGGAGCGACAACATTACAACGTATCCCATACGGAGCGACCTCCAGCCCCAGAGCATAGGTAAATGCCTGGGCAGCGGCTTTTGAAGCGCAGTAGGCGGCCATCGTCGCCCGCGGCACGCGCGCTGCATTTGAGGCGATAGTTACGATGCTGCCTTTACGCTGAGCCATCATCAGATTGGCCGCATGGCGGCTGGTGTTAAATACGCCAGTCGCGTTGACGGCAAATGTTTTCGCCCAATCCTGAGGTTGTGTTTCGGCCACGCTGGCGTGGCACAGTACGCCGGCGCCGTTGACCAGATACCCTACCGGGCCCAGTTGATGACCGACTGCGGTAAAGGCCTCTGCTACGCAGCGGTCGTCGGCAACGTCCACAGTAAAGCCTGCAATGGGCTGCGGATGGTTATCTTGTAGTGTGGCTACAAGGGTTGCCAGCTGAGTGGCGTTATTATCAAGAAGCGCTAGTGACAGCCCTTCTTTCGCCAGCGCGTGGGCAACGGATTCGCCAATGCCACCGCATGCGCCGGTAATAACGGCAATATAATCTTTATCAAAAGTCATGTTGTCCCTCTTTCCAGTGAGTTAATAACATCTGCGTTTGCGCTACGTTCAGGCGTGGGTCGCAGAGAATTTGCTTAAGTTCATGTTCTTCAGGGTGATTATTTTCACTGAAGCATTCGATGACCGGGTTCGGCGTTGCTTCCAGATGGAGTCCAGCGGCGCAGGCGTTATGTGATTTCACCTGCCTCAGGAAACCGGAGATTTCAGCCATCATGTCGCTAAGCTCGCGGCGTTTATTGCCCGCCCGTGTTTTCCCGGTATTCCCATGCATTGGATCGCACATCCATAACACCGGCGTTTCGGTTGCTTGTGCGGCCTGAATCAACGCGCCCAACCGATGAATGTGTGAACGGCCAAAACGCGAAATAAAAGTCAGACGCCCAGGAATACGCTGAGGATTGAGCTGTCGGCAAAGTGACGCGATGAACGATGGCGTTACGCTGGCGTCAATCTTGCAGGCAACAGGGTTGGCGATATTCGCCAGCATGGCGATATGTGGGCTGTCAGGCGCAAGAGTACGAATGCCTATCCAGGGCCAATGGGTGCTGGCTAAGTATGATTCTCCGTAGGGATTAGTGCGGATTTGAGTGGTTTCATAGTCCAGCAACAGCGCTTCATGGCTGGTCCAAATGTGATGAACATCGCGGGGATATTCCCGTTCGTAACGTTTAATTTCGGCCAGCGTTTCCGCAGCAGCACGATAGCTCAGCAGCATCCGTTGCGGATCGTTACGCCTGGCTTCTGGTGTCGCTTCGGGCCGGTTGACTGAATCACCGCGCCACACGGGAAGTACCCTGTCGCCATCGACTTCGTTTTGTTGCGAGCGGGGTTTAGCATATTGACCGGCAATTCTACCTACCGTCAATATCGGCAGCCCCGTCAGTGTTGAGAATTCGCGGGACATTTGCTCAAGGAAGATCAATTTTTTCCGTACATGTAACGCGCCAGATTCGCAAATTCTTTCAGCGCAGTCGCCGGCCTGAAATATCATTGTTTTTCCTGCATAAACGGCGGCTAATGCTTTATTGAGTTCACTTATTTCTGCAAAACTTAATAATTCTGGAAGAGTGTCTAATTCACTTTTGACCAGGGCAAGCATGTCCTTATCGCTCCAGAACGGCTGTTGCCAGTTGGACTTATTGCCAGGAAATGATGTCATTTCTAATCTCTCACTCGAAATTTAACAGGTTTTTCGTTTGTTTTTTAACAAAAAAGCGATGAGAAAGTGCTATTCCTTGTCTGTTTACTGGACATGAAAGACGATACGGTTTGCACAAATATTGCACGCCAATGAGTGCATTATGTCAATCAAAAAAATTTATATTTGATTTATGTTTTTACATGTTATTGATTTTTATGGTTATTATTTTTGATTGTTTTTTATTTTTTGCTATATGATTTTTTTTTGGAAATCAAATTGACTGAGGGTGAGGTTCGAAGATAGACTATTGAAAGCAACGCTTAGTTATGTTTGTGTTGCTTATATGTTGCTTGTTTTGCGGTGTTTTCTTAGAAGCATCTCACGGTAAGCTGGCGGCATTTCTTTAGATCTTTAATTTCTTCTTCAAGAGAAGATTTTATGCGTGTGAACGTTCCTAATTCTCCAGGAGAGAGTGATGACGCATTCAGCATATGTCTATCAGTTAAAGGCTGTCCCTGATATATTTGATGAGATTTCGCAACGTTTTCCGGACAGGGTTGCGTTAATTTTCGATCAAAGAAAAATAACCTATCGAGAACTTGCTGAGCAATGTTCAGCGCTGGCTGCAGTGTTGCAAAATAATTGCCTGATAAAAGGCGATATCGTTGCAATAAAAATAGAACGTAGCCCGGAGTTATATATTTTTATGCTGGCGCTCATGAAAATAGGCGCTGTTATGGTTCCCGTGAACTCGAATAGTCCCGAACGCTATATTGGTGAGGTTTTAAGTGCGGCGGGAGCCAGATACCTGATTAGCGATGATGTAACAAGCGTGCCCGGCGGAGCATGGCACGTCTTGTCGAGCAGGACGCTGATACAAAACTGCGCTCAACAAAGAAGCGGGAATTACCCGGTATTAAGCGCTGATGATCCGGCGCTCATATTGATGACCTCTGGTTCAACAGGAAAACCGAAAAGCGTACTGATTGCTCATCGCGGGATTGCCAGACTGGGTCTGCCGGTACCGGCGTTGGGGAATAGCGAGCGGGACTGCTATTTGCAAATTGCAGATATTTCTTTCGCTGCCTCAGCTAATGAAATCTGGATGGCTTTATTGACCGGAGCATGTCTCACGATTGCGCCGCCTGGCTTGCCGGATTTAATGGCCCTGGCACGGCAGATCGAATCGGATAACGTGACGATGCTATTCCTCTCTGGCGGGCTGTTCCGGCTATTTGTCGAGGTTTCGGTCGAAACACTGCATATACCTGATTGTGTGGTGGTGTCGGGAGACTTTGTCAATCCTCGCTTATTTAGCGTGGCAGTGCAGGCCGGTAAAGCCAAAATATTTAATGGATTAGGCTGCACGGAAAATTCAGCGATCTCGTCTCTCTATCATATTCAGTCGGAGGAGCAATTATCCAGTGAATCTCCTGTGCCGGTTGGTACTCCACTCCCTCTGGTTGAGATGGTGGTATTCAATGAACGGTTGCAACCCTGTACCTGCGGTGAATATGGGGAATTATTTATCGCAGGGGCTGGAGTGGCTCTGGGGTATTCCGATCCGCAACTGACGGCGGAAAGGTTTATCACCATACCGTATCAAGGCACTGACATGCTTTTCTATCGTACCGATGATCGGGCAACTTACGACCAGGATCGCAATATCGTCCTGGTCGGACGAGGCAACCATATTTGTAAAATACGTGGCTTCCGCATCAATATCGCCGGTATTGAGCACCTGTTGCGCTTACATCACGCTGTAGAAGATGTGCTGATTGTGGTAGAGGAGACGCCGGATGAACCGCGATTACATGCTTGTTATGTCACGCAGGATGACGGGCTATCCGTAGCGGATTTAAAGAATCACCTCGCAATGCATGCTCCTGCCTGGATGATACCTGAAAAATTTAGCCGTCTGGCGGTACTGCCAATGACCGCTAACGGTAAAAAAGATCGTTTACGGTTAAAAAATTCTTTACTGGAGCAGGTGTAAATATGGACAACGTTGAGCAACAGCTACTCTCGATTTGGCAGGCGATTATTCATTCAGAGGCGATTAACCCGCAAGAAAATTTACTAGACCAGGGTGGTAACTCATTACATTTCATAAAGTTGGCGTCAATGGTAAGCAAGACATTTAATTTGGCTGTCTCGCCGGCGGACATTTTCACTGCCGGAACTATTGCTGCGCTGGCTCAGACCATTCGGCAACGGCAAAAGCTCTAATACCTGGGGTTGGGACTACCAGCAAACAGGAAGGATTTTACAGGGAATTTTAAGAGGGGGATAAAATGCCATCATTCAATAGCGGCGAGTCAAAAAAGGGCTGTTTGAACAAGGAGTGTGGAGAAAGTGCGGTAACGTATCTGCCAGCTACGCCCGGGCAGCAGGCAATGTGGTGGCTGGATAATACGCTGGAGCAGCCCCAATGCTATAACGTGCCGGTGCTGCTGACCGTTAATGCGACACTGGACGCTGATATTATGCAGCGCGCTGTGGCTGAGCTGACCTTGCGCCATGAAATATTCAGAACGCGTTTTGTTTATCTTGACGGTAAATTACAACAGCGTATCGGCGCTGATGGCTATCTCTCTTTTTCCCATCGACAACCAGAGCAGACGGAAACCCCTGAATCCGTCACGGCACAACTGGCGGCTAGCCGTTTATCATTAGCTGAGGGGCCGCTGAGTATCATTAATATGCTCAGTTCAGACTCAGGTACAACCTGGTTAGCATGCTGCTTCCACCACATCATTATTGATGCCCCCTCAGTACGTATTGTCTTGCATGATTTGCTGCGAATCTATTGTGCGCTTGACGAGATGCGCGTTCTGCCAGCGTTTAACGGCACGGGAAGCTATCAGGAATTTACTCGTTGGCAGGCCGCGTCCCTTGCGGCGGCTGAGTGCGAAGATATGCGGGTTTATTGGCGACAGGCACTGCATCCAGCTCCACCCTTGTCGGACCTCCCGGTCGATTTTCCCCGTCGTCTTCGGGAAGATACCAAAGCCGCCTATACCATGCTGGCGCTGAACGAACAGGAAGCGGACTCACTGCAGCGGCACGCGAGATCGTTGTCAATGACTCCATTTATGTATATGTCCATGTGCTGGCAATTTTTCCTCAGCCGTATGAGCGGGCAGAACGATATTACCGTTGGCGTGCCTTTTACTCTGCGGGATCGCAGCGAGTTTGCCGAAACGCCGGGATATATGATCAATACTCTGCCGGTTCGCGTGCAGGTCAATGAAGATGACACGGTCAGCACGCTGGCTGCAAAGGTACGTCAATCTTTTATTGGCGCACATTTCAATAAGCTGCTCCCTTTCAATGAAATTGTCGCACTGTCGCGTGAAAACGCGGGGCAGGACAGTCCTCTATTCAGAACGCTGTTGGTTATGCCCGATACCCGGGGCGATATTTTCAACGACTTGCCTTTTAAAGTCATGCTGGATGACTATTTTAGCCAGATGGCAAAATACGATCTGACGCTGTTCTTTGAAGCGCAACCGCAGTGGAAGCTGACGCTGGAGTATAAGACGGCGTTGTATCACCCGCAGACCATTGACTACTGGTTGAAAATCTTTCGCCATTTATTAAGCGCGATGGGCGAGGACGGCGAGGTATTACTGTCATCCCTGAGGCTGTTGGATGCACCGTTAAGTCGTGAACTGGTTGTTCGATCTAGTCTTAAATCGTGCGCGGAGGCCTGGCGATTTGACGCCCTGGCGGCTTTCAATCAGCATGCTATAAGCCACTCTGCGGATACTGCGTTAATTACCGCTAATGGCACACGATCGTATGGTTGGTTAGCGGAACGTTCAGGGCAGATTGCCGCTTACCTACAGCAGCAGTTAAATATCGCACCTGGCAAACGTGTTGCATTATTACTGGAAAGGAATGCCGAGGCGATTGCCACTCTTTTTGGCGTGTTAAAAACCGGCGCGGCCTACATTCCGATCGATCCGCAATACCCGCAAGAGCGAATTGGTTACATGTTGCAGGACGCCAGTGTGGATTGCATCGCCACGACACGATCGCTGGTAGCAAAATTCCCAGTGTCTGGCTCCGTACCTCTGTTGTTAATCGATGATATTCCCCCGGAGTACCCTGGGGAATACTCTTATATCAAAAGAATGCCCGACGATGAGCTGTATATCATTTATACATCAGGTTCAACCGGGCAGCCCAAGGGAGTACGGTTATTAAATAAAACGCTCAATAACCTGATTAAGTGGCAACGAGATGTTTCTGAGTGCGATCAAGGAGATTGTACTCTGCATTTTATGTCACTTTCTTTTGATGTCTCGGTTCAGGAGATCTTCGGCACGTTAGCTGGCGGTGGGTGCTTATATATTGCCAGTGAAGAAGAACGGAGAGATCTGGATCTTCTGCAAGAGGTTATCCAGGAGCAGGGGATTAATCGTCTCTATTTTCCCTATGTTGCTTTGCAACAGTTCGCGCATTTGAGCGCATTGGCCAACAGGCAATTCCCGAGTTTAAAAGAGGTCTACTCCACCGGGGAACAGCTCGTACTCACCGCGGATATTAAACATTTTTTCAGGCAACCCGTTCGCCTGATTAATCTCTATGGTCCCTCAGAAAGTCACGTCTGTTCCGCGTATGTGCTGCCACCGGAAAGCGATAAATGGGGAGATGCAGCGTCCATTGGTTACCCTCTACCCGGATTTACGTTGTTGGTGGTGGATGAGCATTTGCAGCTGGTTCCCGCCGGTGTCGCCGGTGAACTGCTCATCGTTAGCGATTTTCTCTCTCCCGGCTATCACAATAAAAGTGAAGAAAGCGCTCGACGTTTTATCTCTGCTGAGGGCTTTGCCACACAAAGTTGCCACGCATATCGTACCGGTGATCTGGTGAGGCTGGAGCATGACGATCGGTTTAGCTATCTTGGCAGGATAGACAATCAGTTAAAAATTCGCGGTTTTAGGATCGAACCGTCTGAAGTAGAAGCGGCCATCAATGCCCTGGAAGGCGTGCAGGTTTCAGCGGTAGTTGGCAGGGCAGATACTTCAGGAAGCAAGCAGCTCGTCGCTTTTATTGCTGGCTTAATGGATGATAAAAGCAATCAAAAGGATAAGATCAAACGCGGCCTTCGCCTGGTTCTGCCGGAGTATATGGTTCCCACAGAGTTGGTCTTTCTGGATAAGCTGCCTACTACCCCTAGCGGGAAAATCGATCGTAAAGCGTTGCTTAAGGTGGATATTATTGTTGAATCATCCGCGCAGATGCCAGAACGGTCTCTGACGAAAACGCAGGAGCAGGTCAGGGCGCTATGGGAAACGCTATTTCCGGGTCGTCACATCGCACTGCACGATGATTTTTTCGCCATTGGCGGACATTCCTTGTTGGCCACGCAGCTGGTTTTTCTGCTCCGTAAGGCATTCAATTGCGATATTCCTCTACGTTTGTTATTTAATCACCCGACGTTGTTGGCTATGGCAGAGTGCATCGACGGCTATGTTGTCAGTGAAAAGGGGCTCGTCGATACCGTTGATCGTTCCTTTGTTCAGGATGGATACGAACGCATACATTGGCAGGGGGGAGAGTGTTCAACCCCTGGGCTGACGATGCTCACCGGGGCGACAGGATTTTTAGGCATCTACCTGCTGCGTTCACTGCTATTGGCCGGGACCCAATCCGTGATTTGCCTGGTAAGAGCCAGGACAGATAAGCACGCATTGGCTCGTTTACGTGAAAATGCGATGCGCTACGGAATCGCCGATGAGATTGATTTTTCCCGGGTTGAAGTTTGCCTCGGTGATATTGGTCAGCGCGATTTAGGGTTAAGCCCTGACGCGTATAGTCGGTTGGCAGAGCGAGTGAACACGGTATTCCATGCAGCCGCACAGATTAATTTTTTGCTCTCTTATTCTTCTGTTAAACAGTCAAATGTGCAGGGTACGCTAAATATTTTAGCTTTCTGCGGTTGTGGCGGACGAAAAACGCTCCACTATTTATCCACTATCGCCGTATTTTCTCCACGCTATCCTGAATCGCCTATCGTGGAACATTGTGTGCCGGGGCATCCGGAAGCACTGTCGATTGGTTATACGCAAAGTAAGTGGGTGGCTGAACGCTATGTTATACAGGCCAGAGAACAAGGACTTGATGCTAACGTATTTCGCATCGGACGTATTGGCGGAGACAGCCGAACTGGGGCCTGCCAGAGCGATGATTTTTTGTGGCGCCAGATAAAAAGCTTTATCCAGATGGGATTGGCGCCCGATCCGTCTTCCCTGTCAACGGACCTGCTGCCTGTCGACTTTGTCGCTGAAGCGATAGTTGCTTTAGCGCGTTCAGAGGCTACTCGACAGGAGAACTTCCATATTTTCCATCCTCAGAGCATCCGGTTTGACCCGGTGTATCGGGCGATTCGTTCTCTGGGCTATCCGTTAGAAACGACTTCTGACGGCGAGTGGTTGCAACAACTTGAGCTGTGTGTCACCCAAGGGCGCGAGGTTGCGCTGGGGCCGGTCATTCATCTCTTTAAAGAGAATTTGTTGGATACTGGCGATAACGCCTATGGTAATCCAGAGACGACTAAGCGTATTACACAACTGGGCTTGCGCTTTCCTGAACTGTCGGAGGAGACTTTCAAACGTATGATTGTTTATTTCCAGCGGCAGAAAGAAATTGTCTAGCAAGCCGTTTATCAATTTCATCAAGAGGATAATACAATGGTTCCAGCACTATTTGATAAATATATTTCGGCAGTGATGGAGAAGTCATCGGACAAGCTGGCATCCCTTTTCTCTGTTAATGGACGTTTGTCGTTGCCTTTCCGTCGCAATAGAGAGGTGATTGTTGGCCGTGAAAATATTCGCTTACACTATGCTAATGGCTTTGGCGTTGCGCCCTTACGCTTTACCTCTATAGAGGATGAACGATTCCACTATACGAATAATCCCGATGTCGTCATTGTTGAATATAAACTACATGGGAATACTCTGCCAGATGGGAAACAGTTCTCTTTGTTATATGTTAATGTGATTGAAATAAATGATGGCAAGATAACTGAATTAATAGATTATGAGGATGTTTTGAACAGAGAATATATCTTTCAGGATTAGCAGGATGATTCTTATGTTATTAATGGGGGCGAAGGTTATGATAACTTTTCATTCCTTGAAGGGTTATGGTAAAATGGTAAGCTTAACTTATTGTATACGGCATCAGGAGAATGTATGGAAATGAATAAAAAAGTGGCTAGTGGTTCCGAGCGCGAAATATCATTGAATCGTCAATTTGAAGATGCTTTAGGGAATTTGCAATGCGTACTTGTTGCACGTCGATCGTTGATTAATCCTGATGGTATTAACTGGCCGCAATACGATACGTTGTATATTTTACGTCAGTTCCAGCCGATGACTCCAAGCGCAATTGGTGAAAAGCTCGGATTTGCGCGTAGTAAAATGTCCAAGATCCTGCGGATGTTGAAAGATAAGCACTTTGTTGAGCAGGAGTCGGCAGAAAGCGACAAGCGAGAAATGCTGACGAGGATTACGGAAAAGGGTATTGAATTCCTGAATTCTGCAGAGTCCAGCAGGCGCATAATGGCTGAGCAGGTGGCATCCTGTATGTCGCAGGGAGAGATTGCTATTTTCGCTGAGCTTTGTACAAGGGCTGCAAATATATTACACGAGAATATTAAAGGTAAACTCGAAGATACCAGTGAAAATTAATAAAGTTTATGGTGATGAAGCGTTAAACGGAGCGCTGGCGTGGTATTCTCTTTGCCGAATATGGAATCGAATATATGGCATCGGAATTTTGCTAAAATGTTGCTATGCGACGATGGTGAAAGTGGACCCGATACTAAGAAAAGATTTTTACCGCAGATGGTAAAAAAATGCTGATTCGTATCGTTAATATTTTTGTTTGCTAAAACCTTGTCTCATTGCAACGTGCGTTGATGTGCCCGAAACAGGCTTGAGCGGATAGTTTTCTGTCAATATAAAATCAAAGCTGTCTGGCATACTGGCGATAATGGGAGCAGGCCATTGCTCGGATTATGGCCGCAGTTTTTATTTTTCACATAATAGCCTTCAATCGTATCCTCTCGTTTAGCGTATTCTCGCACTACGTCTGGTGAGGACAGGAGTTTTGGCGAATACCTGTAGCAGATATTTCTTTACTTTCAATATATCGATGAATAAATGTGAAAGTAGCAGGTATGCAACTGGTGCATTTTGTTCTCTTCCATCATTGCCCCCGCAAAACAGACAGCCGAGTAAATGATTGCCCCTGCTGATAATGATCGATTCAGCTCTTGCGTACAGAGAAATGATCCCGCTACCGGGTGCATCTGAGGTGCTCAAGCACGGAACGGCCACTCGATGCAGATCTGCCGTCAGGATTAACCAGAAGATAACGTTCGTGCTATGTGAAAATCTTCGCAGGCTTCAGGCTGACAATTGGCGTGTTGTTAAGGGAGAAGTGGGACATGCTATGCGCAACAAAGATAGTGCCCGCATTTCCCGGCACGGAGGAGAAAAAACCAGAAATGCACCGGGATGTGTTCCCATGCTAGCCTGTTGAATCAATATCTGAAAAAGATTCGCAAGGATAGCTGAAAACAGGAATTTGGCTCCTCTGACTGGACTCGAACCAGTGACATACGGATTAACAGTCCGCCGTTCTACCGACTGAACTACAGAGGAATCGTTGTGGAGTCGTATCTTAGCGGCGAAAAAACTTTTGTCAAACATCAATTCGCCTTCCGCCGCGCAACTGGCGCATCCATCAACAAATTGTTGTTATTAGCGACAATCTATCGGGAAAAATGCTTTGCAGGATTAGCTTTTCTCTATCATCATTTGAAATGTAGTTTCAACTTTTCTCACTAAGGTCTCCCTTGAACGTCACCTCCGCATTACGCCAGTCCGTCGAACGCACGTCCTGGTTTAAAAAACGCAAGACCTATCGCGTCCTCTACTGGCGTGAAATCAGTCCTCTTGCGGTCCCGATTTTGCTGGAAAACGCCTGCGTGTTGCTGATGGGCGTGCTGAGTACTTTTTTGGTCAGCTGGCTCGGTAAAGAAGCGATGGCGGGCGTTGGCCTGGCCGATAGCTTCAACATGGTGATCATGTCTTTTTTTGCCGCCATCGATCTCGGTACGACCGTGGTGGTAGCCTTCAGTCTGGGCAAGCGTGACCGGCGGCGGGCAAGGGCGGCAGCGCGACAGTCGCTGGCGATAATGACCCTGTTCTCGATTATTCTCGCGGCGGTTATCCATGCTTTTGGCGCGGAAATTATTAATTTTGTCGCCGGAGATGCGACAGAAGAAGTGAAAGGCCTGGCGCTGACCTATCTTGAGCTAACGGTGTTGAGCTATCCGGCAGCGGCAATCGCCCTGATCGGCAGCGGTGCGCTGCGCGGAGCCGGAACCACTAAAATTCCGCTGTTGATCAACGGCGGGATGAATATTCTGAATATCATTATCAGCAGCATCCTGATTTACGGCATTTTTTCGTGGCCCGGCATGGGGTTTGTCGGCGCGGGTCTGGGATTAACCATCGCCCGCTATATTGGCGCGGTGGCTACTATCTGGGTATTAATGATCGGCTTTAACCCGGCGCTGCGCATTTCGCTGAAGAGCTACTTTAAGCCGTTCAACTTCGCCATTATCTGGGAAGTGATGGGCATTGGTATTCCCGCCAGCATTGAATCGGTTTTGTTCAACGGCGGCAAGCTGCTGACTCAGATGTTCGTTGCCGGGATGGGGACTAACGTGATTGCCGGCAACTTTATCGCCTTCTCCGTGGCTGCGCTGATTAACCTGCCCGGGAACGCCCTGGGTTCCGCATCGACAATTATTACCGGCAGGCGTCTCGGAAAAGGGCAGATCGGCCAGGCTGAACGTCAGGCGTGGCACGTCTTCTGGCTATCGACGATCGTATTGACGCTGATCGCCTGGGGAACCGCGCCGTTTGCCGGCCTGATCGCTTCGTTCTATACCAGCGAAGAGGATGTCAAGGTGGTGGTGAAAGAGCTGCTGTGGCTCAACGCCTTCTTTATGCCGATTTGGGCGATGGCCTGGACGCTGCCGTGCGCCTTTAAAGGCGCACGTGACGTGCGCTACACCATGTGGGTATCCATGCTCGGCATGTGGGGCTGTCGCGTCGTGGCGGGCTACACGCTGGGGATTGTGCTGGGTATGGGGGTGATTGGCGTCTGGTTGGGGATGGTGCTTGACTGGGCGGTGCGCGGCGTTTTGTTTTACTGTCGAATGGTCAGCGGGCGGTGGCTGTGGAAATATCCGCGTACCAAAGCGCAGGCAGAGGAGAATCAGGCGCAGGCTGAATAGGCGAGTGATAAGCGGATAAACGCTACTTTTTGCGCAAAGTGGAGGATTTTTCGGCAAACGATTTGAAATGTGCAAACAGCCTTTGACAAGATCGGGCGTCATCGATAATATGCGCCTCGTTCAAACGATTCCTCTGTAGTTCAGTCGGTAGAACGGCGGACTGTTAATCCGTATGTCACTGGTTCGAGTCCAGTCAGAGGAGCCAAATTTAAGAAGCCCGCTTAAGGAAACTTAAGCGGGCTTTTTGCTTTCTCTTGCATAGTCACGATTGTGGCAACGCCGGGGCCTTGCCTTCGAACACGGTTTTAAAACCAGGATACCACAAGGGAAACGAGCCCGATCGCGACCGTCCAGAAAAAAATAGTTGCTATTAAAATAAACAGGCGGATATTCCCTATGGTTAATTTCATAAAACTGTCTTCCATACTTTTACGAAAATAGTACATTGCTGATGGCGACCGATAAGCTTATCCATGATTGCATATTGGCGACATGTGCAATTTTATCTGTTGTGGTTGAGTAACAAGATATTTGTTGTAAGTAACCTGACGCTATTAAATGATGATTCGATAGCAGAGTAGCGGCCATAGATAACTCTTTGATTATTTTGATCTCTCTCGAGCGCTGCCTGTTCTGTATGGCAGTTTTGTTACACATAAATTTTTTTAATTAATTTAAGGGGTTATGAGACGTAATTCAAGTGTTACCCAGTCTGCTATTGTGCGTTTTATGACCATGCGGCAAGTGATATAGATATGTTAATGGAATATTTACTTTTATAATCGGCGTGGCAGTTTTTAACTACGAAAGTTTGCACAATAATATTTTCAGACAAGCAGTGTGGCTACGTTCAGAGAAATGGTTAGCACTAAAGAAATAAATGTTTTAATTTATAGCGAAAGGGTAATGGTGATTATCCCCTGGTCCGAATGACTCTCTTTCTCTAACGCTCAGTCCGGCGGGTGGCCGCGTAAATATGTCACGCCATCCGGACTGAGTTTATTCTGCTCGTGTTATCTATACGCTTAACGGAACGGCGGTTCGTTGAAGGTTCTCAGCTTGCGCGAATGCATATGGTCGCCTTCGGCGCGCAGCAGGTCAATCGCCCGAATACCAATCTGCAAATGTTCGGAAATCGCCCCTTCATAGAAGCGGTTAGCCTGTCCCGGCAGCTTGATCTCACCGTGCAGCGGCTTATCGGAGACGCACAGCAGGGTACCGTAGGGAACGCGGAAGCGATAACCCTGCGCGGCAATGGTCGCGCTTTCCATATCGATAGCCACCGCGCGGCTGAGGTTAAAGCGCAGCGCCGAGGCCGAGTAGCGCAGTTCCCAGTTACGATCGTCGGTGGTAACCACCGTTCCGGTACGCAGCCGCTGTTTAACCTCTTCGCCGGGCATTCCGCTAACCTGCTTGGTGGCGTCGTAAAGCGCGCGCTGAACTTCGGCGATGCTCGGAATAGGGATATCCGGCGGTAGCACCGCATCCAGCACATGGTCATCGCGCAGATAGGCGTGAGCCAGCACGTAGTCGCCAATCGTCTGGCTTTCGCGCAGGCCGCCGCAGTGGCCAATCATCAGCCAGACGTCCGGGCGCAGCACCGCCAGATGGTCGCAGATGTTTTTAGCGTTAGCCGGGCCTACGCCAATGTTAATCAGCGTGATCCCCTGACCCTCTTTAGTGATCAGGTGCCAGGCCGGCATCTGATGCTTTTTCCACGCCAGATCGGAAATTGCCTCTTCCGGGGCCTCTGTGTCCGCCGTTATCCAGATACCGCCCGCGCAGGAGAGGGCGATATAGGGGCTATCGGGATCGAGAATTTGGCTACAGCCCCAGCGCACGAACTCATCGACGTAGCGGGTATAGTTGGTAAATAGCATATACGGCTGGAAATGCTCAACCGGCGTGCCGGTGTAATGACGCAGGCGCGCCAGCGAGAAATCGACGCGGCGGGCGTCGAAGTGCGACAGGGGATAGTATTCCGTGGAATGGAACAGGCCATCGGCAGTCTCATCGCCAATTTGCGACAGCTCGGTGGTGGGGAAAAAACGCGTTAAGCCGGCGCTCATTGAACGGTCGAGCGTGAGCTCGGAGCCATCAATCACGTACGGATAGGGGATCTCATGCTGCGATAGCCCGACGGTAATGCAGGCATCGTAATCCTGATACAGCATGGTGAGCTGTTCCAGCAAATAGGCGCGAAACAGTTTAGGATTAGTAATGGTGGTGGTATAGCAGCCGGTATGGGTAAAACGGCCCCAGGCCCGGGTTTTTAAGGCTTTATGCTCCGAGCCGTCCCACGATACCGACAGCTCCGGGTAAACGAACAGTCCTTCCGCACGGGCGCTATTATCGGGAAGCGTATTATGGTGAATATATTCGCCGATAGCTTTACGCAGCGCATTGACCGATTTTTCATAGAGCGCTTCGAGTTGCGTGAGCGCTTCTTCTGGGGTCAGCCTGGCGGCTTTCTGGTTCATGACCTACTCCTTATTTCTGCTCTGCTGACGTTGTGCTTAGTATGTCACAGACTGAAACAGGCGTCGGACAATTTACCCCGCTTAGCTAAGAAAGTACTGAGATTAGAACCCGTTGAAGCTGGACACTATCCATTAACAGGTGGGGGCATTGTCGATAGCGGCCCAGCGATCGGCGCTAAAATGGGTGGCGTTGAGCACCTTTACGGTGAGGGTTTTATCGTTATTAATGCAGTAAAGCGCGTCCGCCAACGGCGTCAGCTTATCGCCTTCCTGTAGACGCCGGGCGCAGGGAGTCAGTTCCGCCACAATCGTTAACTGGCCGCTTTGCAGAACCGCCCAGGTATGTGTAGACGTTGTGGCCTCGCGTAGTTTTTTAATCCACCATTCCATTTGTTAATTCCTGACCGGTTACCCCCGGCGATAATTCCTGTTTGCATCTCATCTGACAATAAGAACAGGCAGTTGGTTTAGTCTATGTTTAAAAAGAGAATCGCAGGATCTGCTGCGCTCCGGGTAATAATCCCACCCGGTGGATAAAGAGATAATTCGGACAGAAATATGGCAATGATGCGTTTTACCCGGCTGCTGAATAAGTCGGGCTTAAGAATGGTCTCGATGGCGAAAAAAGCCATCATTGGTCTACTGGTGGTGGTGGTGGTCTTTTTTATTGGCCGCATTTACGAATCGCAGCGCGGCCCGGCGCTGCACCGCTGGCACACCTGGACGGCGAATGAAATGACCGCCAGCGAGATTGACCTCGCTACTTTTGCTGACTACCAGACGCGGGAAGCGACGATTTTCCGCGATATGAAAAGCCACGTTACCGATGCGCTGAGCGACGATGAAAAAACGGCGATTAACCGTTTTTACGCACAAAGCCTGGTCTATCCGGATAAGTTTCATCCGGACTGGAATCGCTCCTTTATTTTGCTGCCGCAGGGCAAACCGCGCGGCGCGGTGGTGCTGCTGCACGGCCTGACGGACTCTCCCTATAGCGTGCATTATCTGGCGCAGCGCTATCAGCAGCAGGGATTTGTCGCCGTCGCCCCGCGGCTGCCCGGGCACGGTACGGCTCCGGGCGCGCTCACCGCCGTGGACCGCGAGGCGTGGATAGCGACAACCCGTCTTGCGGTGCGCGAAGCGACGCGCCTGGCCGGGGATAACGTGCCGCTGCACGTGGTTGGCTACTCCAACGGCGGGGCGCTGGCGCTAAAATACGCTCTCGATAGCCTGGAGGATAAAGCGCTGCGCCGGCCGCAGCAGATAATCCTGCTGTCGCCGATGATTGGCGTCACCGCCTTTGCGCGTTTTGCCGGACTGGCCGGTTTACCCTCGGTATTTCCGGCTTTTGCCCGCGCGGCATGGCTGAATATCGTCCCGGAATTCAATCCCTATAAATACAATTCGTTCCCGGTTAAGGCCGCAAGGCAGTCATGGCTGTTGTCGCAGGCGCTGCAGCAGCAAATCGTGCAGGAGGCGCAAAATCATCGGCTTTCCGAACTGGCGCCGGTGTTAACGTTTCAGTCGGTGATGGACTCCACGGTGAGCACCCGGGCGGTGGTAGAGTCGCTGTATCGCTATCTGCCGGATAACGGAAGCGAGCTGGTGATTTTCGATATTAACCAGGCGGCGAATCTACGCGCGCTATTCCGTCCCTCGCTCTATTCGGCGGTGAATACGTTATTGCCGCCGGCGCCGCGGCCCTATGCCACCACGGTGATTACTAACGCTGCCCCCGACACCTACGAGACGGTGGCCCGCACCACGCTTGCCGGAACGCGAAGCGAAACCGTGACGCCGCTGCATCTTGCCTGGCCGCAGGATATGTATTCGCTGTCGCACGTGGCGGTGCCGTTCCCGCTGACCGATTCGCTCTATGGCCGGGAACCGGCGGAGAAAAATCGCTACGGGATCAGCATCGGCACGATCTCTTTGCGTGGGGAAACCTCGACGCTGAGCGTCGGGCTGGATACGCTGATGCGCGTGACCTCCAACCCGTTTTTCCCGTGGATGATGGTGAGGATTGACCATCATATTGCCTGCAGCGAGCAGGCTGATGTCGCTGCCTGCCTCCGTCCGGAGTCGGTGGCATCAGAATAGCGTCAGGTGCATCACGGTGCGGATGGCGATCCCGGCGATAGCGCCGGCGGCGGCGAAGCGGAACAGGCGCACGAAGCGCGAGCTGACGCCCAGAAAGATACCGATACCCGGGAGGTCAAACGTCTGTACTAACAGACCTGCCGAGGCGTTGATCTGGCTGATGGTCACTTTTCCCTGCTGCACGAGTTCAGAGATCACGCCGAAATAGGCCGTCCCGCCAGCCACGCATTTGACCAGCGCCGGGAGCACGAAGTTAACCGGGATGTTCAGCCACAGCAGCAGCGGTAGGAGCAGACGCTGGAGCATCTCAATCAGGCCCGCCGCCTGCATAAACCCGACGATAGCCAGCGACAGGATCAGCATGGGCACCGCGCCGAGCGCCAGGCGAATCGCGTCGGAGCCGGCGCTGTTAATCACGGCGATAATCCCCTGGCTGTTCTGTTCGGCCTCGGGCAGCGCTTCGGCCCGCGCGTTTTCAACCATCGATAGCCTGCGGCCGGTGATATGCCAGGTCACCGCGGCGGCGCACAGTCCGCCGACAATGGAGATAACGATAGAGGCCAGCCAGTGCAGGCCAAAGGGCGTTAATGGATAGAATACGTTGCCTTGCCCCATGGCAAACAGCATGGCCAGCGTAGCGGCCATTTGCCGGTCCGAGGCGCCGCGTTTATCCATAATGGCAAGGGTCGCCAGCGGGGCGGCAAAGCTGACAAAATTCATCTGAATCAGCGCAAATGCGCTCATTCCGGTTAAGCCGAACGGCTTGAGCAGCGGCGCGAGCCAGCGCACGATGATATCCAGCACCCCGCGTACTTCCAGATATTTCATGACGATGAGCATGACAACCATGATTGGCAGCAGCGTATAAAGGGCCACATCGACGGAGGTTTTTCCCGCCGACATAATAATGCTGATGAAGTCCATCTATTTCTCAATCACTGCGGACAGAAAGGATAATTAGCGTCATCATAATCCCACCAGCAAGGAAATGAAATCACCGCAGCGGCTCTCTCTGTCCTGAAATGGGGCCGCAACTGGACTTGCCATTATCGCCGGCCAGCGCACAAAATTTCTTGGCCGATATTTGCAAAGCCTGTTTTTTGTTCTCAAACTGAATTAACACCGGGCGGTTTTCTTTAAGGATAAAACTATGCAACGTTGTCTACGGGTAGCGTGGGGAATTGTGTTTATTTTCGCCTTTTCGGTACAGGCTGAAACGAAGATATATGGCGAGCAGCGCATCAGCGGCTGGTGGAGCTGGTTAAAAAACGATGTCTCGCAGACCTGGAATGAGCCGCAAAACTACGATCTGTATCTTCCGTTTCTCAGCTGGCATAACCGCTTTATGTACGATAAAGAGAAAACGGATAACTATAATGAAATGCCGTGGGGCGGGGGTTTTGGCGTTTCCAGATATAACGCAGAGGGCAACTGGAGTTCTCTCTACGCCATGATGTTCAAGGATTCGCATAACGAGTGGCAGCCGATAATCGGCTACGGCTGGGAGAAGGGGTGGTATCTTGATAGTCGCCGCGATTTTCGTCTGGGACTTGGCGTTACCGCCGGGATCACCGCCCGCGATGACTTTGCCAACTACGTACCCCTGCCGATTATTTTGCCGCTTTTTTCCGCCAGCTATCGCCGTCTGAGCGTGCAGTTCACCTATATTCCCGGCACCTATAATAACGGCAACGTGCTGTTTGCCTGGCTGCGCTACGGTTTTTAAATGCGCTGGCGGTCATGGCCTGAATCGGCGAACGTCAAATGGTAATCACTTTTTTCACCACCGAATTTGACAGCGCCAGCATTGAAATCAGTACCGAAGTGATAAACGTGAGAACAATCAGCATTAATTTGGTACCCAGTGAGTTAATCGGGATAAATGCAGTGAGCAGGTGAAAAACGGAGTAGTGGAGAATATAGACGCCGGTCATCGTTTTGCTGATGGTGGCGAGAACGGCCTCTTTAAACTCGCTGTTTTTACGAAACCGAACGCCGTTGGCCGCAATCACCAGCGCGACGACCAGAATATAAATTTGTGAACCGGTAAGAATGAAGGCATTTCTGTCGGCCTTAAACAGGGCGAAAAAGAAATGGCGCTCGTAAAACCAGGTGAAAAGATAAATAAACGGGATGGCGATCATCGCCCCTTTAACCACTTTTTCGCGCCTGAGCCAGCCGGCGACGAGCGGATCGCTGAACAGCTGACCGGTCAGATAAAACAGCAGCCATGTCCATAACCGATACTGCGGCGCCAGGCTCAGCGCATGGATATCAGGGTACAGCGCGGACAAAAGATCGTACCCATACGAGAGCAGCAGCAGCGAGAAAACTGCAGCAAAAAACAGTTTACGCCGCTGGCTAAGCCACTCGATGACTGGGTGAAAGGTGTAAATCACGATAAACGCAAAGACAAACCACGGCTGGATAAGATAGCCGCGCTGATAAGGCTCCCACAGATAGTACACCGTCATCCAGAACAGAAAGACGATAACCACGCTTTTGATTTTGCCCATTTGCCACTGCGAATCGTGGCGGGACTGCGAGTCGAGATAACCGGCCACCACAAAAAACAGCGGCGTGGCGATAGTCGAAATAAACGTCAAAAACCCGAGGATCCAGTGATAGTCGTAATCATAGCTATCCCAGGTGTTGTAGATGGTGAAGAAGGTCACCGCCGTCATGCATCCCAGCGTTTTGATAATATTTAACCCGGTACTATTCATGGTTGTCGCTTCATGTCCTTATTGTGGAAACAGGCGTAAATTACCGGCAGAACCAGCAGCGTCAGAATAGTAGCAAAACCCAGACCAAACATGATAACAACCGCCATGCTCTGGAAGAAAACGTCCAGTAGTAAAGGCGCCAGGCCAAGCACGGTGGTAAACGCCGTCAGCAGGATAGGGCGCAAACGCGACGTGGCGGCATAAATAATCGCCTCCTGCTGCTCTTTTTCCTGCTTCTGCTGTTCAATCTCCTCAACCAGCACGATGCCGTTACGGATCAGCATTCCACTCAGGCTGAGCAGACCGATCAGCGCCATAAAACCAAAGGGGATGCCGGTGATTAAGAAGCCCGGCGTTACGCCAATCAGCGCCAGCGGTACGGTCAGCCAGATGGCAATCGCATTTTTCAGCGAACTGAACATCAGTACGGTGATGATAAACATCACCAGGTAACCCAGCGGCAGGGTTGTGAACAGTCCCTGCTGCGCCTCGCTGGAGTTTTCCGCATCACCACCCCACTCGATGCTGTAGCCGTGCGGCAGCACCAGCGCATCGATCTGCGGTTTCACGCGAGAGAGGATATCCCCGGAGGTCTGGTTGCTGAGCGGGTCGGGATCGGTCTGCACCGTCAGCACGCGGCTGCGGTCGCGGCGCAGGATCAGCGGATCCTCCCATTCAAGGTGAAAGCCGCTGACCACGTTACTGAGCGGAATATACTGCTGGCGGCTTTGGCTCCAGACCAGCACGTTATTTAAGTGATTCGCATCCTGGCGCTCGGCGGCGGGTGGGCGGACTATCACCGGCAGCAGGTCGGCACCCTCACGGTACAGTCCCGCGCGGCTGCCGGAGAAGTTCATCTCCAGCGCGTTATCGATATCCTGTTTATCAACGCCCAGTTCGCGCCCAAGGGCGGTGGAGTACTGGGGACGGATAACTTTGCTGCGGTTTTGCCAGTCGTTGCGAACGCCATCGGTGGCCGGGTCTGCAGAGAGGATATCGCCAACCTGGCTGGCGATCAGGCGCAGTCTGTCTGGGTCGGGACCTTTGATCCGCACCTCGATGGCGCTGTCGCCGGAAGGGCCGAACATCACGCGTTTTGTGCTGGCGTTCACCTGCGGATAGTTACGCGCAATATAGCGATCTACATGCTGCGTCAGGGCGGCAATGCTGCGCTGGTCGTCCATTCGCACCATGATCTGCGCATAGTTGCTGTACTGCCGTTGCCCGCTGTAGGTCAGGATAAACCGCATACTGCCCTGGCCGACGGTAGCCACGGTGGTGACGACTCCGGGCTGGCCGTTAATGGCAGTCTCAATATCGCTGGTCATCTTTTCAGTGGTCGCAATATCGGTACCGTAGGGAAGCCAGAGATCGACAAAGAAAATGGGCGTGTTTGAAGAGGGAAAAAAGTTTTGTCGCACCGAACCAAACCCCCAGATAGCGGCGGCCAGCAGCGCCGCCATGACGGTCAGGGTGACGGTTTTGCGCAGCAGAAGGGCCTGCAGAGTCAGCTGATACAGGCGGTAAAAGCGTCCGCCGTACGGGTTGGTATCGGCCTGTGCCACCGGCTGAGATTGAGGCTTAAACAGCCACCACTTAATGAGCACCGGGGTAATGGTCAGCGCCGAGAACCAGCTCAGCATGAGCGAAATCAGCAGTACCTGGAACAGCGATTTACAATATTCCCCGGTCGAGTCCTGCGACAGCCCAATCGGCGCAAAGGCAAGAATCGCAATCACCGTGGCCCCCAGCAGCGGCAGGGCCGAACGGCGAATCACATAATTAATTGCCGTAAGTCGCGTCGATCCCTGCTGGCGGGCGATCAGCACGCCTTCGACGATAACGATAGCGTTATCGACCAGCATGCTCAGGGCGATAATCAATGCCCCCAGCGAAATACGCTGCAGCTCGATCCCCCACAGATACATAATCAGCAGCGTGCCGAGTACGTTGAGCGCCAGCGACAGGGCGATAATAATACCGCTGCGTACGCCCATAAAGATCAGTAGTACGCCAACGACAATCGCCAGCGCCATCAGAAAGTTGGTGATAAAACCGTTGACCGAATGGGCGACTTCCGCCGCCTGATCGTAGAACAGGTCAATGTTGATCCCGGCCGGTTTTTCCGCCGACATCTGCGCCAGTTTGTTTTGCAGCGCACGGCCAACATCAATCACGTTAACCCCGGGGATAAACGACACCCCCATGGTGACCGCCTGGCGACCGTTGGCGTGGTAAATGCTGGAGGGCGTTTCGCTCAGCCCGCGCGAGAGCGTGGCAATATCGCGCAGCCGCGTCGCCGTTCCCGAACCGTGCGGGCTGATTAACAGATCGCCCAGCTCGTCGAGGTTGGCAAACTCGCCCGTGGGATGCAGGCGGATCGATTCGCTGCCGGATTTAATTTCTCCGGCGTTAGAGACGACGTTCAACCGGCTGAGGATCGCCGCCAGCTGGTTGAGCGTAATCCCGCGGGCGGCCATTTTCGCCAATGAGATATCAATGTTGATTTGCTGGGGGATCGCCCCGCCGATGGCGACTTTACCGACGCCGGGCACCAGCACCAGTTCACGGCGCAGCTGCTCGGCATAGCGAACCAGCTCAGGGTTGGTAAAGCTCTCGCCGGAGAGGGCGAAGAAGAAGCCAAAGACATCGCCAAAATCGTCATTCACGAACGGAGAAGCGACGCCGGGCGGGAACTGGCGAGCGGCGTCGCCAACCCGGCGGCGCAGTTCATCCCAGATTTGCGGCAGCTCGCTGGAGTGGTAGTGCGAGGCGATGTTGACGGTAATTTGCGACAGGCCGTTAGAGGAAATGGAGCTGACGTTATCGAGATAGGGCAGCTGCTGCAGCGCGTTCTCCAGCGGCAGGGTGACTTCTTCTTCCACCTGCTGCGCTGAAGCGCCGGGATAATGGGTAACCACCACCGCGGTTTTGATGGTAAACGCCGGATCTTCCAGCCGGCCGATGTTCAGCAGAGCGAAGATCCCGCCGATGCCCAGCAGTAAAATAGTCAGCCAGACGCGGATTGGATTGTTAATAAACTGGCGGGAGATATCCATTACAAACCTCGTTCACGCGTCCAGATTCGAACCGGTTGTTGCGCATGTAATTCGCTGACGCCCGCCGCCACCACGCGTTCGCCGACGCTGAGCCCTTCGGTAATCACCACGCCCTGTGAGGTGATCTGACCCACGCCAACTTTGCGCTCTTCCAGATGGAGCCGATCGCCGCTGCCCTGAACCACCCACACGTGGGGTTCGTTGCGCGGGCGATTATCCGGATTAAACACCGCTTCGACAGGCACCACGACCGCATTTTTGCCGGCGCTGGCGGGCAGGTTCGCCAGATTAACCGTCACCGTTCCGCTCACGCCGCCGACCGAGGGGAAGTCGGCAGGTCGCGGCATGGTCAGTATGATTTGCCAGGTGAGCGTGCTGCTGTCGCTGCTGCCGGTATGTTCTTTGTATTCGGCGGTAAACTGGCGATCCGGCATGGCGTTAATTTTAACCACCGGACGATACTGCGCGTTGCGAATATCCAGCGCAGTAAAGAGGTTTTCCGGAACGCTAAACACCACGTCGAGCAGATCGGTTCGCGTCAGGGTGACAATCGGCTGTCCGGCGGCGACCACCTGATGGTTACGTACCGGAACGTTGGCGGCTACGCCGCTGAACGGTGCGGTTAGCGTCGTTTGCGACAGCTCTTCCCGGGCTATTTTTAGCGCGGCATTAGCGGAGTCGCGGTTGGCTCGCTGGATATCCATTTCCGCTTTTGAAATCGCCTGACGACCGGCCAGGGTCTGGAATCGATCGAATTGCCGCTGGGCGAGGGTGGCGGCGGTTTGCCGCTCATTCACCCGCTGCTGCGCTTCCCGGGCGTTAAGCCGGGCAAGTGTCTGCCCCTGAGTCACATTAGCTCCCTGGCGCACATCAAGAGATTCAATCTGGCCGCCGCGTTTGAAAGAGAGGTCAGTGGAGTCTCCGGACTCAATACGGGCGGGGAATACGCGCTGCTGTGACTCGCCGATAGCCACCACCTCAGCGACCTTAACCATCCGCGGTAACGGCGTAATTTCTGGCGCTTTCCGATCGCAAGCCGTTGTTATTAAAATAACAAGCGGGATGAGAGAAAAATAACGGTTCACTGTATTCCCCTCGAAGTAAAAGGCTATCTTTTACATATTATTCACAATCGCTGTGTTTATTCAGCGAGGGCCGAAACAACCCAATAAGTAATTAACCCGGTAGCCGTACAGGCGATTATTGCCAGGGCAATAAACAGGCTCAGGCGAAACAGACTGTAACCGAACATTGTTCCTCCTTTAGCTCTAATGCTTAGCTAAGTAAATTCTTATCATAATAATTATTGTGGGGCGGCAGAAAGTGAACAAGCCACTGATAATGAGGATAGTCGCAGTAAAACAGAAATGTTAAAAAGAGCAAAAATTACGGTGATGGCGACGATTTTACCGGGTTGGCAGTTGAATTGTCTGGCTGTGCCTGACTCTGTGATATTTTTCAATATATTAATTGGCGGGTTAATCATGTTAACCGTGGTGTGCTACGTTTAATTATACCTACACGTCCAGCAAATTTTGTTCTTGAGATTTCCTCCTCAGTACCAGCGCCAGTGCCTGGGCTGTTTTCACCACCTTTTTTATAGGTAATAAAAGGATTGTCTCTATGTATAAAAATATCCTCGTGCCGGTTGATGTGTTTGAAATCGGTCTGGCGGACAAGGCCTTGTCCCACGCCCAATTCCTTGCGCAAAGCTCCTCCGGAAAGATTCATCTTCTTCACGTGATTCCCGCTTTTTCTCCAGTGCTGACGCGCGGCTTTATTTCCGATGCACGGAAAATGGAAGATTATCTGATGAATACTTCTAAGGAAAAGCTGGTTGAACTGGTTAAAAAACTCACGCTGGCGGAAAACGATATGCAGATTCACATTCGCAGCGGCAACATTCGCGATGAAGTGACCAAACTGGCCGATGAGCTGAAGGCGGATGTGGTGATAATCGGCTCGCGTAACCCGAATATTCAGACGCATCTGCTGGGGTCGGAGGCGGCAGGGATCGTTCGCTATGCCCATGTTCCGGTTTTTGTGGTGCGCTAAGGACGGCCTGAGGCTGTCCTGATTTCCGATACAGGAGTGAGGAGATAACTATGAATACAGAAAAACCGGGCGGCCCGTTCTATCAGCTCTCCGTCGAAGAAACCCTGACCAGCACCAACAGTACCCCGGACGGCATCAGCGGTGCTGAAGCGGCAGCGCGCTTGCAGCAGTACGGCGAGAATGCTCTACCGCAAAAAGCAGGAAAGCCGGCATGGCTGCGCTTTCTGGCGCATTTTAACGATGTGCTGATCTATGTGCTGCTGGCGGCGGCGCTGCTGACGGCGGTCATGGGGCACTGGGTGGATACTCTGGTGATCCTGGGCGTGGCGGTGATTAACGCCCTGATCGGCCATATTCAGGAGAGCAACGCGGAAAAATCGCTTCAGAGCATTCGCAACATGCTTTCCAGCGAAGCGGTGGTCGTTCGTCAGGGCAACCATGAAACGATCCCGACAACCGCTCTGGTACCCGGCGATATCGTCGTGATCCGCGCCGGCGATCGCATCCCTGCTGACCTGCGGGTTATCGAAGCGCATAACCTGCGGGTGGAAGAGGCGATTCTGACCGGCGAATCGACGGTGGTGGAGAAAAGCACCGAGGCGCTTAGCGGCGAGCTGCCGCTTGGCGATCGTACCAATCTGCTGTTTTCCGGCACCACGGTGAGTTCGGGCGGCGGAAAAGGCCTGGTGGTGGCCACCGGCGGCGATACCGAGCTGGGTCATATTAACCAGATGATGTCGGATATCGAAAAACACCGAACGCCGCTGCTGGTGCAGATGGATAAGCTCGGTAAAGCCATTTTTATCATCATCCTGGTGATGATGGCCGCGCTGTTTGTCTTTAGCCTGCTGTTCCGCGATATGCCGGTTTCTGAGCTGATGCTGTCGTTGATTAGCCTCGCGGTGGCGTCGGTACCGGAAGGTTTACCGGCAATTATCTCCATTATTCTCTCGCTCGGCGTGCAGACCATGGCCCGTCAGAAGGCGATTATCCGCAAGCTGCCTACGGTGGAAACCCTCGGGGCCATGACGGTGATCTGCTCGGATAAAACCGGCACGCTAACCATGAACGAGATGACGGTGAAAGCCGTGATAACCGCCGATAAAGTTTATCGGGTGGAGGGCGACAGCTACGAGCCGATAGGGAATATTCACCCGATCGATGAGCCTGCGCCGGTAACCGTTGCGCCGGGCACGCTGCTGGAACGTTATCTGCGCACTATCGATCTGTGTAATGACAGTCAGCTTATTAAAGATGAAAGCGGGCTGTGGAAAATTACCGGCGGCCCGACCGAAGGGGCGTTGAAAGTGCTGGCGGCGAAAGTCCCGCTCCCGGCGGTCAGCACTGAGCTGCGCAGCAAAATTCCCTTCGATTCACAGTATAAATATATGTCGACGCTGTACCGCATCGGCGATGAAGAGATGATTTTGATTACCGGCGCGCCCGATGTCCTGTTCCGCCTGTGCCAGCATCAGCAAACCGACCATGGCCTGGAGCCGCTCGACCAGCCTTACTGGGAAGGCAAAATCGAAGAGTATGCGCGGGAAGGGCTGCGGATGGTGGCGGCAGCGTGGAAACCCGCCGCCGACGGTCAAACGGAACTCACCCATCAGGATTTGCAGCAGGGCGTCATTCTGCTCGGGATTGCCGGGATGATGGATCCGCCGCGGCCGGAGGCGATTACGGCCATCGGCGACTGCCTGCAGGCGGGGATCCGCGTGAAGATGATCACCGGCGACCATCCGCAAACCGCGATGAGTATCGGCAAGATGCTGGGGATTGGCAATGCGGAAAACGCCATTACCGGCAGAGAGCTGGAGGTGATGGACGACATTCAGCTCAGCGAAGCCGCGCAGAAATTCGATATCTTTGCGCGTACCAGCCCGGAGGATAAATTCCGCCTGGTGCAGGCGCTGCAAAGCAAAAAAGAGGTGGTCGGGATGACCGGCGACGGGGTGAACGACGCCCCGGCGCTGAAGCAGGCCGATGTCGGTATTGCGATGGGGATTAAGGGCACCGAAGTGACCAAAGAGGCCGCAGATATGGTGCTGACCGATGATAACTTCGCCACCATTGCCAGCGCCGTCAGGGAAGGCCGCCGAGTGTACGATAACCTGAAAAAGACCATCCTCTTTATTATGCCGACCAACCTCGCGCAGGGGTTGTTGATTATTATTGCGCTACTGGCGGGAAATTTAATTCCGCTGACGCCGGTGCTGATCCTGTGGATGAACATGGCGACCTCCGCCACGCTGTCGTTTGGTCTCGCTTTTGAGGCAGGTGAGAAGAACATCATGCGCCGGCCGCCGCGCGACCCTAAGCTGCACGTGATGGACGGCTTTGCTATCTGGCGGGTGATTTTTGTCGGGTCGATGATTGCCGTCAGCGCCTTTGTTCTTGAAGCCTGGCTACAGCCGCGCGGCTATTCGCCTGAGTTTATTCGTACGGTGCTGTTACAGACGCTGGTTACTGCTCAGTGGTTCTATATGCTCAACTGTCGCGTGGCGGATGGCTTCTCGCTGAGTAAAGGATTGCTGGCGAACCGGGGGATCTGGATTGTCAGCGGCGTGCTGCTGGTGCTGCAGCTGCTGATTATCTATGCGCCATTTATGCAGATGCTGTTTGGCACCGAAGCGCTGCCGTTCCGCTACTGGGTTATCACTTTTATTATCGGTTTTGTGATGTTCCTGATTGTGGAAGTCGAGAAGCCGCTGACCCGGAGATGGCGTACGGCCTGATATTGACCAGAAAGCAGCACTCTCGGTATCCCGGCTCAGTGCGGCGCGAGCCGGGATATTCCCGAATGGCGGCTATCGCCTTAGCCGAATGACAAAACTGTCCGGGTGCCCGATGATGTGATGACTGGCTATCCCGGGCAGGCACAACGCTGCGCCTGCGAGGCTAATCGCGTAGCTTGCAATTGAGATTGATATTAGCAATCATTATCAATAACGATAATGTGCCGGAAAAATTAACCGATGTCGCTTCGCAACTCTTGTTTCGCTTATCCGCCGAAAGGGCGGATTTTTATCGCCGCGCTGGTTACCACCTTGTATGCACTTAACGCTTACGCCAAACCCGATATGAGCCCGCTGGGGCCGAATATCGCCGATCGCGGTTCTGCGTATTATCATTTCAACGTCACGACCTTCGATTCCTCCGATGGTGAACGACATTATAAGGTCTGGACGGCGATACCGAATACGGCGCCGCCCGCGCAGGGGTATCCGGTTGTGTACGCCCTGGACGGCAACGCGGTGATGGACCGGTTGTCCGACACGCTGCTCGAAAAGCTGACGCAAAAAGCGCCGCCCGTCATTGTGGCCATTGGCTATCAAACGAATTTGCCCTTCGATCAAACTGCCCGAGCCTATGACTATCGGCCGAAAGTCGAAGAGGATCCCGCCGATAACCGCTGGGATCGGCGGAAAAGCGGCGGTAGCGGGGCGTTTCGCCGCCTCTTAGAGGATACCATTATGGAAAAAGTTGAGCGTGGGATCGCTATCAACCCTCAGCGACGGGCTATCTGGGGGCACTCCTACGGTGGATTATTTGTTATTGATGCCTGGCTGACGTCATCCCGCTTTCAGCTCTATTTCTCTGCCAGTCCTTCTCTGGGAAGAGGCCAAGCCGCGCTGTTAGACAGAATGGCCGGAGCAAAAGGCGAGGCGTTTAATCGGAACGCCTTATTCCTGATGGAGGGCGCGGTTGCGACGCAGCGCGGTTCTTCCGCCGGGGCAGTGGATACGCGCAGTAAAGTTCAGCAGACGGTTTCCCGGCTCAGGAAAAATGGCGTTGCGGTCAACTGGTGGCCTTATCCCGGCCTGTCGCACGGGGCAATGTTCAGTGCCTCGTTGCAAAGCGCGCTGCTGACGATAAGCGGGACCGAGAATAACCAGGCGTTACTGCAGATAAAACAGCCTGCTGTTGAGCAGAGATGACAAACCTGTTTGAGCTATTCAGGCCACACATCTGCCGGGTGGCGACTTAACCGGCTTACGAAAACCGGCAATTTCACCATGGGCTCAATCTCGCAAATCTGCGGATTCGCTATCATCTGTCGATTCACATCGCCAACTTAGGCTTACCGGGTTGTGACGATAGGCCGCCAGCTTTGCGCACATCCCACTGCTGCTGTTATTGGCCGCGCTTACCACGCCGGTGGTAGCGCCGCCAACCTGGAATAGCGCTGAGGCTTTATTTAATTAGCGGAGGAAATTTACCCGAGCGAACCAGCAGAGTTTAGTCATGAATAGGCAAACTCTACAGTTTCGTTGCTTAAGGCAGTTGGCGGTAGGCTTCGTCGGTCACCGGCTCCAGCCATTCGTTAGATGCGCCTTCGGCAGGGACGGCAACGGCAATATGGGCAAACCAGCTGTCGGCGGCCGCGCCGTGCCAATGCTTGACGCCTGCGGGAATATTCACAATATCGCCCGCGGTTAGTTCTCGCGCCGGTTGATTCCACTCCTGATACCAGCCGCGTCCGCCCGTCACCAACAGGATCTGCCCGCCTTTATGGTGAATATGCCAGTGGTTACGGCAGCCGGGCTCAAAGACCACGTTACCGATATTGACCCCTTCCGTGGAGAGCATATTCAGGTAGCTGGTGCCCTGAAAATACTGCGCATAGGCCTCATTTTTCTCCCCTTTGGGAAAAATGCCGTTACCGTCAAATTGTTCGTTCATGGTGTCTCCACATTTCAGTTTCGGGCGTTTAAGCAGCCCATCTGGACTGGCAGAACAAAGTGTAGAGAAGGTTTGATTAAATGATAAGATGGTCAAATATGAATACACTGGTGCAAAAAATTCACCAATGATGAGCAAAGAAAAACTCAACGATCTGCAGGCCTTTGTCACCGTAGCTCAGGAGCGAAGTTTTACCCGGGCGGCTGCAATGCTGGGGGTTTCCCGCTCGGCATTGAGCCATACGCTGCTGGGTCTGGAAGAGCGTCTGGGGGTGCGGTTGTTAATCCGCACCACGCGTAGCGTGTCGCCCACCGATGCCGGAAATCGCCTGCTGGCCGTACTGGCGCCGCGGCTGAATGAAATAGAAAATGAACTGGCTTCGCTGCGCGCTTCACGGGATAAACCCGCCGGCACGGTACGCATCACCGCCAACGATCATGCCATTGTCACCGTGCTGTGGCCCCGCCTGCATCCATTATTAAATCGATATCCGGATATCCATATTGAGTTCAGCGTTGGCTATGAGCTGACCGATATTGCCGCCGGGCGCTTCGATGCCGGCGTGCGGATGGGCGATCAGGTGGACAAAGATATGATTGCGGTGCGCATTACGCCCGATGTGCAGATGGCGGTGGTTGCCGCGCCCGGCTATCTTTCCGGCAAAGCGGCGGTGGCAAGGCCTGAAGATCTGATGGCACACAACTGCATCAATTTGCGTTTGCCCACCCACGGCGCGCTTTACGCCTGGGAGTTTGCAAAGGGCAGCCAAAAAACCAGCGTTCGCGTCGAAGGGCAAACCGTTTTTAATAATACCTTTTTGATGATTCAGGCCGCTTTGGACGGGGCAGGGATTGCCTATGTTCCTCACGACCTGGCGGCAAAATATATCGCTAACCGACAACTGGTGCCGCTGCTGGCCGATTGGTGCCCGGTTTTCCCGGGGTACTATCTTTATTATTCTGGCCGGAATCATCTTCCGACGGCGTTTACGCTGGTGGTTGACGCCCTGCGCTGGCACGCAGAGGGTAAATTGCGCAGCAAAAGGGTGAAGTAAGACGGGGTTATTGCCAGAAAAGCAAAAAGCCTGCTTGAAAGCAGGCTTTTTAGAATTTGGCTCCTCTGACTGGACTCGAACCAGTGACATACGGATTAACAGTCCGCCGTTCTACCGACTGAACTACAGAGGAATCGTGTGAACGAGGCGAATACTACTGGTCTCGTATTTTTGTGTCAACACTAAATTTAACTTGCTGATTCAAATGGCTAAATTTAGTGCAGGTCGTTGTTTTAGTGTACTGCAGGGCTATCGCCATCCTCCTGCGGGCTATTCTCGCGTAATCTCTCCAGCGGATCCTGGCGATAGAAATGGCAGAAACGCTGCCAAAGCGCGGGAAAGCGTGGGGCAAACAGCTCAGGGGCGCTGAAGAAATATTCAGAGAGCACCGCAAAACATTCGGCAGGGTCGCTGGCCGCGTAAGCGTCAATACTGGCGGCGCTTTCGCCGACCAGATCGATCTCATCCTGAATATTGTTCATTGCTGCATGGAGATCGTGTTCCCAGCCAGCGACTTCGCGTAGCGGAATGAAGGGGACGCCGCTTGCGCGATCGCCATTGCGGGTATCCAGCTTATGCGCCACTTCATGGATAATCAGATTGAAGCCAGAAGCGTCGAAGGAGTCCTGAATATCCAACCAGTTGAGAACGATCGGCCCTTGTTGCCAGCTTTGCCCTGATTGTACGATTCGCTGGCTATGCACCAGGCCGATATCATCTTCCCATTCGTCGTCGACAACGAACGGAGCAGGGTAGATGAGCACCTCGTGAAAACCATCTAACCACTCGATCCCCAGTTCGAGAACCGGCAGGCAAAACAGTAGCGCAATACGCGCGCTCTGCAGGTGAGTGAGCTCAAGCCCCTGTAATGCAACCAGACGCTTTTGCTGCAAAAAGCGGGAAGCCATTTGCACGAGCTGCTGCTGCTCATGGTCGGAGAGGTTGGCTAACACAGGGATGGCAAGCGCCTTTTCCCAGGGGATTTCCGCGTTGCCGGACTCTTCATCTACTTTCCAGGGCCATTTAAACATCATATTGCTCGCAAAGTCGTCACTTGAACTGATTTAAAGAGACAGGAACTATTAAAATGCCAAAGAACCTGGCATTATAGCAACCTCAACAGCGGAGAGATGCCGGAGCGGCTGAACGGACCGGTCTCGAAAACCGGAGTAGGGGCAACTCTACCGGGGGTTCAAATCCCCCTCTCTCCGCCACTATTCAAACACTTACGTGATTTCCTTTCAACGACTCCCGTCACAAATGGTATTGTGCCTTTTTAAGGATACAATCATCATCTTCCTGGTTTACTGCTCTGGCAATCGTTAGAGATCGCAACATTGTGTGTTTGACTCGTCGCGATGCCAACGGTTTACAGATGAGGTTCGCCGTTAAAAAACAAAAAACCCGCACGAGGCGGGCTTGAGATAAATGCACTAAACAATCTTAGAACTGGTAGGTGATACCTACAGCGAACTGATCGTCAGTTGATGCGCCAGTGATATAAGAATCTTCGTCATCCACCAGGTTGAATTTGTATGCGGTGTAAACGTTGAAGTTCTTGTTGAAGTAGTACCAGGTACCCAGTTCAACGTAGTTCATGATATCGGCATCACGGTTACCGTTCAGATCTTTGCCTTTGGCATAGACGTAGCCCAGGGACGGACGCAGGCCAAAGTCAAACTGATACTGAACAACGGCTTCAATATTCTGAGTCTTGTTAGCAAAGCCACCATACTCCATGTGAGTCATGTTATGGGACTCACCGTACATGACAGATGCGTAGACGTTATTAGCATCATATTTAGTGGCGAGGCTCCAGACTTCAGCGTTTTCGCCTCTGCGGTCCGCAGCCTGTTCATCAGTACGGTCAGAGTTGCTGTATGCGCCAACGAAACCGAAGCCGTCGATGTTATAGTTAACGGAGAAACCGAAGCCGTCGCCGTTGGCTTTAGCGCGGTCAGTGTCGTTGTTTTTACCCTGATACTGCAGAGCAAAGTTCAGGCCATCTACCATGCCGAAGAAATCGGTGTTGCGATAGGTTGCTACGCCGTTGGTACGCTGAGTCATGAAATTGTCAGTTGCGATCAAACCATCGCCACCCCATTCAACCAGCATGTCGGTGTAACCTGCCGCGTCATAAACCACGCCGTAGTTACGACCATAGTCAAATGAGCCGTAGTCGCTGAATTTCAGACCAGCAAACGCCAGACGGGTATCATCAGCCTGCTGGCCTTCTGGTTTGTCTGCTTTGATATTGTATTCAAACTGGCCGTAACCGGTCAGTTCGCTGCTGATCTGGGTTTCGCCTTTAATACCGAAACGCGCATAGGAGGTATCGTCGGAGTTGTTGTTGTCGCCATCATGGGTCATGATGTGCTCGCCAACCATTTTGCCGTAGAAATCGAGTTTGTTGCCGTTCTTATTATAGATTTCTGCTGCATTAGCCGCGCCAGCGACTAATAAAGCTGGAACCAGAATTGCCAGTACTTTTCTTTTCATTATATATTCCCTTTTAATCATAATTAATATGAATTGTGTCACTCCCTCCGGGTTGACTATTTGATACTAGCGATTAAGTTCATTTTTCTTTAAGTGAAATATGTAAGTAAATTATATCTAATATTACAAAATGTTTCTGTTATATTCATTATATTTAAATTCTATCATTTTGTGATGACTTATATTTTGTTTTTATGCTTATCAATAACAATAGCTTATGTGTTTTGGTTGAATTATTCTTGTTACAAATAAGTTGCGTGAGGGCTATGATTGTTTTTTTTGTATTTATATATTTAATGTATTATTTAAATGACTCGCAAGGAGCAATTTCGTGCAACGAGAAGGCGTTTTCATGTACGCGGTTTAATAAAATTAAATATTGTAAATGCAATGCTGATGCCGGCAAAAATGACCGCGAGAATATATTTTTTATCATTATTTTGTATTATTTCAAACGGCAACGAATTGATTAAGTATATATGGCGGCCTCTCTGGTATTGAACAAAACTCACGCACTCGGGCGTCCCGGTCAGTAAGATCTGCTACCTTGCAAGAATTTTCATTATATAATGTGATGAATATCACTATTTTTCACTGCGTCTGTGATGTTGGTTGTTGAATATATGGAGAACAAATTAATGGAAGAGAAAGCGAAAAGAAGCCCTGGCGGGAAGCTGGCACTATGGGCGTTTTACGCTTTTTGCGGCTATTTCCTGTGGGCGATGGCGCGTTACTGGTGGGTTGTCGGGCAGATCCAAAGCGTACCCGGCGCGACGATTGACGGTGAGCTCGGCTCAACGACAGGGAAATGGATCGGCGCGCTGCTGGGATTTCTGGTATTGGGCATTGTCGGCGCTATTCTCGGCGCAATTGCCTGGTATACGCGTCCTGACCCGCAGATGTATGAACATCACGAATAAAGTTGCTATGCTCGTTGCTGACCTGATCTCAAAGGAGCGCGCATGGATCTTTATCAATGGCAGCAACGATTTGAAGCCTGGCTAAGTGAACATCACTCGCAAGGGGATGCCGCTCACGATATTTCACACTTCCGCCGGGTATGGGCCACCGCGCAGCGGCTGGCCGAAGAGAGTGATGCTGACCGGCTGGTGATCCTCACCGCCTGCTATTTTCACGATATTGTCAGCCTGGCGAAGAACCATCCTGAGCGTAGCCGCTCTTCGGCGATGGCTGCGGAACAAACGCTGACTATCCTGCAGTCAGATTTTCCCGATTTTCCGCCGGAGCGCTATGCGGCGGTTCTGCACGCCATTGAAGCGCATAGTTTTAGCGCGGGGATGGCTCCCCGCAGTGAAGAAGCGAAAATTGTCCAGGATGCCGATCGGCTGGAGGCTTTGGGGGCGATTGGCCTGGCGCGCGTATTCGCGGTATCCGGTGCGCTGAACAATATCTTGTTTGATGCCGACGATCCCTTTGCCGATCGGCGTGAACTGGATGATAAAAAATACGCGCTGGATCACTTCCAGTGCAAGCTGCTGCGTTTACCGGAAACGATGCAGACAGAAAAGGGTAGGGCGATGGCGCTGCACAATGCGCGCTTTCTGGTTCAGTATATGGCCAAGCTCAGCGCCGAACTTCGCGGAGACTCGATGTCCCTTGATGACAAGGTTTTGCAGCGCTTTGATCCACTAGCATAAAACTGCCCGCGCTATTTATGGTAACCTCTGCAAAAATAGTCGGGCTGGTTGAGGTTATGGCGCAAAATTTATCCAAGGAAAATCCCCCGTCTTTTAAGGTTGAGCATACCGAAGAAGACGCGCAGACGTTATTGCGCCAGCTAATGGCAATTTATGACGTTAAAACGCTGGTGGCGCAGCTGGTTGCCGTCGGTGAGCAGCATTGGAGCCCGGCTATCCTCAAACGCGTTGCGACGGTATCGCGCGCGGCAGGGCGCATAAGCGCGCAGGAGCAGGCACATCTTCGTTCGCTCCTGCCGCAGCCTCCAGCGCATCATCCCCACTATGGATTCCGCTTCGTCGACCTGTTCGCCGGCATCGGTGGTATTCGTCACGGTTTTGAGGCGATTGGCGGGCAATGCGTGTTTACCAGCGAATGGAATAAACATGCGGTGCGCACCTATAAAGCCAACTGGTACTGCGATCCTGAGCAGCATCGCTTTAATGAAGATATCCGCGACGTCACGCTGAGCCATCTCCCTGAGGTGAGCGATGAAGAAGCCGCGCAGCATATACGCCAGGCAATCCCGCAGCATGACGTACTGCTGGCCGGCTTCCCCTGCCAGCCTTTTTCACTGGCCGGCGTCTCAAAGAAAAATGCCCTTGGACGCGCTCATGGTTTTGCCTGTGAAACCCAGGGAACGCTGTTCTTTGACGTGGTAAGGATCATCACCGCCCGCCAGCCGCCAATTTTTGTGCTGGAGAACGTCAAAAACCTGAAGAGCCACGACAAGGGGCGGACCTTTCGTATCATTATGCAAACGCTCGATGAGCTGGGTTACGAGGTTGCCGATGCGGCGCATACCGGCGCGGACGATCCTAAGGTGATTGATGGACGCCATTTTTTACCTCAGCATCGGGAACGGATTGTGCTGGTGGGTTTCCGGCGCGACCTCCAGCTCCATGAGGGTTTTACCCTGCGCGATATTGCCCACCTCTATCCTGCCAGCAGACCTACTTTTGGCGAGCTGCTGGAACCCACGGTTGACGACAAGTTTATCCTCACCAGGGTGCTGTGGAAGTATCTCTATCGCTATGCGCGTAAGCATCAGGAGCGAGGGAACGGTTTTGGCTACGGGCTGGTTGATCCAACGAATCCGCACAGCGTGGCGCGCACGCTCTCTGCCCGCTATTACAAAGATGGCGCGGAAATCCTCATCGATCGCGGCTGGGATCGGCCATTAGGCGAAAAATATTTTGATGACCCGGAGAATCAGCAGCGTCGTCCGCGCAGGCTGACGCCGCGGGAGTGCGCGCGTCTGATGGGTTTTGAGACGCCGCAGGGGTATCGTTTTCGTATCCCGGTCTCGGACACTCAGGCCTATCGCCAGTTCGGCAACTCGGTCGTGGTGCCGGTATTTGCTGCGGTAGCGAAGCTGCTGGCGCCGCGAATCGAAAAAGCGGTAGCCATGCGTGAATCGGCTGAGTTCAGCGAAAGCCATTGATAGCAGAACGGCATGGTTCAACCATGCCGTATATCAGTGTTAAACTCTTACGCCAGTACCCCAATCGGCCAGGGAACAAACTCGTTTTCCCCTAATCCCAGGGCTTCACTCTTACTTTGCTCACCGGAGGCAATGGCGATGATTTTTTCGAAGATCGTCTCCCCCATCTGACGCAGCGTGGCGTCGCCATCGATGACCGCGCCACAGTTGAGATCCATATCTTCCGTCATACGCTGATACATCGGAGTGTTGCTGGCAAGCTTCACTGTCGGTGCGGGCATTGAGCCAAAGCAGGAGCCGCGCCCGGTGGTGAAGGCAATCATATTGGCCCCGCCAGCAACCTGGCCAGTAGCTGAAACAGGGTCATATCCGGGGGTGTCCATAAAGACCAATCCTTTTTGCGTTACCGGATACGCATAGCGGTACACCTCCATTAGCGGAGAGTTACCGCCTTTTTTAGCCCCGCCCAGTGATTTCTCTAGCACGTTTGCCAGTCCGCCTGCGTTATTGCCAGGGCTAACCCGGCCGTTGATCTGGCAATCGCGTCCTTTATTATATTCCAGCCACCAGTTGATGCAGTCGACGAGTTTTTGTCCCACTTCGGGGGTGACGGCGCGCGCGGTGAGAGTGTGCTCAACTCCGAAAATTTCAGTGGTTTCCGAGAGAATCGCGGTTCCGCCTTGTTCGACCAGTAGATCCATCGCAACGCCCAGCGCCGGGTTGGCGGAAAGTCCGGAGAAACCGTCGGAGCCACCGCACTGTAGCCCGATGGTCAGATGCTCAACGGAGACCGGCTGGCGTTTGATTGTATTAGCTTGCGGCAGCATGGATTCGATAATAGCGATACCTTCATCAATGGTTTTCCGCGTTCCTCCGGTATCCTGAATCACCAGCTTGCGCAGCATGGGAGACTCTTCAAGACCCATTTGTTCAAAGAAACCGTGGATGTTGTTGCGCTCGCAGCCCAGCGCCACAACCAGCGCGCCAGCGGTATTAGGGTTGTTGATATAACCTGCTAATGTGCGGCGCAGTAGATCCATGGGTTCCCCGCTCATCTCCATGCCGCAGCCCAGTTCATGAACATAGGGCACGACGTTGTCAACGTTTGGCCATGCTTGCAGGCGTTCTTCAGTAAAGTGAGCGGCTATTTTACGCGCCACCGTCGCGCCGCAGTTTCCAACCACGAACACGCCGAGAATATTACGCGTCCCGACTCGACCATCTTCACGCACGTAGCCGTTGAAGGTCCGTCGCTGATCTGGCGGAACGGTTTGTACCGGGCGATAGTCGCGACTAAAGGCGTAGTCACGCTGAAAATCTTCAAACACGATGTTGTGGCTATGTAGCCATGTGCCTGGCGGGAGGTCCTCAGGCGCGAAGCCGATGACCGTGTTGTACTTGAGGATCGGTTCGTCTTTTTTAATAAGTCTTGTTGCTACCTTGTGCCCCAGCGGAACATCCTGCAGCGTGGTTATATTCTCGCCAGCGATCGGGGTACCGGAGGCGATGGCGACCCGGGCGACCACGACGTTGTCTTTTTCATCAAGACGGATAACCGGAGATTTTGTCATAACATTGCTTCCTTATTTATTTCTTTAGTTTCTGCCCGCTTGCCGGCGGAAAGAATTTAGGTTTCAGGCTTCACGTTTTTGCATGGAGGCAGCGTCATCACGTGGAGCAATTTTCAGGCGCTCAATCTTACCGACGATGAACCAGTAGCTGCAGACGGCGATAATGCCGTGGGTCCCAACGAAGACCAGCGCGTTGGCGAAAGAGCCTGTTTCTTGCAGGATGTAGCCGATCACCACCGGCGTGACGATGCCCGCGATGTTACCCAGCGAGTTGAACAGGCCGCCGGTGGTACCGATGATCTCTTTCGGCGCGGTATCCGCGACCACCGCCCAGCCCAGGGAGCCAAAGCCTTTGCCGAAGAACGCGGCGCTCATCAGGAACATCACCAGCGCTTCTGAACCTACGTAGTTGCAAAGGATCATACTGGCGCTCATGGTCAGACCGATGGTGATCGGGACCTTACGTGCCAGGCTCAGATTGTTGGTTTTACGCAGCAGCCAGTCGGAGAAAAAACCGCTCATAATGCCGCCCACCAGCCCGCAAATTGCCGGGACAGAGGCCATAAAACCGGCCTGAAGAATTGACATCCCGCGCTCTTTCACCAGATAAATCGGGAACCAGGTCATAAAGAACCAGGTAATCGCGGAGATGCAGTACTGGCCGATGAAAATTCCGATCAGCATCCGGCTTTTGAACAGCTGGCCGATCTCCTGCCAGCCTGCGCGCTTGCGTTCGCCTTTTACGCTTGCAACGGTGTCCAGTTCAACCAGTGCGCCGCCTTCCTTCAGGTACTCCATCTCTTCGTTATTGATTCCTGGATGCCTGGTCGGGACGTAAAAGAATTTAGACCAGCAGAAAGCGATGATGATGCCGATGACGCCCATGACGATAAATACGTGATCCCAGCCGAAGGCGTGGCATAGCCAGGCCATCAGCGGAGTGAATATCGCCAGTGAAGCGTACTGCGCGCTGTTAAAGATGGCGCCGGCAACGCCGCGTTCTTGCGAGGGAAACCAGGCCGCGATGATACGACCGGCTGAGGGGCCAACTGGCGATTCGCATACGCCGAGCAAGAAGCGCAGGATTAGCAGGGCCGGGACAACAAAAGTGATGTAGCTGACTAGTCCCATAAATACTGTCATCACTGACCACAGCAGGATCCCGAGAAACATGGCCCGTTTGGAGCCAACTTTATCGGCCACCCAGCCCGCAGGCGTCATACTGATGACGTACGCCCAACTGAACGCGGAGAAGAGATAACCAATTTCAACGGCGGTAATACCGAGCTCTTTTTGCATCTCCGGCCCGGCAACGGAGAGCGTGGCGCGATCCCCGGTTGCCAGCGTTAAGACAAGGGTTATCATAAATAAGATGTAATATCGGGCGTGCGTTTTCTTGCCTGCAATGCTCATTGTGCATTCTCCCGTTCCGGCAGCTAACGCCGGAAAAGTTTGTAGGGTAGAGAGTGGTTATTGGTTTTTTATTTGTAAGTAGTGTCTTGCGCCGCTCACCAGATGTGGGGTGAGCGCAGTCACCAGATAATGAGCGCCCCAGCTTATCGCCTCAGCCGCGCGCTCCGGAGTTCCCACGTAGGTTCCGGCAATATTGCCGCTGGCGGCGATTTTGCGAATACAGCGCTCTATGGTTGCCAGCACATCGGGATGGTTGAGATCGTGTCCATAACCCATCGAAACGGCCAAATCCCCCGGCCCGATGAAGTAGACGTCGGCCAGCCCGGTGGCGAGGATCTCATCCAGGTTTTCTACCGCTTCTATTGTTTCAATATGTACCGATAGTATCCGCGAGGCGTTGGCTTCAGCCAGATAACGCGCTTTATCAGCGCACATTCCGTAGCTGGCTGCGCGCGGCAGGAAGGCAACTCCGCGTTCGCCCTGCGGGGGAAACAGCGTGGGCAGGGCGGCGGCGCGGGCATCTTCTACAGTATTGACCAGAGGTACCTGTACGCCATCGGCGCCGAAATCCAGCGCTTTGCGCATATATTCAGCCCGGTTGTATGGGACGCGCACCAGGCACGGCACCTGCTGACAATGAGAGGCGCGCACCATATCTTCCACCGTTTCCGGGTTCATATTGCCGTGCTCGTTATCGATAAGCACAAAATCAAATCCGATGGCAGCGGTAAATTCAGTTATTGCTGCTGAAGGGAAGGTAACAAAGCAGCCGTGTAACGGCCCGTCGCGGAGCCGTTGTTTCAAATCGGGAAAACGCATGTTAGCTCCTTGCTTTGACCTGGATGCCGGAGAGCTGCTCAAACACTTTTATGATGTTGGAGTGATCTTCGTTGCCAACGCCCTGCGCTATGCAGGTTTTATATAATTCGCGCACCAGGCTGGCGATTGGCATGGCGGAGTCAATACCCTGGCTGAGCTCCATTGCCAGATTGAGATCTTTGTACTGCAGACGAGTCATAAATCCGGGCTCGAAGTTACGCTCCAGCAGCAGGCTACCGCGAATATCCAGCGCGCCACAGCGGGCGTATCCGGCGGAGAGCACCTCGACGATTTTGGCCGGATCGACGCCAGCCTTTGCCCCCATCACCAGCGATTCCCCCAGCGCAGCCATAGTGGCGGCGGCCAGAACCTGGTTACAGGATTTCACCACCTGGCCTGCGCCGTTGTCGCCGACATGAGTGACGCGGCAGCCAAGCACTTCGAGTACCGGTTTACAGCGTTCAAAGACTTCGGTTTCGCCGCCCACCATAATTGACAGCGTACCGCCTTTCGCGCCTTTATCACCGCCGCTTACCGGGGCATCAAGCATTCGTGCTCCCAGCGACTTGATGGTGTCAGCAAATTGCTTTGTCGCCAGCGAAGAGATGGTGCTCATATCGATAACGACTTTACCTTCACGCAGCGCTGGTGCCAGGCCATTTTCGCCGAACAGGACATCTTCCACCTGCGGCGTATTCGGTACCATGGTGATGGTGATATCTGCCGCTTCGGCGACCGCACGAGCGGATGCCTGACCGATAGCGCCATCACGGGCAATCTCTTCCACATCCTGCGCCACGATGCTGTAAATATGGACGCTGTAGCCTGCTTTCAGCAGATTGCGTACCATCGGTTTGCCCATAATGCCCAGACCAATAAAGCCTAAAACTGGTTTCATCTGTATCACCCTTAATAAGTTTGGTATTCAATAATGCTGCGCAGCTCCGCAACATCGATATCTGCGAATGCGCACCCTTCGCGATGGCTTAACCAGGCGGCCGTTCCGGCTGCGAAGCCCGTCAAAAAGCATTGCGCGGTGACGCGGGCCGAGGCCAACGCCTCATGCTCGGCGCTCAGCGTACGGCCTGCTGTAATCAGGTTGGGAACGTTTTCTGGCACCAATGTGTCGTACGGAATGTCGTACCAATCATTGTCGAGGTAGAACATAAATATGCCGTCCTGGCCGTGTGCTTCGATGCACCAGGCGCTGCTGGCAACTTTGCGTTCGCTTTTGCGCGCCTGGAAAACATCGTCGTTGGTCAGGCGGTAGCGACCTGCAATGGTCCGACTCTGGCGGATGCCAATTTGCGCCGCGACATCGTTCAGGCGCGCCTGCTCGAATCCAGGAACCCAGGCGCGCAGGAAACGCTCGTATTCGCGTACCTGTTTGCGTCCCTTCAGTTCGGCAAACGTCAGATCCTCTGCGCAGGTGGCGTCAATCGGTCTGCTATCGTCGCGCAAAATGCTGGTGACGTTGCACATCACTTCGTCGGGGCGAGGTGAGGGCAGCAGATAGATATGCTTGCGCGGCAGGTGATATCCCTGTGCCTGCGCAGCTTCGACCCAGGCTTCCAGTTGGGCGACCGGGTGGCCAATGCCGCGTTCGATATCGACATTGCTCATACGAAACACCATGGTCGGATACTGGACCATACCGTTGCGCCCGCAGGTGTATGGGACGCCCGCTTTGACGCAGAGATCGCCATCTCCGGAGGCATCGATAAAGCGGCGGGCGGTTATTAACTGGCGTCCACTTTTGTTCTCAATAATCACACCGAGCAGCTGATTGCCATCCATTACTACGTCAGTGGCAAGGGTGTGGAACAGCACCCGTGCGCCGCTGTCGGAGAGTAAATCGTCGGCCACCTCTTTCCAGGTGTGCGGCTCATGGACGACCAGCCGCGTTTCGCCAAACGGGAACGGTTCGCTGACGGCACCCCGGTGTTTCAGATGCTGGTAAAATTCACCGGCAAAACCGTGCACCAGCTGCTTATGGGGGCCTTTGCCGGAGGTAAACAGGCCGCAAATCGCGCCCGACATACCCGCTGTCGCCATACCACCGCAAAAACCGTAGCGTTCAATCAGCAGGGTATTTTCCCCAGCTCGCGCAGCGGCGGTGGCTGCCGCAACACCGGTTGGACCACCACCCACTACCAGAACATCAACGTCGTAGGTGACGGGGATCTTGTTGGCGACTTCGTGCCAGGTTTGCATGACGTGCCTCCTCTGTCATGAGGGTGAGACAGTCACCCTCATAATTTAATGATTAGTCGATATTTTTCGCGTGGATGCGTCGTTTCCCCAGCACTGCGCCCTGCGCAATCGGCTGGACCAGTTGGGCATATTGCGACAGATAGGTGCCGCTTCCGCCGCCCAGCGGCAGAGGTTTGGGCTTCCATTGCGCCAGACGGGCATCAATCACTTCCTGCGGAACATCCATATTGATGCTGAGGTCGGTGAAGTTGATATGTACGGTTTCGCCTTGTTCTATCACCGCCAGGGGCCCGCCTGCGGCGGCTTCAGGCATTAGTTGGCCAACGATAATTCCGCGATTCAGGCCCGAGAGTTCACCATCGGTGATCACCGCTACGTGCGCCGCGATTCCCGCGCCGTTGAGGGCTGCTACAAAGCTACAGGCAAACACCGTACCGGGGCCGCCAGCTGGACCCATATTGCGCAGAACAATCACGTCGCCTTTCTGTATTTTCCCTTCGCTCAACGCTTCAATGGCTTCGTCTTCACCTTCGTAGATATTGGCTGGACCGGTAAATTGTTCCAGCTCTCCCGGTACGGCGGAGAGCTTAACAATCGCGCCGTCCGGAGCGAGGTTGCCGCGCAGGATGGCGACGCCAGGGCGCTGGCTGACCGGGTTATCCAGCGTGCGGATCACCTCGTGATTTTTTACTACCGCGTCTTTAATGTTTTCACCGACGGTTTTTTGCGTGACCGTTAGTGCATCCAGATTGAGGAAGTCGCGCAGCTGATTCATCACCGCCGTAGTGCCGCCCGCCGCTTCCAGATCTTCAGTGCGGAAGGGACCGTTAGGGCGAACAGAGGTCAGCAACTTGATGTCTTTTCCGTATTTTTCATACAGGCTGACCACATCGATGGGGAGTTCCGCCTCGGTGGCAACCGCAGAAAGGTGGCGAACAGTATTGACTGAACCGCCGACCGCCAGCACGGTCATCACTGCGTTCTGAATCGCTTTTTCGGTAAGGATGTCGCGCGGCAAAACCTGTTGCTGAGTGAGTTCGACGATCCGCTTCCCGGCGGCCTGGGCGTACTCTTTTACCTTACGACCATTGGCCCAGATCGGTGAGTTGCCCGGCAGCGTCATGCCTAATGCTTCGGCGACGATATGCATGGAGTTAGCGGTACCCAAACCGGCGCAGACGCCCGGCGACTGGATTGCGACATCGGTCATGTCGGTCAGTTCTTTTTCGCTGATGGCACCTGTTGCCAGCGCGCCAACCTGCTCGTAAACGTCATCAATATCGAAGAACTGATCGTCGAATTTTTCATTTGAACACTTGCCGCCCACCTGATAACCGCAGGTCAGCAGCAGGGAAGGGACATTCAGCCGCGCCGCCGACATCAGATGCGCTGGCGTGGTTTTATCGCAGGAGGAGAGGCAGATCATCCCGTCCAGCACCGCGCCTTCCATCATGCATTCCACTTCATTGACCATCAGGTCGCGGGTCGGCATCAGATAACGCGCTTTTTTCCCGGCGCTGGTGACGAAGTCGCTGGGGGCGACGGTGCGCACTTCAAACGGTAGTCCGCCCGCATCGCGGATTGCCTGCTCGACGATCCGGCACAGTTCATCCAGATGGACATAGCAGCAGGAGAGTTTGTTAGAGGTATTAATGATCGCGATCTTCGGTTTATACATGTCTTCTTCGCGGATCCCCATGCTGCGCCATTGCGCACGACGTACTGCCCAGCGGGTGGATCCCGGCTTGAAATTGCTTCTGTACATCTTGAATTCCTTTATCGGGTTGTGGTTTTACGATTCGAAATATCCTCTGTTTGGGTTGGTTGTCCAACCAATTTTTAAGGGAAATGTAATTAAGATCACATAACGGAGGATTTTTAGACGTTTTTGCCCATGAAGATGGAAAAATAGCGCACCTGGCAGTCAATAGTGGTACAGTGGTCCATCCAATTTATGATTGCAGTGATTGATGGCGACGCCGCGCAGGGAAAATAACCGCTTGTAAGCGCGAAACGTCGTTGGGAAGAGGTAACGGTATGCCGGACAAGAATAAATTTACGATGATCCCTATTAAGCGCACGGATGTTTTTCAGACGATCATTCAACACATTACAAATCTGCTCGACAGTAAGCAGATCAAACCCGGCGAGCGGCTGCCCTCGGAGCGCGAGCTTGCCGAGATGCTCAACGTCAGTCGCACGTCGGTGCGCCAGGCGCTGAAGGTGCTTGAATCCTCCGGGCGTATTGAGACTCGTGTGGGGAGCGGAACCTTCTTAACCGAGCCACCGGCGGTGTCGCTTAGCGATACTCATAGCCTGTCGAAGCTGATTGAAGGCGGGGTAACGAAAGAGTTTCTGCGCAATCTTATCGTGGCGCGGACCTCTATTGAACGAGCCATCTTTGAAGACTACGCCTGGCGCGCTAATAAAACGGGGATTAATCAACTGCGGGAGCTTATCGAGTTTAACCGGGAAAAGTTTTCGCGTCAGGATTGTGATGACGATGATAGCGCGCTGGATCTGAGCTTCGAGAAAAAAGTGGCGCAGCTTGGCGGTAACCCTATTTTGATCAACATGCAGGAACAGATCCATCATCTTTGGGTACTGGCGTGGAAACAGTATGGTTTTACTCCAGAGCAGACTCAGGTGCTGCATGAAGAACACTTAGGCATTCTGGATGCGCTGGCGGCGAAAAACTCGCAGCGGGTGGCGGATCTGATTGTGCAGCATGTAGATAAAGAGATTGACTGAGCTGGCCGTCATATGTGATTTTTCCCGGCTCGCGCTGCGCTTAGCCGGGCTACAGGTTCCCACTCGTCTGCGGGCGTGGTTTTTTCCCTGGCTCGCGCTGCGTTTAACAGGGCCACAGCTATCTGTAGATGGGGAGCCCGGGTAAGGCTTTTACGCCGCGACCCGGGGATTCCAGGCATGACTGTACTGAGCTAATGTTGCTAAACCGGCAGAACCCGGTGGAAAAAATCGATGCCCGCCTCAACCGATTGCTGGTTGATTTTATGCCCCGACAGCGGATCGATAAGACAGGTGAGGTTGCCACTGCCGATGGCCTCTCTGAGGTGTTCAGCATATTTAACATCAACAACGGTGTCCTGCTGACCGTGCCAGACAAACAGCGGACGCTGCGCCAGGCGTTCTTCTTTCCCGGCAATGTCATAAGGCGCAATCCCATGCAGGCAGGCTGCCAGCGTGCTGGCCGTTGGGGGATGGATCTCGCTTATTGCCTCGGTAAAATAACCACTTGCCATATAGGCTGCTCCGGCCTGAATTTCCGGATACTGCGCCATCGTCCCCAGTACAGCGAAACCGCCCATCGAAGTGCCCATTACGCCCAGTCGTGAAACATCACCGAGCTTTTCCTGCTGGCAAGCGGCCAGCAGCGCGGGAAATGTCTCTAACGAGTGCTGTAAAATTGACCAGAAAGAGGCGTCGCGAAGCGTAGTATCATCCCTGGCGCTATGCATCATCGCCTGCGGACACACCACGCTGTAGCCCGCCTGCGCCAGCATATATCCCAGATTGGCATCCAGTTCTCTGGATGCCATGAAGCGATGAAACAGAATGATAAGCGGCCTGTCACTGGCTACGTCATCATCTGCCCGGAACCAAAGTACAGGTGTTTTTACCAGCAGGCGGTCTGAAATAACGATATCCATTGATTATCCCTGTGCAACCAGATGCCGTTCCAGCACATCGAAATCCGGATTAAAACCGAGACCCGGCGCGTTCGGCAGATTCATCACCGGCTGGAAGCGCATAAACGGATGCAGCGTTTGTTCGAACATCAGCCACGGCACTTCCAGCGGAACGGGCTCTGGCATCACGCTGAGCAGGTGAGCGCTGGCGAGCAGGCCAGGGCCGTAGTAAAAACAGTGCGGCAGCAGGCTGACGTTTTCATGCTCGCGCGCGCGTTTGATAATCTCCAGTACGGCGGAAATACCGCCAATTTTGGCTACGCTCGGTTGCAATACATCAACCGCGTCTAAGGCCATACTGAGCGCGAACTCCTCACTGTTATTGAAATTTTCGCCCGCAGCAATGTGCGCACCCGTTGTCTGGCGCAGATAGCGGAGCTGGCTTAAATTTTCCGGCGGAAAGGTGGGCTCTTCCACAAACGCGACGCCAGCCGCCTGCAGCTGCGGCAGGATGTGCTCCGCCTGCGGGACATCCCACGCGCAGTTGGTATCAACCATCAGGGTGATATTATCCGGCAGCACCCTGGCGACTTCAGCAATTGCCAGGGGATCTCGTTCGTGCAGTTTTATATGTCTGTATCCCTTATGAATTAAAGGGTTAATACAATCCATTAATTTAGCGACATCACCATCGAAGCTGGTCAGGCTGGGATAGAGTTCCACCTGCGCACGGGTACCGCCGAGCAATTGCCACAGCGGCAGGTTCTCTGCTTTAGCGCGCAGATCCCACAAGGCGATATCCAGCGCGGAAAGCGCATACATCATCACCCCGCCGCGACCGTAGCTGTGAAAAGCGTAATGCGCTCTCTGCATTAACGCCGCCGGGTCAGCGCATTCCTCCCCCGTAAAGAAGGGGGCGAGGAGACCGCTGAGCAATGCCATGCTGGCCGGGTTACAGGCGTGGCCAAACGCCTCTCCCCAGCCCGTCAGGCCCGTATCGGTTTCGACTTTCACTAACAGCGAATCCAGCGTAGGATGCAGCGCCCGCGCGGCGTTAAAGCGCCCCTCTTTGTTGGTAGTGCGCGTCAGTGCTGGCGTATAAGGCAAACGGACCAGAAAGCTTTCTATGTTCGTAATACGCATAAAGTGTCCTTAATGATGTGATAGCGCGAACTGCACGCCTATTGACGCCGGATGTTGAGGCGTGCTGACAAGGGGGCTGTCGATAGCCGCCGTTTCAAGACATACAAAGTTCTGCCAGCCATCGTCCGACATGTCGCTTATCTGTTCTGCCCGCTGCTGCCAGGGATTCCATACCACTACGTTGCTGTTATTAACATGGGTAAGCGTCAAGGTTCTGGCGGGCGTGACAAGTGCAGTTTGTTTTTTTGCCTGAGGGAAGATCGTGCCAAATTCCCCGCTGAGCGACAGGGGGGACGGCAGATTCTGCACGGGTTCCCCGGCGACCGTGTCGTAGCCTTGCATGCCCACGCCATAAATCTGCGTCGCTCGTATATCCGGCGTTGAGAGGTAGCTATGTAGGGCTGCGGTGGCGCTGAAACTCCCGTGGGCAGTGAGCAGCAATTCGCAAACCTCTGCGGTGAAGGTCAGCGTCATCTCCAGTTGAAAAGTGTGATCCCAGAGCTGTCGTGTTTGTGGAGTGTCATTGAGCGTCAACGTCAGCGCGAACGACGTTTTGTTGTTATCAAGCGCCGTCAGTCGCCACGGTAAAATGCGGGCAAAGCCGTGAAACGGTTCGCCGCCGAGATCGGTAAACCACGGCCAGCATACCGGCACGCCGCCGCGAATGGGCACGCCGATTTTAAACGGTGTGCAGTCACTCAACCACAGTACGGGGTATGCCTGTCGGGATGGTTTCCAGGTCAATAAATGCGCGCCCTGAAGAGCAATTGCGGCCTTGCAGAAGGGCGTCTGAATGACCACAACCTCCAGTTCATCCATTTTTCGCCGGGTAATACCGGGACTTAACGTCTCCAGTACCGGCAGGGTAAACAGCTGTTTAATCAGGCTCATTGGTTCAGACATCCGTGCGGGTAGTAATATTTTGCTGCCGAAGCTGCGTATCGTTTACGGCATAGCGCGCCAGCGTCCGGCTGTCGAACTCAATGCCGTGTCCTGGCTTTTCACCAGGGCGAATTGTGCCGTTCATTACCGGGCAAGGCGTCGTGATAATGCCCATTTCGCTCAGGCTCGCGCCTTTTAGCCCCTCAAACAGCTGGATATTGGGCAAGCCGCAGCCCAGATGCGCGATAAGCTCCATACCAAAATGCGGGATCACGGGAACGTTGTGGCTTTCGGCTAATTTTGCGATCTTCACGAATTCAGTAATCCCGCCCACGCGATAAACATCTGGTTGGATGTAGTCGCAAGCTTCTTGTCCAATCCAGTGGGCGAATTGGTATTTGGTGTACAGGCTTTCTCCCACGGCTATGGGGACCGGACATTTCTGGCGTAGCAAACGGTGGCCGTTGATATCGTCGCTGAGTAGCGGCTCTTCCAGCCAGTACACACCGGCATTTTTGAGTACCGCCATTCGGCGCACGGCATCGGCGGAAGACCACTTCTTGTTGGCATCCACGGCGATGTTGATCGCGGGTCCCACAAATTTGCGTACCGCCAGCAGACGCGCCAGATCGTCTTCTACGTTCTCACTACCGATTTTCATTTTGACCGTACGGTAGCCCGCGGTCAGAAACCCTTCCATCTGTGCGAGCAGGGCATCAATCGAGAGATGCAGGTTGACACCGCTGCCGTAACCGGGAAGCGACTCCCGGTAGCCGCCGAGCAGGCGGTAGAGCGGCTGATTTAGCTGCTGGCCAATCAGATCCCACAGCGCGATATCCACTGCGGCGATAGCGTGCGTTGTGATGCCCGCTGAGCCAATATCGTGGCTCTCCAGCCACATACGGCTCCACAGTCGCTCGACGTTAAGCGGATCTTCGCCAATCACTTTGGCGACAAGATAATGGTCTATCAGGTTCTTAAACGCACTGCCGCCGATGCCCGTGCTGAATGTCCAGCCGGTACCCGTATGCCCGGTATCGCTTTTTAACCACAGCACGACAAATTCCAGACTGGAGAACGCGTAGTTCGACGACCCCCAGTTTTCGGTAAGCGGCACGCGGTACAGCCCGGATTTAAAATCAATAATTTTCACGCTCTTCTCCTCCGGGATCAGGCCAGGGCTTTATGCTCATCGCGCTGGGCGGCTTTTTTGACGAACAAAGCCACTACGGTTGCACCCAGTACGCCGAGGCAGCCCGCAAGAATAAAGGCGGCAGAATAGGAGCCGGAGCCAACAATAAAGCCGGTGACGGTTGGCGCGACGATGCCGGAGATATTGGCCAGTCCATGCATCAGACCGCCAGCGCTGCCAACGTACTCTTTCGGCGCAGCGTCCTGAATGAGTGTCCAGTAGGCCGGGGCGGCGATTTGCATAAAGCCGAAGGCGATAGTCATTAATGTGACAGCACCCATGGCGGTCTGCGTCTGGCTGATCAGCCCTACGCAGATAGAACAGATGCCGAAGCAGGTCACTAGCACCACTTTACGGGAGAAAAGCTGCTTGCCGGTTTTACGGTAGATAAAGTCGATAATGAACCCGCCGGATACGTAGCCGAGCGTTCCGGCAACCCAGGGCAATACGCCGACCAGACTCATGTCTTTCAGGCTGATCCCGGTAGTATCAACAAGAAACGTCGGGAACCAGTTCATAAAGAAAAACAGGACATAGTTAAAGCAAAATAGCGACAGGGCGGTAGCCAGAATTGAGGGCTGGAGGATTGCGCTCCACATGGAGGGGGCAGGCGTTCCCGGTGCGGTCTGCGGAGCCACGTCTTCTTCTTCGCCTTCAATAAGCTGCGCTTCTGCCGCAGAAACGCGTTTGTTATCACGCGGCTTATCGGTCGCGATCAGCGCCCAGATGATGGCCCAGGTAATACCGATAAACGCAATAATGATAAATGAGATCCGCCAGTTAAACGTCAGGCACAGAAAGCCCACTACGGGGCCGGAAATGGCACCGCCCAGCGGGCCGCCGGCCTGGTTAATGCCGACCGCGCGTGCGCGCTCATTGAGCGGAAACCAGTTGTTGACCACTTTATTGGCCGTTGTGGAGATGGGGCCTTCTCCGGCGCCGAAAAAGGCGCGGGCAATAAACATGGTCCAGAAGTTAAAGCAGCCCGCTGTCAGGCCGCAGATAATTGACCAGACGGACATCGACCAGCAAAATACCCGCTTGGGGCCGAATTTATCGGCCAGTACGCCGCCGATAAAATTAAATAACGCATAGCCAATAGAGAAACTGCCAAAAATAATCCCTTTTTCCTCAGGCGTTAGATGAAAGTCTTTGGTAATAAAGGGCATTGCGTAAGCCAGCGCCGAACGGTCGAGGTAGTTAATAACCATCGCCAGCGTCAGCATAACTAAAATGACACGACGGAATTGCGTATTCATAGAGATACCTTTCACTAATATAGGGTTAGCGGTAAAAACAATGCACAATTTTCGTAATAATTATTTTTTATTATTATTTGAGGTTTATCACTCCCTGATGGGATCCAGGTAACGTATTTTCCGGGTGACATAAAAACCACCGTCAAGCGTTAACATCGCGCCATTAAAACTGTGAATTTGCGGATCGGTTAACAGCGCGCAGGTTTTGGCTATCTCCGTTGCGCCAGTATATTCCAGCAGCGGAATACCATCATCTTTATGTAACTCTCTGAGCTGCTCGACGAACGTTTTTTGCTGCGGATCCTCTCTGGTGAAACCGCGAAACAGGGTGTTGATTTTTATGCCATAGGATACCAGTTCCTGAATGCCGGAGCGGCAGGTATTCATCAGCGCTAGCTGGCTGGCGGCACCGTAAGAATAATACTCCGTCGGCACCAGCGCGGCGATGTGCGCCAGCGTAACGACGCGCCCCTCAACCCCCTGTTGCACCATCTTTTTACAGGCGCTTTGTACCCACCATAGTCCGCGTTCCAGGTCGTCGTTCATGGTGTTCGCAATAATATTATCATCGTCGTCCAGCATTGAGCCACGAAGCGGCGGCGGAGAAATATAAATGAAAGCGTTTAGCTTTCGCCCGTCAATAATAATGGTATTGATAGCCTGATTTATTTTTTCATATTCGGTTTGCTGGCTAAAATAAACCTCCCAACCCTGCTGTAAATACAGATTTTCCAGGGTGGATAGCAGTTCGGGTTCGGCCTTGCCGCCAGCAATCAGAATCGTATTTTTGTGTTCCATCGTCATTCTCCTGATTAAATACAGCGGATATGCTGGCCGCCATCAATTTTAATAAAATCACCGGTAACTACCGCGCCTTTGTCCCCGGCTAAATACACTGCAGCCGCGCCAAGCTCTTCGATGGTTGCTGGCTGACCAACAGGAATTGTCGCCAGCAGTTTCTTGCGCCCCTCGCGCGTGGCCAGTTCAGGTTTAGGATCGTTGATATTAGTATCGACAAACCCCGGCCAGAGCTGGTTCACCGTGATGCCGTAGCGTGCCAGCTCGAAGGCCATCGACTGACTCATCTGGTCGATAGCAGCTTTGGTGGCAGCGTAGACTCCCATCAGCGCCATTGGACGGCGCGCGTGGCCTGAGGCGACGTTGATGATGCGCCCGCGGATCCTTTTTTTTACCATCATGCGGGCTGCGTGGCGGGCGCAGTCATAGGTTCCTTTAATATTGATATTCACCGCATGGTCAAAAGCCGGTTTACTGATTTCGAGGAACGGTTCCCAGACGCATACGCCGGCGTTGTTAACCAGAATATCGAGGCGTCCAAAGTGAGTATCGATATCATTAAACATTTGGCGTACTTGTTCAGGATTGGATATATCGGCCTGGACAAGCAGGGCGCGCCTTCCGAGTCCGCGGATAATGCCGGCAACTTGTTCTGCTTCTTCTGGATTCACAACGTAGTTGATGACGATATCAGCGCCAGCTTCGGCAAGGGCGCAGGCAATACCTTTGCCGATCCCTTTCATATTTCCCGCACCCGTCACCAGTGCGACCTGGTTATGTAGATTCACGACTTTCTCCTTTTAGTGTGCAACACATGATGAACGCATCCTGCGTTGACGATATCTTAGTCACTTAATCAACAACTGATATATTAGTTGGTTATTAGATTTGCACTTCGTGAAAAAAACATCCATCATCTGTTGGGCTAAATACGATGTCGATCACAAGTTTTGTCGTAACTGTTTAATTAACTGAGAATTTTCGATTTTCATTTTTGCTGTATTGGGCGGATAATGCTGCAATTCAGCAGGGAGAACGCTAATGAATCCACCCGTCAATAAAATGAATCAGGCCTATGAAGCCATTGAAAGCATGATTATTTTTCAGGATCTTGCGCCAGGCTCGATGGTGTCTGAAGCGCAGCTCATGGAGCTGACCGGCTTTGGTCGTAGCCCGGTAAGGGAAGCGTTACAGCGTCTGGCGAATGACCGACTGGTGGAAATCTATCCCTATAAGGGCGTATTTATTCCGGCGATTTCCGTTGAAGTACAGCTCAAGGTTCTGGAGCTACGCCGCTGTGTAGGCGAGTTCGCTGTGCGTCTTGCGACCCGGCGTGGCACGCACCAGCAGAAGAAAGAGATGCTGCTGCTGGCGGAATCTTTTGAGGCGATTAGCGATATTTCGCATATGCGGCAGTTCGGCGCGCTGTTGAAACAAACCTATGCCTTGATTGGCCTGGCCGCCGAGAACGAATATCTCCAGCCGTGCCTTTCTCCGCTACAGGGGCTTTCTAGTCGTTTCTGGTTTGCGCAGCTTAGCGCCAGCAACCAGCAAGAGCTGGTAAAAGCATCGCAGCTGAATGCCACCATGCTGCGTAATATCTGTCATGGTGACGAAGAACTGGCTGCCAGCGCGTCGAAAAACGTCAACGATTACTTCACCGAGTTTACCTATAAGTCTCTAACTCGCTGATTAAAATATGAGATTAACCATGGCCGACGTCCACGATAAAGCCACCCGCAGTAAAAACATGCGCGCGATCGGCACCCGCGATACGGCAATTGAGAAACGGCTGGCGGGGCTGCTGGCGCGTGCCGGTTTTTCCTTTACCGTACAGGACGCCGCGCTCCCCGGCCGTCCGGATTTTGTGGTATCAGACTATCAGTGCGTAATCTTTACTCACGGCTGCTTTTGGCACCATCACGACTGCTATCTGTTTAAGGTGCCCGCGACGAGAACCGAATTCTGGCTCGACAAGATAGCCAAAAACGTGGTGCGCGATCGCCGGGATATCGGGCTACTGGTGGAGCAGGGATGGCGGGTGCTGGTGGTCTGGGAATGCGCGCTGCGCGGGCGAAAGAAGCTTAACGACGAAGCGCTGGGCGAACGACTGGAAGAGTGGATCTGCGGCGGCGATCGGTGCGCGCAGATCGATACTCAAGGCATAGGTCTGATAGACGTTACTTCTGCGCCTTACAGGACGTAATTTCGCGACGAACCGGGAACAGGTATTTGCCGAGCGTCACCAGAATGACCGCAAAAATTATGATGCCGAGCGCCAGCCACTCTACGGGAGATAAGCTTTCCCCGGCAAAACCGGTGCCCAGCAGGACGGCGACTACCGGGTTGACGTAGGCATAGCTGGTCGCCACGGCTGGCGTCACGTTACGAATTAAATACATATAGGCGTTGATGGCGATAAGCGATCCGAAGATAGCCAGATAGGCGACGGCAAAAATGCCGGACCATGAGGGTATCTGAGTTAACTTTTCACCGCTCAGCGCGGAGGCAATCATCAGCACAATCCCTGCCGCCAGCATTTCAACCGCGCCCGCCATCATACCGGTGGGGAGCTCAATCCGCGAACCGTAGACCGAACCAAAGGCCCAGCTCATCGAGCCGATCAGAATCAGCAGCGCTCCCCAGGGGTTACCATTCAGGTTGCCGCCGCTGTTAAGCAGAACAATACCTGCCAGACCTATCGCGATCCCTAACCACTCAAGCTTGCGGGTCGCTATACCAAAAAAACGGCTAAAACATAGGGTAAACAACGGTACCGTCGCGACCATGACTGCCGCAATACCTGAGGGGACGTGCTGGTGTTCGGCAAGCGTCACAAAACCATTGCCTACGGCCAGCAGCAAAACGCCGATCAGCGCCGCGTTGAGCAGCGGTTTGCGCGACGGGAGCTTATGGCCCGTGGCCAGCAACCAGGCGAGCAGCACCGCGCCAGCGGAAAGAAAGCGCACGCCAGCCATCATCAGCGGAGGCCAACTGGCGACGCCAACGGCGATAGCGAAATAGGTGGAACCCCAGATGATATACAGCGCAAACAACGCCCCGATGAGCGGCAACAGCTGACGGGTAGACATACTTCCTCACGACGGTGCAGAGATAGAAAGGAGACGTATAGTAAACGTGAAAACTATCGTGCTGGCGAGCGCTTTAGTTAGCCTGCCGCGGTTAAATTTATGTTGACTAAGAACGCCAGTGGGCGAAAAAGCGCTTTTGCTTCATACTTCATGAGGAACAATCATAAATGAAGGAATGCAATTTTGGCGGGAAGTAGTCTATTAACCTTATTGGATGATATTGCCACTTTACTCGATGATATTTCGGTCATGGGGAAACTGGCGGCAAAAAAAACGGCAGGCGTATTGGGTGATGATTTATCGCTTAATGCTCAGCAGGTAACCGGCGTGCGGGCCAACCGTGAATTGCCGGTGGTATGGGGCGTAGCTAAAGGCTCATTGATCAATAAAGTGATTCTGGTGCCGCTGGCGCTGTTGATTAGCGCTTTTATCCCGTGGGCGATTACGCCACTGCTGATGCTGGGTGGCGCCTTCTTGTGCTTTGAAGGCGTCGAGAAGGTGGTGCACACTCTGCAGGCGCGTAAACATAAAGAGGATCCGCAGGTTCGCCAGCAGCGGCTTGAAGCCCTGGCCAATCAGGACCCGATGGCGTTTGAACGAGATAAGGTAAAAGGCGCGGTGCGCACAGATTTTATTCTGTCTGCGGAAATTGTCGCGATTACCCTCGGGATTGTAGCTGAAGCGCCGTTATTAAATCAGATTCTGATTTTGTCCGGCATTGCGCTGCTGGTGACGGTGGGGGTGTACGGTCTGGTGGGGATTATCGTCAAGCTTGATGATATGGGCTACTGGCTGGCGGAGAAAAGCAGTGCGCTGGCGCAGTGGACGGGGAAAGCTTTACTGGCGATTGCGCCTCGTCTGATGAAGGTGCTGTCCATCGTCGGCACCCTGGCGATGTTCCTGGTCGGCGGCGGCATTGTGGTCCACGGTCTCACGCCGCTGCACCATGCCATTGAAAATCTGGCTCAGGGGCAGAATGGCGTCATTGCCTCGCTGCTGCCAACGGCTGCAAATCTGGTGCTGGGATTCATTATTGGCGCCATCGTGCTGGCCGTGGTGAAAGCGATAGCCGCTCTTCGCGGTTCTACGAAGTAAATGTGCTATCTATCATGCAAAGTGGTTCACCTTCGTCTAAGGTAAATCTGTTTCTTCCTGATACCGGAGGCAAAAATGGTCTTGTTGGTCAGTGATGAAGTGAGACGCAAAAACGGCGGCCCCCGCATGGTCGTTACCGGATTCGCCAGCGGCATGGTGGAATGTCGTTGGTATGACGGTTACGGCGTAAAGCGCGAGGCATTTCGTGAGGATGAACTTATCCGTGGAGGAGGAGGGAAGCTGAGCCGCACCTGACCCTCCATCAGCGCCCGGCATCCGTCGGGCGTTTTCATATTGTGAATTATTTTACCAACAGGGAGCGTGGATGAAGTTTGCTTCTTTAACCGTGCTGCGAGAAAACGATGGATAAGCTGATGTGGGTGAAAAAGCTGCGCCAGATTTTAAGCCCCGGATATGTGGTTAACCTCTGTTTTTTTATCGTCTTCTGCTTCTCTACGCTGTTGATATGGCGTGAGATCAAGGTTCTGGAAGAAGCCTACGTCGCTAACCAGCGCAACAACCTTGAAAACGTGGCACATGAATTTGACAGCCTGCTGCAATTTAATATCGACAGAATGATTTTTTTTCGTAACGGCATGCATTCCGCGCTGGAGACGCCGTTAGATTTTGCCGTGCTGCGCAAGGCCGAAGAGAGTTATTTAGCGAAGCGACACGATCCGATCTGGTCAGTTGAGATTCACAATCGACGAACGCTGCCGGTCTACGGTGTTGCCGATGCCTTTATCGACGGCAACGAACTTCTTTCCCGCGACACTCCCTTTTCCGGGAACGAGCTGATGGCTACCCTTGAACTCGGTTATATGCTGCGCCTGGCCAATAACAACCGGGGTTTCGCTAAGCGTATGCTGTACGTGTCGCGCAGCGGCTTTTTTATCACCACTGAGCCGCTGAAAAATTCGACGCAGGCGCTGGCGCTCTATTCTCAGGCTACGAGCGATGCCTGGTTTACCCGCCAAACGCAGCGTAATAACCCTGCTCGCGGTATCGTATGGCAAACGTTTCCCGGCGATGAATCGCCGCGTGAAATACCGGTGATAACGGCGTCTATTCCGCTTGATTTCCAGCGTTTCTGGCTCGGTGTCCTGGCGATGGACTTCTCGGTACAGGAGATGAAGGCGTTTCTGGTCAATGCGATAAAGACGGGTGAGGAAGGCGAGTATCAGCTTTATGATAATCAACTTAATTTGATAGCTTCTTCTGCGCCGGGCAACGTGCTGACGCTGCTGTCTGCGCATGAACAGGAGATGCTGAAGCGCGCTTTTGCTGGTGAGAATCAGGGGGGGATTCGCCTGGTTACCCGTTATATCAGCTGGGAGAAGATCCGCAATTTTGATGGGGTGCTAATCCGTATTCACACTATTCAGGAGGGGGTACGCGGCGACTTTGGCAGCATCACTATTGCCCTGATGCTGATGTGGTTAATGTTCACCCTGATGTTGATGATCTCGTGGTTCGTTATTCGGCGAATGGTGCGCAATATGAGTATGCTGCAGACCTCCCTCGAATGGCAGGCCTGGCATGATGCGTTGACCCGCCTGTTAAATCGGGGGGCGTTATTTGAACGCGCCACGGCAGCTGCTCGCCAGAGCGAACGCCTGAAGCGTCCAGTGGCGGTGATTCAACTCGATCTTGATTACTTTAAAAGCGTTAACGATCGGTACGGGCATCATGCGGGGGATCGCGTGCTGACGCTGGTGGCCAGTACTATCGCCAGCCATATTCGCGAAGGCGATTTTGCAGGGAGGGTTGGCGGAGAAGAATTCTGCATCGTCCTGCCTGATACCAGACTAAAAGAGGCGACGGCCATTGCAGAACGGATCCGTATACGGGTCAATAGTCGTGAAATTTTACTCGGCAACAGCGCCTCTTTACGTATCACCGCGTCGTTTGGAGTGAGCTGCAGTGAGGATTCCAGCGACTACAGCTTTGAGAACCTGCAGTCGGTTGCCGATCATCGTTTGTATCTTGCCAAGCAAAACGGGCGCAATCAGGTATGTGCGGACGGGTGATGTATCATTTATCGTGTGAATAAAATGAATTTAAATCATCCGTTTTGGCTATTTTAGTGAGATTATTCTTAAAAACATTGAGCGATGCGCAAACGTTCGTGGAAGAATAAATAGCGAGAGTCCTTGCCTGGCGAGCGTTGCCAGCGCAGGCGGCTTTCTTGACCCCATTTTTCAATAATTTACTCCATGAATGTTTGTTGTCATGCAAAATAATTGAGGGTAATGTTTGTAGCGCATCGGATATCCTGGTGTAACGAATTTTCAAGTGCTTCTTGCATTAGCAAGTTTCATCCCGACTCCTGCGAGTCGGGATTTTTTTCACGCAACGATCAGCGATTAGCTTCGGTAACGCTAAAGTCATGGATATCGAGTTCAAAGGCCTCGGCCAGCTCGCGCCAGGTATGGTAACCCCGGCCATCAATGCTGACGTGATGAGGATCGTCTTGCGTTCGCTGGACTTCACTTTCGCTGATTTCATTAATCGCCGCCAGCAGGGCGTCAACATCAACGCTTCCCGTGCCTTTGTGCTCTTTGGCGATTTTCATTTCGGCTACCTCGCTTAACTCAGACAGGGCTCCTTAAGTATAGACGGTCTACAAAAACAGCAGTTGCCCGGCCGGACACTGCGCGATCGGCAGTTTTGTTCTACACTGGCTCAAAAATAGAGGAGATGAGTTATGCAGGTAAACGATCGTGTCACGGTGAAGACCGATGGTGGCCCACGTCGGTCGGGCGTTGTGCTGGCAATAGAGTCGTTTAGCGAAGGGGTCATGTATCTGGTTTCGCTGGAGGATTATCCGCTGGGGATCTGGTTTTTTAACGAGCACGGCCATCCTGACGGTATATTCGTTGAGCGGGAAGAGTGATTCGCCGCGAGTGAACTGGCGGCAGCGGCCGCCAGCGTTTTTCAACGCAGGTTGACGTGAATTCCGGATGTGATGTTTTCGGTCAGGCGGACGATGTGATAAATCACCTGTTTATTGTGGGTTTGAATCTTCTTTTTAATATTGCCCTTGTGCGAGGACACGGTCTTGGCCTTAATGTTCATCTGCGCTGATATGTGCGAGGTTCCGTGTCCGGCCATCCACATCTGAAGCATATTTGATTCGGTCTGGCTTAAGGTCAGCGTGGGAATATTAATCCGGGCAGCACGATAGTTCTCATATTTAAGACGGTTGGCGAGAATGTCATCAAGGTCTTTTTCGGTCAGCGATTTCGAGCACACGAGTAAGTTTTTGCGCACCAGCAGGTAATGGTCGAAATGAATATTGGCCAGCGACATAAAGATAATGAATAGCGTGGCGGGATACTGGCTGATGATTTGTCGGACAAGCTGGTTGCTCTCTTCATGATGAATAAAACAATCTTCATTGATAAATACTACGGCAGGGCGGCTGGCCTCACACATTGCCTTCAGGTTTGACGCACTCTGTACTTCTGCGATCTCACGCTTCTTTACCCCCCTGCTTGTCAGGTACCCGGTTAATCCCAGCCGGGTGAAGCTGCATAAATCCATGATAATCGTTGACATGACCCATCCTCAATCAACACGTAACGATAATTTATCCCTCGCCGACAAGCGCGATGAAGTCCATTTTGTTAGCAATTAAAACGACCGCTGCCGTGGAACCATTAGGCAGCCTGAACTATTCCTTAATATGCCCCTAATTTGCCAGGAATATTCTCAAAGTAAAGACTACAAAAGGCTATGTGGAGGAAATAAAAACATTAAATACCCGTCATATATAAGTTTGCCATTTTTACGCTTTTTTAAAATAGGATTATTCTTATATTGAGTGGTTAAAATAACGTCTTCGAATTAATGGCATTAATGGGATGGATGAGAATAACTTAACATTCCATGGCTATTTTTTGCCATATAACGCGGTGCAGGCGGGCGCTCTGCTTAGCCTGTACTCGATCCCGGAAGAGTGGCGGGCTTACCGCTTTAATGCCACAATGCTTTTTTTATCGGTTTGTGGGATGAATGATGAAAAAGATGGTACTGGCTGGCGCGCTGCTAGCCCTGACCGGGTGCGTGCAGGTTGATAGCTACAGCGATGTTGTTAAAGCGCCGGCGCCTGCAGGGCTGGAGGGATACTGGCAATCGGCAGGCCCGCAGAGTGAAATGATGAGTCCTGACGCGATAGCGAGCCTTATCGTGACCAAAGAGGGTGATACGCTTGACTGTCGACAGTGGCAACGGGTGATCGTCCTGCCGGGGAAATTAATGAAGCGTGATGATGTGATCTATAACGTTACCTCCGCGTTAGATGTCTATCCGCTTGAGCGTGAAGGCAATACGCTGCGCTACGATCGTATGACGCTTAAACGGGTGGATCGCCTCACTCCGGAGTGTGAACTGGCGTGGAAAAAAGCGTCGGCTGATAAAAGCGGACGGTAAGCTTGATGCGGGCTGAATCCTTCTCAGCCCGCGAAGTTTTATAGTGCTTCCTCAATCACCCACACGCTTACGCTGCCGCCATTACAGGTGAAAGTCCCGTCTCCTTCATCGTCGGTTTCAATAACCTCATCGCGGTTGCCGAGAAAATCTCGCCAGCGTTTATTGCGGTAATTTTCGCCCAGAGGGAGCGTTTTTTCCCCATCGTCGCCGTTGGATAGTACGACCACGCAGCCCGGATCATCCTCGGTGCCGCTCCGGCTGAAGGCAATACAGTTCGGATGATCGAACCAGAGCGTTTGTACACCGTGGGCAAAACGCTGGCGGGCGTCGATCAGTTCGTGTAGTTGTTCGATTACCGGCATCTCAATAGCGTAGCTCTCGCCATCGCCACCGGTATCTTCATAGCTGGCGCCGAAGAGATCGGCATAAAAGACCGAGGGAACGCCGTTTTCACGCAGCAGAATCAGCGCATACGCCAGCGGCTTGAACCAGGCCTCAACCGGCGCCTCGAGCGCCTGCAGCGGCTGAGTATCATGGTTGGTCACCAGGGTGACGGCGTGGAATGGGTCGGCTTCAACCAGCGTGCCGCTGAAAATCTGGCTCATGTCGTAATCGCGACCCTGCCGCGAAGCTTCATGAAATTTCATCTGCAGAGGGGCGTCGAACAGCATCGTCTTGCCGTCAACCATGGCGATATACTGCTGAAGCTTATCAACTTCGTGCGACCAGTATTCCGCGACGATAAACAGCGGTTTTGTCGCCACCTCCTGGACGTGTTCGATCCACTCTTTATAAAACCAGGCGGGGATATGTTTAACCGCATCAAGGCGGAAGCCATCGCACCCGGTCTGCTCCATTACCCAGCGCGCCCAGTATTTAATCTCCTCGGTAACCGCCCGATTGCGAAAATCGATATTTTCGCCCATCAGATAGTCGAAGTTGCCCATTTCATCATCGACCTGATCGTTCCATCCGTCGCCGGTGTAGTCATTGACGAGTTTAAACACGCCATCTTCATCAGGATTCTCTATATGATCGATCCCGCTGAAGCACTTATAGTCCCAGATGAATTCAGAGTATTTACCGGCGCGGGCGGGGAAGGTGTAACGCGTCCAGGCCTCGCACTCAATAATCTCATCAGAGATTTGCGTACGATCGTTTTGATCAACGCGCTGAATGCGTACCGGCTCTTTTTCATCGGCCCCCATTTTGTGGTTAACCACAACGTCAAGCAGCACGGCGATATCGTGCTGGCGCAGCGCGGAGATTGCGGCAAGGAGCTGGTCTTTATCGCCATATTTGGTGGCGACTGAACCTTTTTGGTCAAACTCGCCGAGGTCAAACAGGTCGTAGCAATCATAGCCGACAGAGTAGCCGCCGGAGGCGCCCTTGTAGGCAGGAGGCAACCAAACCATGTTGATGCCGATTTCGTTAAGGTTTGGCGCGAGGGCTTCGACTTCACGCCATAATTCGCCGCCGGTTGGGTAGTACCAGTGAAAGCACTGCAGTAACGTGGGGTTTTTCATCTTCCTTGCTCCAGACGTCATCAAGCTGACCATTGCAGTATGAGAGATATCCAGCAAAACGGAGATGTTTTCGATACGTTTTCGCTATGCCCTAAACGGCACCATATATAATAATTCGGAATAAGATGTAGCATATCGATGTTGGTGACTGAGGCTAAACGCCTTACACTGCAGCAAAATATCACTCTGTTAGGGGTATCTAATGAAATTAGCACTTCTGGGTCGTCAGGCGCTGATGGGCGCAATGGCCGTCGTTTTAATGGCTGGCGTCAGCGCAAAAACCTTTGCGGCTGAAAACCTGCTTAATCAGGTCAAAGAGCGTGGTACTTTACGCGTGGGTCTGGAAGGGACTTACCCGCCGTTCAGCTATCAGGGAGATGACGGTAAGCTGACTGGTTTCGAGGTGGATTTTGCCAACGAACTGGCGAAACATCTGGGCGTAAAGGCTGACCTTAAGCCCACCAAGTGGGACGGCATGCTGGCTTCGCTGGATTCTAAACGTATCGATGTCGTGATAAACCAGGTTACCATTTCCGATCAACGTAAGAAAAAATATGATTTCTCGACGCCCTATACTGTTTCAGGGATTCAGGCGCTGGTGAAAAAAGGGAACGAGGGCGTGATTAAAACCGCCGCTGACCTGAAAGGTAAGAAAGTTGGCGTGGGTCTGGGCACTAACTATGAAGAGTGGCTGCGTCAGAACGTCCAGGGCGTCGACATTCGTACTTATGATGATGACCCGACGAAATATCAGGATCTGCGCGTGGGCCGTATCGACGCCATCCTGGTTGACCGCCTGGCGGCGCTGGATCTGGTGAAGAAAACCGGCAATACCCTTGCTGTCACTGGTGAAGCCTTCTCCCGCCAGGAGTCCGGCGTCGCGCTGCGTAAAGGTAACGAAGACCTGCTGAAAGCGGTTGATGGCGCCATTGCAGAGATGCAAAAAGATGGCAGCCTGAAGGCGCTATCGGAAAAATGGTTTGGCGCTGACGTCACGAAGTAACGGTCGGCGGTGAAAAAAGGCGCTCCTGATAGCGCCTTTTTTTATTTCGCGCCTCACAGCGTGCATAATTAAGGATAATTCAGTCAGGAGGTTTTATGTCACTGCAAAATTTAACCCTTTTCCCGCGTCTGGAGCTGATCGGCGCGCCGACGCCGCTTGAATATCTGCCGCGCCTTTCCGATTATCTCGGTCGTGAAATCTTCATCAAGCGTGATGACGTCACCCCGCTTGCAATGGGTGGTAATAAGCTGCGCAAGCTTGAGTTTCTCGCGGCTGATGCGCTGCGGGAAGGTGCGGATACGCTGATTACCGCCGGAGCCATCCAGTCGAACCATGTCCGTCAGACGGCAGCGGTGGCGGCAAAACTTGGCCTGCACTGCGTGGCGCTGCTGGAAAACCCAATGGGTACCCGGGCTGAGAACTATCTGACTAACGGTAACCGATTGCTGCTTGATCTGTTCAATACCCAGGTCGAAATGTGCGACGCGCTGACCGATCCTGATGCTCAGCTGGAAGAGCTGGCGACCCGCATTGAAGCTCAGGGCTATCGTCCCTACGTGATCCCGGTGGGCGGTTCGAACGCGCTGGGCGCGTTGGGCTATGTGGAGAGCGCGCTGGAAATTGCCCAGCAGTGCGAAGGGGCGGTTGAGCTTTCCTCCGTGGTCGTCGCATCCGGCAGCGCCGGTACGCATGCCGGTCTTGCGGTGGGACTTGAACAGCTGATGCCAAATGTCGAGCTTATCGGCGTAACGGTGTCGCGCAAAGTAGCCGACCAGCTGCCAAAAGTCGCCGCGCTGCAGCAGGCGGTGGCAAATAGCCTGGAGCTGGAAGCAAAGGCCGGTATCCAGCTATGGGATGATTACTTTGCGCCGGGTTACGGGATACCGAACGACGAAGGAATGGCGGCGGTCAAGCTGCTGGCGCAGCTGGAAGGTATCCTGCTGGATCCGGTCTATACCGGAAAGGCAATGGCCGGACTGATTGACGGTATCAGCCAGAAGCGCTTTAAGGATGAAGGCCCAATCCTGTTTGTTCATACCGGCGGCGCGCCTGCGCTGTTCGCCTATCATCCTCATATCTGATGCAGAACACATAGAATGCAAGAGAGTATCCAACTGGTTATCGATTCCGCGCCTTTTTTGCTTAAGGGCGCGGTATTTACGCTACAGCTCAGCATCGGCGGCATGTTTTTTGGCCTGGTGCTGGGGTTTATCCTGGCGCTGATGCGCATGTCACCCGTCTGGCCGATTAAATGGCTGGCGCGGATGTATATTTCCATCTTTCGCGGAACGCCGCTGATTGCGCAGCTGTTTATGATCTATTACGGCTTGCCGCAGTTCGGTATTGAGTTGGATCCTATTCCCGCAGCGATGATTGGCCTGTCTTTAAACACCGCGGCCTACGCGGCAGAAACGCTGCGCGCGGCGATTGCCTCCATTGATAAAGGGCAGTGGGAGGCGGCGGCGAGTATTGGTATGACGCGCTGGCAGGCGATGCGCCGCGCGATTCTTCCGCAGGCCGCGCGGGTGGCGCTGCCGCCGCTTTCCAACAGCTTTATCAGCCTGGTCAAAGATACTTCTTTGGCCGCGACTATCCAGGTGCCGGAGCTGTTCCGCCAGGCTCAGCTAATCACCTCGCGCACGCTGGAAGTTTTCACCATGTACCTGGCTGCTTCGCTGATTTACTGGGTAATGGCGACGGTGCTTTCCACGCTGCAAAACTATTTTGAAAATCAGCTGAACCGCCAGGAGCGTGATCCAAAATGAGTGCGATTGAAGTAAAAAACCTGGTGAAAAAATTCCATGGCCAAACGGTGCTTCACGGTATCGACCTTGAGGTTCAACAGGGCGAAGTGGTGGCGATTATCGGACCCAGTGGTTCAGGGAAAACCACGCTGCTGCGCAGTATTAATCTGCTGGAACAGCCGGAAAACGGTACCATTCGCGTCGGCGACGTGACCATCGATACCGCGCGCAGCCTCGGTCAGCAAAAAGCGGACATCCGCCGTTTGCGTCAGCATGTGGGCTTCGTGTTTCAGAACTTTAATCTTTTTCCCCACCGTACGGTGATGGAGAACATCATTGAAGGGCCGGTGATCGTCAAAGGGGAGGATAAAAATGAATCCATCGCCCGGGCGCGTGAGCTGCTGGCCAAGGTGGGGCTTACCGGTAAAGAAAACAGCTACCCGCGTCGTTTGTCCGGCGGGCAGCAGCAGCGCGTGGCAATTGCTCGCGCGCTGGCGATGCGCCCCGATGTCATCCTGTTTGATGAACCAACCTCGGCATTGGATCCCGAGCTGGTGGGGGAGGTGCTGAACACCATACGTCAGCTGGCGCAGGAGAAGCGTACGATGGTTATCGTTACCCATGAGATGAGCTTTGCCCGCGACGTAGCGGACCGCGCTATTTTTATGGATCAAGGGCGTATCGTTGAACAGGGAGACGCGAAATCTCTTTTTGCCAATCCTCAGCAGGCGCGTACCCGCCAGTTCCTCGAAAAATTTCTGATGCAATAATCTCAGTGCCCAGGCCGCTTCCGCTAAGGCTGAGGGGAGCGGCCTGCTAAACGACGCTTAACCGAGTTTCGGTAAAAGTTAAAAGTCCAGCCTCAGGACATAATCAACGCCGATATATCTGTCAAGGTTTTGTGCCACAACTGCGGGCATACTTTTCACTCATCAGGCGCTGTTGCCAGTCGCCATCTAATAAATGCGATGGCTACCATATTTTATACATATAAGCAGGGTTTATGTGTTAGTTTTATGTATTTATAATAATGATTATCACTCAGGAGTTATTTGGTCAGTTATGAGGGACAATGATTTTTTCAGCTGGCGGCGGGAAATGCTGCAACAATTTCAGTCAGCTTCTGCAGGCGAAGGAGTTTTTCATCTACTCCAGCAGCAGGCACAAGCGCTGGAATATGACTACTTCGCGCTCTGCGTACGGCATCCCGTGCCTTTCACTCGCCCCAGGGTAACCCTGCAATCGACCTATCCTCCGGCCTGGATGTCGCATTATCAAGCCGAGAATTATTTCGCGATTGACCCGGTACTGCGCAAGGAGAATTTCCTTCGCGGGCATCTACCCTGGAACGATAAGCTATTCCACGACACCCCTGAATTATGGGACGGTGCGCGCGATCATGGCTTACGCAAGGGGGTAACGCAGTGCCTGACGCTGCCAAACCATGCACACGGATTCTTATCCGTCTCAGGAACCAGCCACAGCCAGGGGCCCTTTGAGGAAGATGAACTGGAGATGCGCTTAAGAACCCTGACCGAACTGAGTCTGCTGACGCTCTTGCGGCTGGAGGACGAAATGGTTATGCCGCCGGAAATGAAATTTAGTCGACGTGAACTGGAGATTTTGAAATGGACAGCGGAAGGCAAAACCTCGGCTGAGGTCGCAATGATTCTGTCTATCTCAGAAAATACCGTCAATTTTCATCAGAAGAATATGCAGCGAAAATTCAATGCGCCAAACAAAACGCAAATTGCCTGCTACGCGGTAGCGACGGGATTAATTTGATCTTATAGGTTGTTCTGCGTGCCAGACTTAAGACCGGCTGTTAGTCATACCTTCAGCCGGTGAATCATTACTGACGATATGCCTGCTTAATTTGCTTAACGGTGCTGGAGAATACGGCAGCCTGAGCCACATCTTCCATCTGCGCAATTTGCTTTTCCATTTTAATAATCACTCGGCCTGCATCCGCCTGACCCATGGCCTGCAGCATCAGCGTCATCATCGCTTTCAGGCACGAAACTTCCTGTGCCAGTTCTTGATTATTTTCCGCAGTGGAAAAATCTGGTGTGCTCATCGATATCCTCGTTTGCTTTCTGCGCAAATGCGCATGTCTAAAAGTGAAGGCGGCGCAGTATACCACAAGCAAAGGAAAAAAAAGGAGTGCTTGGTTTTCGTTCTCTCATTTGAATGGTGAATGTTTTAATTGGCTGAATAATACGTAATCATGAGATGTAAGCAGCTTAATTTTTTCCATGACGCCGTTTCACTGTTAATATTTGTTACATATTCAGGCGCGTATTTCTCATCTACGCAGAGTGTTGTGTTTTTACGTAATCTGTGTGATGAATGTTAAAAAACAACCGTTTCGCAACTCTATGTTAAGTATGGCTTTCCAGCAGGTGTGCAGGCAGATTTCCATAATTGCCTAAGAAATCTTTTCCAGGACATTTTTTGACTTTTAAAGTTACGCTAAAACCCGGTAATATGTAGGAGATAAGCTATCAGTGGCGTTATCCCTAATTCTGGAGAATATTCCTTTGATCAACGTCCTTCTTGTTGATGACCACGAACTAGTGCGCGCAGGGATACGACGCATTCTGGAAGATATAAAAGGGATTAAAGTTGCCGGCGAGGCCTGCTGCGGTGAGGATGCCGTGAAATGGTGCCGCGCAAATCCCGTTGATGTAGTCCTGATGGATATGAACATGCCGGGAATCGGCGGCCTTGAGGCTACGCGAAAAATTGCCCGTTCCGTTGCTGATGCCAAAGTGATTATGCTGACCGTGCATACGGAAAATCCGCTGCCGGCGAAAGTCATGCAGGCAGGCGCCGCTGGCTACCTCAGTAAAGGCGCTGCGCCGCAGGAGGTAGTCAATGCGATTCGTTGCGTGGCTTCGGGTCAGCGTTATATCGCATCCGATATCGCTCAGCAGATGGCGCTCAGCCAGATTGAACCGGAAAAGGCCGAATCGCCGTTTGCCAGTTTGTCTGAGCGAGAATTGCAGATTATGCTAATGATTACTAAAGGTCAGAAGGTCAACGAGATATCAGAGCAGTTAAATCTGAGTCCCAAGACCGTGAACAGCTACCGCTATCGCATGTTCAGTAAATTGAACATTCACGGCGATGTGGAGCTGACGCACCTGGCAATTCGCCATGGCCTGTGCAATGCGGAGTCGTTAGCAAGTCAGTGAGTGATGTTTTTGATGCAAAAGCTTTCCTGAAAACCGTAACCAGCCAGCCGGGCGTCTATCGTATGTATGATGCTGGCGGTACTGTTATCTATGTAGGCAAAGCAAAAGATCTGAAAAAGCGGCTTAGCAGCTATTTTCGCAGCAACCTGGCTTCGCGTAAAACCGAAGCGCTGGTGGCGCTTATTGCCCAGATTGACGTTACCGTGACCCACACCGAAACGGAAGCGCTGCTGCTTGAGCATAACTATATTAAGCTTTATCAGCCGCGCTATAACGTGCTGCTGCGCGATGATAAATCCTACCCCTTTATTTTTCTTAGCGGCGATACGCATCCCCGCCTGGCGACGCATCGCGGAGCCAAGCATGCGAAAGGCGAATATTTCGGTCCGTTCCCCAACGGCTACGCCGTTCGCGAGACGTTAGCGCTGCTGCAAAAGATCTTTCCTGTCCGCCAGTGCGAAAACAGCGTTTATCGCAACCGCTCGCGGCCGTGCCTGCAGTACCAAATTGGCCGTTGTCTCGGGCCATGCGTTGCCGGGCTGGTGAGTGAGGAAGAGTATGCTCAGCAGGTCGACTACGTACGCCTGTTCCTGGCGGGTAAAGACGATCAGGTACTGACTCAGCTGATTGCCCGCATGGAAAAAGCCAGCCAGGCGCTGGAGTTTGAAGAGGCTGCGCGGATCCGCGACCAGATTCAAGCCGTCCGTCGGGTAACGGAGAAGCAGTTCGTCTCCAATACCGGGGACGATCTCGATGTTATCGGCGTGTCGTTTGATGCCGGAATGGCATGCGTCCACGTGCTGTTTATACGCCAGGGGAAAGTCCTTGGCAGCCGCAGCTATTTCCCCAAAGTGCCGAATGGTACCGAACTGGGTGAAGTGGTGGAAACGTTTGTCGGGCAGTTCTATTTACAGGGCAGCCAGATGCGGACGCTGCCGAGCGAGATCCTGCTGGATTTCAACCTCGGCGATAAAACCCTGCTGGCGGATTCGCTCTCAGAACTGGCCGGACGCCGGGTTAACGTACAGACCAAACCTCGCGGCGATCGCGCCCGCTATCTGAAACTGGCGCGGACTAACGCCGCGACGGCGCTGACCACCAGGCTTTCTCAGCATTCAACGATAACTCAGCGCCTGCAGGCGCTCGCGACGCTACTCAAACTCCCCGCCGTTAATCGGATGGAATGTTTTGATATCAGCCATACGATGGGCGAACAGACCGTCGCGTCGTGCGTGGTTTTCGATAGCAACGGACCGCTGCGTGCGGAATATCGCCGCTACAATATCACTGGCATCACGCCCGGGGACGATTATGCGGCGATGAATCAGGTACTTCGTCGTCGCTACGGCAAGGCAATAGAAGAGAGTAAGATCCCCGATGTCATCTTGATCGACGGCGGTAAAGGCCAGCTTGGCCAGGCGAAAACGGTCTTTGCCGAGCTGGACGTGCCGTGGGATAAAAGTCATCCGCTGTTATTAGGCGTGGCAAAAGGCAGCGATCGCAAAGCGGGCCTGGAGACGTTGTTTTTCGAACCGGAAGGCGAGGGCTTTAGCCTGCCGCCGGATTCCCCCGCGCTGCATGTCATACAGCATATTCGCGACGAGTCGCACGATCACGCCATTACCGGCCACCGTAAAAAACGGGCAAAAGTAAAAAGCACCAGCACGCTGGAAACCATCGAAGGGGTGGGGCCAAAACGCCGACAGATGCTGCTGAAATATATGGGTGGTCTGCAGGGACTGCAGAAGGCCAGCGTCGAAGAGATTGCGAAAGTACCGGGTATATCTCACGGTCTGGCAGAAAAGATCTTCTACTCGTTGAAACATTAGGGGCTCTGTAGCAACATAGGGCTAATTTTTACTTACAACAGATAGTTACCCGTTACCATGCAATTTAATATCCCTACGTTGCTTACTCTGTTTCGCGTCATTCTTATTCCATTCTTTGTACTGGCGTTTTATCTCCCGTTTAGCTGGGCTCCTTTTGCCTGCGCCCTGATTTTCTTCATCGCGGCGGTGACCGACTGGTTTGATGGCTACCTGGCGCGTCGCTGGAATCAGAGCACTCGTTTCGGCGCTTTCCTCGATCCGGTTGCGGACAAAGTCATGGTGGCGATTGCGATGGTGCTGGTGGCCGAGCATTATCATACCTGGTGGGTAACGTTACCGGCCGCTACGATGATCGCGCGCGAAATCATCATCTCCGCGCTGCGCGAGTGGATGGCTGAACTGGGTAAGCGCAGCAGCGTAGCGGTATCATGGATTGGTAAAGTAAAAACCACGGCCCAGATGGCGGCGCTGGTGTGGATGCTGTGGCGGCCAAATATCTGGGTTGAATGGGCGGGGATTGGGCTATTCCTCGTGGCGGCGGTGCTGACGCTGTGGTCGATGCTGCAATATCTGAACGCCGCGCGCGGGGATTTGCTTGATCAGTGATCGTTTCGGCGCAATTTTCAGCAAACAACACAAGGTTTTGAAAAATATCGTTGACTCATTGCGCCAGGTAAGTAGAATGCATCGCATCGAACGGCAGCACAGTCTGGCAGACGATAACAAAATCAACTAATTAGCAAATTAGCTTGATGATGCGGGAATAGCTCAGTTGGTAGAGCACGACCTTGCCAAGGTCGGGGTCGCGAGTTCGAGTCTCGTTTCCCGCTCCAGTTTAAGACATCGGCAGTTGCGGGTGTTAAAGCATTAAGGCGCGTTAGCAAAGCGGTTATGTAGCGGATTGCAAATCCGTCTAGTCCGGTTCGACTCCGGAACGCGCCTCCAATTTCTATCCCGAGCCCGGATGGTGGAATCGGTAGACACAAGGGATTTAAAATCCCTCGGCGTTCGCGCTGTGCGGGTTCAAGTCCCGCTCCGGGTACCATTGGGATAAAGCTATTAAAATCAATGATAAGCAGTGTCGTGTAAACCGCCCGCAAGGCGGTTTTTTTTATGCCTGAAACTCTCCTTTCCGAAGATGCGTCCGAAGATGATTTTTCCGCGAACGCATAGCGATTCATTTTTTCTGACCACCAACAACCGGCACGATTTTAGTTTTCCTGTCGTAAATCGCCGTTTGCCTCGAATTCTTATGACCAGAAATAGCCTGCTTCTCTTCGAGGCTTCCTTCCAGATCAGAAACACCTTTCGCCTTCAGATCATGGAAAGTGAAATCTATCTGCAGGTGTGGGTTCTTTTCCTGCGCTGCGATTTTGGCGTCGCGCCAGCGTGAATTAAAGCCGTCGCGGGTGTATTTGCTACCGCTGGTCTGGTGAATGACAAACAGGCTACGGATACCCGGCTTTAACGGCAGGGAACGGGCGAGGGTGACAGCGGCTCGCAGGCGTGGCGACCATGCTTTGATTTGCTTCACGCCCGTTTTTCCCTGGCGGATAAAGATCCCGGTTTCGCGTATCTGGTCTTCAGTCAAAGCCAGCACATCGCTTTGTCTGGCCAGACACAAATAAGCGATTTCCATGGTGGCACGAACTACGTCCGGAGCAACATCGTAAACCGCTTTGTATTCTTCGTCGGTGATGTAACGCTCTCGGGCTGTCTCTTTGAACTTCTTAACGCCCTGACAGGGATTGTGCTGGACGTAACCCCGCTCATAACCCCAGCGGAATACTCGCGAAAGAAAACTCTTTTCCCGGTTGGCCTGCGTTTTACTGGCCATGCCACGCTGATCCATATAGCGCCGGATATGTTCAGGTTTAATTTTATCCGGGTTAACTTTTCCGAATACCGGCAATACCTTTCCTGCATATTTCGTGTAGTCTTTTCGGGTTTCTGCTGCTAAATCCTGCCAGTCAGGGGAAGACATAAATTGCTCGGCCAGCGCCTGAAAAGTCTTGCGCTCAACTTCTTCTCCCATGGCTTTCTCATATGCCAGCCATACAGCTGATTGAGGCTCGGAGAGCGCACATAGCCTGATAGCCTTGTTATCTTTATTCCTGAATTCATACGCTGCCTTACCGCGATACACGCGGGGCGGCATCCAGTTATCAGCGGGGTTCTTACGCTTTCCGGCCATTAAAGATAGCTCCGAAGTCTGGTTCTTCCTCCCGCACCGTCTCTTCTTGCTGGTTGCGGTATCTAATCGGGTTCAGGAAATGGCCCCACGTCGTTTTAGGATGGCCGTCAGCCCTTTCCATGAAAAAGACACCGGCCCGGCGTAGCGCTTCACACTGCCTCGATTTAAGCGGTGTCCCCGTCAGTTCGATCATTTCCTCTCTGGTGATGATGTCGTGATCGTGTCTCATGGTCTTTCCTCAGCATGCCGGCTATCGCGTTGTCTGCCGTATCGCAAGCGTGTTGGATATCGGACTGGGTCAGAGTCCTCTTTCTAACGCTGGCTGATAGCCTGCCAATTTTGATATCGAAATCTGAAAGTAAAAGTGTGCCTGGTTGCCAACGTAGCATTGTGATCTCCGGTTCATAGGTAGATCACAATGCTAACGACAGTTGCGGGTTATTTCTGATTAGGCTTAATCAGGTTTGGTTTATTCCGGAACGCGCCATTTTCGCGGGTGATTTTGGCACTGCGTGGGAAATGCATAGCAAGTTCGCAACGCGCGCAGGCTTCGATTATCCCGTTGGTACCGTCCGGAAAAACGACGTGAAGCGCATCGCCTCGTTTCAGTGTGAGTTTCAGCATTTCATCGCACCTGTAATGAACGTTCGCCAATCTCAAGGTGAGCACCCGGCACTGGGTTTAACAGTTCTTCCGGTATCTCTCCGCCGTCAGCGGTAATCTGGGCCGCTGCGGCCTGTGCTGATTCAATCGCTTCCTTGATGGCCTTTTTATCGGGCGAGATAACAACCTGAGTATTCACCAGCTCATCGGGAAGAAGATCGGTATTATCAATCACAACGTTTACGCTACCTTTGCGAGCGGTGAACGTATTTTTTGCCGTTTTCAGCTTATCCAGCCCGGCCGCCATCAGGCAGGAGAGAATATACTTACGCAGAGCCTTATCCTTATTCTCAAAGGACTTCTTACGTTCGGCCAGGCGTTTTATTTCATCATCGCAGGTGCTGGCATTACCGAGGTTATTACGTGCGATAACCATGATGGAATCCAGCTTATCGGCCAGTTCTCCTTCCATGCCTTCAAGGGTATCGGCGATCATTTCCGGAGTCAGGTCATCAGAGCTTTCCAGCAGTTGCAGCAGGTTCTGATAATCCGCGGCGATGGCAATAGCAGTAGTGGAAGTCATTATGCTTTCTCCTCAGATTTATTAAGTTCGGCGATACGTCCATTTTTGATATCAGTGAGACGGCGCAACCGGCTACTGAGGTGGCGGGAGCGCTGTGTGTCTCCTTTTGATTCTGCATCCTTGCGGTGAACTTCGAGTTCACGGGCGATAGGGGCAAACACCTTGTTAATTTCGTTCACAGATACAGCGTTTGCGAGGGTATTGGCGTTGCGGGTTAGTTTGTCGTCGAACTCCTGACGCAACCGCGCTGCATCTTCGGCGGTTTCGCTGGCATTCTTGAGGTCAAACTCTGCTTTGTTTTTCTGGCGATATTCTGGATTGTCATAGAGGCCCATAAAGATATCGCCGCTAAAGCCGAGGCCGGATAGCGCTTTTTTAGTTGCATCAGTGAGTGATTTTTTTGTCGCCTCACCATCGCAAATCGGGCCGTATTTACTGCCGTAAATGTATGGTGTGCAGCCGAATGCAAATTCTTCGCCGCGTACATCGTTCTTCAGATACCAAAGCCTGATTTTAATAACGTGGTGCTTCTCCATGAGGATGCCACCCATACCATCAGGGATCAGTTCCCACGTGTTATTGCCATCGGCACCCTTGATAGTGCGGGTAATTGGCGCGCCTGTATCAAAACGTTCTTCCAGAATATCAACGCCCCAGCCCTGACCTTTTGGCCCAAACTCTCGTGTGGCCATCATAGTCATGTAGGTGCCATTAATGGATGTTCCGCCACCGTTTACTGAGAAGGCCGTAGTAAAGCGCTCATCTGTCTTGAATACGCTTTTCCACAATTCGAGGTTGTCCCGTTCGGTTGCCTGCATATCGTTAATGCTCTGGACAACTTCGGCAGCTTTCGGCAGGTTCTCTTCTCGGTTAATTCGTTCAACAAGCTGATCAACGTCCTGAACGATAGTTTTTACTTTCTCACTCAACTTCTCTTCTGGCTCTGCACTTTCACCAGAGGCATATACGCCATAGCCCATATCGTTGAGCGTCTCACGCGCCTGTTTGGCCTGGGTATCGGTTACAACCGACGGCGGCACTTCCTCTTTTTCGCCCGCGTTTGAGGGGGTATTTTGCGTTGCCTCTGGTTCTTTAACGGATCCCGCCTCGGTTTCCTCAAAGCGGCCGTTGGCCGCCAGCCATGAATCGATATGGCGGCGCAGGCTGTCAGGGAAATGGTAGGTATCTTTCGCCGGTACGTTCTGTACCACGCCGAAGATGCTGGCGCGGTCGTATTTGAGTATCTGCGGCGTGGTGTGCAGCGATGCTGACCAGCGTTTAAAATCTTCCCGGTCATCGGAAATCATCTTCTTAGCGTCCAGAAGATTTCCGGATAGTACCGGCGCATCAGGCGCCAGCGGGAGAAGGGCGGTTGCGATCTCCTGATCCAGCGTTGCATAAGTGTGTTTATAGCCGCGCTTAGAAATAACCACTGGCGTTTTATTGTCATCGGTGCTGGTGCTGAGAGCGGTATTTTTATATACGCCGGGGGCCAGTTCGTCGCGCTTGCCCGGATTCTCAAGCCAGCGTTTAACGAACTGAGAGATAGCCGCTTTGCCTGGCGTCTGGTTTTCAAAGTGGGAGAAAATCCCTTGAACAAGGTTATTCAGACCTTCCACATGCATACTTTGCACCGGGAAATTATTTTGCAGGGCGCACAGCACATTAAAGTTAAAGCGATCTTCCTCTTCAAATTCGCCATCGTGGTTTTTCAGGTTATCCAGATAATCCACAACCTGAGAATAAAGATGGCCATCAATCGCAGCGGTGCTAAAAAGCAGGACAGCAGCAAAGCGTTCCTCTGCGGAAACGGTCATCAGGTCGATCACTTCATCGTCGGCAGGTAAACCAGCACCACTTCCGGAAGCACTATCCTGCGCAGTAGAAACCCATTTTTCACCATCAAAAGTATGCTGCTGGGCGAATGACTCATCGAACTGGCCAACGGTCGGCAGCGGCTGGTCTTCAACGTGTTGTTAAGAGGGAAATCATTTGATATTTCCGGGAAGAGAAGGAATTAAACGGGAATCCGCGGGATTACTGGCTTCACCCTGTTTGGGTATTTGATACCAGTCAAAGAGAATTTGAGCCGATCGGCAAAACTTTTGATACTGTTGCTTAAAAGCCTTCATTGGTCAAAAGGCGGTGTTCAAAACCAATTCTATCACACTTCAAAATAACAAGCCGGTTTTACCGACAGCAAACTTTAACCGGCCTTTTTGGTTGTTTCAGGAAGGTCTGTTTTGGCTATGCCTTGATCGCTCTCAGATGACCCTTTTTTCAGTTGCTCATTAAGCCTCAGTAAGCGCTCTTTCTCATCTAGACTCAGACCCATCAGTGCTCTGTCTGCTTCTGCTATTGAGGCAATAAGCCCCACCATGCTTCGCGCACCTTCTTTCAAACAATAATCGAGGACTTCTTTCTGTTCTTCAGGTCCCAGAGTATCAAAAATCATGTTCCAAGTGCTTTTGATTGGGTCGATATACACGTTCCGTGCCTCTTCATTAGCCCTTACTTGACTCAAATTGGAATCAACACCAAAGGCCAGCCAGTCCAGTGTTACCTGCTCTTTTGATGCGATTGCTTGCATAGCTGAAAAAGAGGGTTCAGTCCCTCTAGATAGATAGTTATTAAGTGTAGAGAAAGATAACCCCCAATCCTTAGCTGCAGCCCTGACGCTGCGGTTTCCTACTAGCGATTTGAGTCTCTTGATAAAGCTTTCTTTTCTGCCTTCATCAAAAGCAATTTCATTTGCTTTTCCAGTAGCCATTTTCTTTCCCGTTTAACGCATTGATTATAAAAGAGATGATTCAAATCAGGTTCACTAAATCACATCAAGACAAAAGAAAGATTCATATTTGCTTTACGTGATGCTTATTTGGATCAATACTATTCCTACGGATAACCCCGGCGGATTATTCCGACGGATAACTTTTAAGAGTAAACGAACTATGGAAAGAAATGAAGTGCGTGACTGGCATCGCATTGACATTGTCGCCGAGCTTCACAAGCGCGGCGTGACAATGCGCAGCCTTTCCACCAGTGCCGGGCTAAGCCCCGACACGCTGAAAAATGCGCTGGCTCGTTCATATCCTAAAGGTGAGCGCATTATTGCGAGTGCTCTCAATCTGGAACCCTCTTCAATCTGGCCAAGCCGATACAACAAGGATTTGTGATCATGTTTGTCACTGTGAATGAATTAGTTGGCCTTCCCGGTTTGCCAGGCACTCAGCAGGGGATTCGCGGAATGATGAACAAGCGGACAGCCGACGCGCCAACTCTTGTGCGCAAACGTCAGGGTACAAAGGCTTTCGAATATCACATTGACTGCCTTCCTGACTCTGCTCAGAAAGCGCTACGTGCTCGCCAGATAAAAGAACTGATGAACGGTTCACCGAAAGAGCTGCCTGTCGCCCCTGTTACCGCATCGACTGCGCCACGCGTCAAAGGTGCCGAGGAAAGCAAAATCGCGGTGTACCGCAAATGCCCGGCGCTGATGGAGCAGAAGCTGAACGGTCTGACAGCAGCTCAGCGCCAGACTGCTGATGCGCGTATGGCGCTGGTCGTTGAAGTGCTTCACCTTGGCGGATTGCCGGGATACAGCCGTGCAAAAGCTATCCGCGAGATTGTGCGTCAGGCGCAGAGTGGTGAGCTGCCTGAGCGACTGGCTGCTGCCGTCTCGATGGCGAACGCCAAAAAAGGCGCGTCACGGTCGCTGAGTGAAATATCACTCAAGCGCTGGGTGGCGGATTTCAACAAAACCCGCTCTGCCGCTGAACGTCTTCTTTTGCTTGCTCCGGGTAAACGTCAGGTCGTCAAGCCTGAAGAAATCAGATGGCTGCCCGAGTTCTTGAGCTTTTATCGTCGGCCTGACGGGCGCGGTATTCAGGAGGCATACGATGATTTTGCTGCTGAATGGGCTGATCGTTATCAGGATGATGCCCTGATGGCCGCAGCAATCCCTTCTTACGATCAGGTGTGTTATGCCATGAATAAATTACCGGTAGTGGTTAAACAGAAAGGCCGTATCACCGGAAGCGAGTTCCGCCAGTATGAGGGCTTTGTCCGCCGTGACTGGGAGTCACTTCCGGTTAATTACGTCTGGATTGGTGACGGCCACGGCATGAAGATGAAAGTCGCCCATCCTGACCACGGCAACCCGTTCTCGCCGGAGGTGACGTTTATCCTGGATGGTAGCTGCCGTTATATTGTCGGCTGGAGTCTGGCGTTGTCTGAAAGTGTGATAGCCGTTGCCGACGCCCTGCGCCACGGCATCAAAAACCATGGCAAGCCGTTCCTGTACTATTCCGATAACGGTGGTGGTGAGACCAACAATACCTTCGATGCGGAGCTGACCGGTATTCTTCCCCGCCTCGGAATTGATCACCGGCTGGGTATCCCTGAAAACCCGCAGGGGCGAGGGATTATCGAGCGCCTTAACCGTTCGCTGGCCATGCGAATATCACGCCAGTTCGCTACCTATTACGGCACCGGCGCAGACCGTGGCACCGTTCGCCGCATGACAAAAGCGCTGCAGTCGGCAACGAATGCAGCGAACAAAGGTAAGGAGCTGACGGCAAAACAACAGCAGACCCTGCGCGATCTGCCGTCATGGGAATCACTCATTGAGCACATTGAGGCCGGTGTGGAGTGGTACAACAACCGCCCGCATGAGTCTCTGCCGCTTCGTGGTGATGGTGAGCACTTCACTCCGGCGCAGTTCCGCCGCTATAAGCTGGAGAAAGAAGCGACAGAAATCGAGTGGCTGTCAGAGCTTGAGCTGCGCGAAATGTTCATGCCGCAGATAGAGCGTACCGTCAACCGCTGTGAGGTCCGTTTATTCAATAACCTGTATTACTCCGCTGAGCTGAATAACGAGCACGGTAATAAAGTGCTGGTTAATTACGATATTCACGACGCAACAAAGGTTGTTATTCGTCGTCTGGATGGCTCCTTTATTTGTGAGGCTGTCTGGGATGGTAATAAGCAGCAGGCATTCCCGGTCACTGCTGAATATCACCAACGCCAGCAACGCATCAAAGGGATGCGCCAGCGTGGCGAGGAGAAAGTCCGTCTGGCCGAGGCTGAGAACGTCCACACCCTGCCAGCTCCGGCAGAGCAGGAATGGCTGCATGGCAACGTCTATCGCCCCACTCGCGGTACGACACCGGCGGCGCTGGCTGAAGTGGAGGATGCGGAATACAGCGAGGATGAATATCTGAATAACTCGCTGGATATTCTGGAATCAAATAAGCGTAAAAACGCGATTTAAAACCATTTAAATACCCTTCAAATAATGGAGTGAATTATGTCTGAGGTGAATATTCCCGATATTCGCGAGGTTCTGCGCAACCTTGTCGATGGTAACCGCTTTACTTTTGCTCAGGTTGCCCGTGAAACCGGCTTATCAACCGGTGTGGTCAGTGGCTTCATGAACAACAAATATGCCGGTGATAACGATCGCGTCGAGAAAGCCCTGCAGCGCTGGGTCAATAAACAGCATTCTGCTGCAGAACTGCCGGAGCCGCCGCGCTTTATTGAGACCCCAACCGTTAAACAAATATGGACAGCCTTCCGCTATGCGCACCTGACGGAGTGCATCGGCGTGGTCTGCGGTAACCCCGGTGTCGGCAAGTCAGAAGCCGCCCGCGAATATCGCCGCAGTAACGATAACGTCTGGATGATAACGATCACCCCTTCATGTGCCAGTGTGCTGGAGTGCCTGACCGAGCTGGCCTATGAACTGGGGATGAATGATGCGCCTCGCCGTAAGGGGCCGCTGGCCCGCGCACTGCGCCGCCGTCTTGATGGCACTCAGGGCCTTGTCATCATTGATGAAGCCGACCATCTGGGTGCTGAAACGCTCGAAGAGCTGCGTCTGTTGCAGGAGGCTACCCGCGTCGGACTGGTGCTGATGGGTAACCACCGCGTCTACAGCAACATGACCGGCGGTAACCGTACCGTTGAGTTCGCCCGTCTGTTCTCCCGTATCGCCAAGCGTGTCGCTATTAACAAAACCAAAAAGGCAGATGTGGCCGCAATTGCCGACGCCTGGCATATCACAGGTGAAAAAGAGCGCGATTTGCTCCAGCAGATCGCACAGAAGCCCGGTGCACTGCGTATCCTCAGTCACTCCCTGCGCCTAGCGGCGATGACGGCCCACGGCGCGGGTGAAGCTGTCAGCGAAAGCTACATTCGCAAGGCACTGCGTGATCTGGATCTGGATGTTGATGTTTCAACGTTACTGAGGGGTTAACACCATGATTACTGAACGTATTGCTGAACATGTTGGTATGGCCACCGCTGCGCAGGCATGGCTGCAGGCGCGCGGTAGTCGTGTTACGGAGATGCGGGTGTGGATGCGCCGCCCGTGTCTGGAAATCACCTGTCCGCCGACTGAACTGGTGAACAGGGCTAATCATCTGATTGAACGCTGCCCCACCGGGACCCGTTCCGTGTGGATGGCCACCCTTGAAGGCTGTCATGTTATCTGGAGGTAAGTATGGAAAAGCGCCGTATGTGGACTAAGCAGGAAATTCAGTTCGTTCGTGAAAATGCCGGAAAGCTGACGTCACAGCAGATTGCCGACAGGCTTAACCGCACCCGTCAGGCTATTCAGTCTCAGGCTAACCGCTGGGGCCTGTCGGTTCTTGTTCAACCAGCAGACGCGCATGATGCTTATCTTTGTCGCGAGCTTTATAAAGAGGGTCTGACCATTCCGGTTATTGCCGAGAAAATGGAATTAAGTCGCCGTGTTGTTTCGAATATTGTTTTTTCAGAATGTTATTAATTCAGTGAGGCTTTGATGAATACTTTAAATATCATCCCGGAAGGTTACCGGATTAACGCTCAGGGGCATTTAGTTCCTGAATCACAGATTAAACCGCTGGATAAGCTGCGCGATGAGCTGGTTATCGGCGTTGTTGAAGCGGCCCGTCTGCAGCGTCAGTCGCTGGTCGAGTTCAAGCTCGGCTCTATGGCGAAAATCGGTGACTTTATCGACCTTTCAGCAGCGGAGTACGGCGTGGAGTATGGCGGAGCTAAAGGCAATGTCACGCTGGTCAGCTTTGATGGCCGTTATAAGCTGGTTCGCGCCGTAGGCGAACATCGCATCTTTGATGAGCGCATTCAGGCGGCAAAGAAGCTGATTGACGACTGCATCAGAGAATGGTCTGCCGGGGCTAACGAGAAGATTATGGCAATGGTCGATCATGCTTTCCGTGTTAACAAACAGGGCCGGATTGATATCAATCAGGTTCTGGGGCTCCGCTCACTGAATATTGACGATACCAAATGGAATGAAGCAATGGACGCAGTGGCCGATGCTATTCAGGTCACCGGAACCAGCCAGTATTTGCGTTTATATGAGCGTCAGGATGATGGCACTTATAAGCAGATATCGCTGGATTTAGCCAAGCTCTGAATATTCGTTAATTAACTTTGATTAATTTCCGGCGTCAGCGCCGTGGGGTTGCTCGCGCCGAAAATCAGTAGGGACATATTATGAATCCGAAAACAAAAGGTATTTTTGAGGCTGCATTCGCCAAATGGGGATTTGAATCTCAGGTGCTTGTTCTTTCCGAAGAAGCCAGTGAATTATCAGCTGCTTGCTCGCGTTTTCTTAACCACAAAACCGACATCAGCAAAGTGGCTGAAGAAGCGGCGGATGTCGAGATCATGATTGAGCAACTGCGTCATAACGGGGTGGGCCCCATGATAGACCATGAAAAAAATCGCAAAATGAACCGGCTGGCGCAGGTTGTTGGTGTTGAGTCACAACCTGTCAGCCCCTTTGGTCCGTTCGTTCTGGGGCTGCTGGAGGAAGCGACAGAACAGATGGGGCTGGCAGAAACCCTCTATCGCGACACAAAAACCAGTAACCGCTATGCCGCTGCCCGCGCCCGTATGGCCGTCAGTCTGCTGATGCAGGCCGCACAGAAGATGATGCGCGAGCAGCAGTATGCCGAACGTATGCGGGCAGAGGATAAAGCTCATGATTAATTTAGAGCAGATTAAAGCCGATATTGCGGCCCGTAAGGCGATGCCAGCATGGGGGGCTAATACTTCCATCGAGCGCATTAAGACCATTAATGCCACGCTTCCCAGCTTTTCGCTGAAAACGGTCGAGGCGCTGGTAGAGGTACTGGAGAGCGCGCAGCAGAGGATTGATGAACTGGAGAACGATGAAGTTCGTCAGCGCCTAGCTAACGCTGAGCATCAACTCTACATGGCTGAACTGGCTAAAAATAATCTGAGAGCCAGTCGTAAGGCGCAGTTCCGCAAGCGCAAGGCGGCTGAGCAACGAATCGCCGAGCTGGAGTCTCGCACCGTCATCGTGAAGCTGCCGCAGCCTATTAGCGTTTTGCATCGCCGAGATTTCACTGATGCACACCGCGCAATATATGCATATCCGGAAGCAGAGGTTAACGCAGCATTAGCCAGCGCTGGCATCAAGTGTGAGGTTGAGTAAATGACTGCAACAATCGGCACATTTCTGTTCTGGGGCGTTGTCATCGTAGCGGGCGCTACCGCTGTGATTTGCGCATTTATCGGCTTTATGGTTCTCATCAACTACAGGCGGTAACCAATGACCCGCTCAAATGCAATACAGATTATCCATATCGCCAAAAGCCAGCTGGCGCTTGACGATGATACCTACCGCTCTCTGCTGGGGGCAGTAGTTCCGGGCAAATCGAGCTGTCGTGAAATGACCATCATCGAGCTGCAGAATGTTATTCAGGCACTGGAGGCTAAGGGGTTCAAAAGCAAACCTATGCGCCGTTCTAAGCGCCGCATGTCTGCCCCGTCTGACGTAAGTCTGAAAATCCGCTCGATATGGAAAACGATGTTTAAAGAGGGTTTTATCCGGGATGGTAGCGATATTGCGCTCGACCGTTTTGTCCAGCGGCAGACTCGTATCCGTAATGGCGGCGCAGGCGTCTCCAGCCTTGAGTGGCTGCGCGGTGATGCCGAAGCGAACTTTCTTGAGAGCCTGAAGCAATGGCACATCCGGGCGATGAGAGAGGCTATGTTAGCGCACCACGTCCGGCTCCCTGAAAACCCGGTCACCGGCGAGGAAATCCGGGACTATGACACAATCTGCAGCGCTTACGCTGACGCAGCCAGAAGGTGGATAAAATGAGTGATGATCTCTTTGGTGATGTTCAGGACGACAGTATTCTTGACCATATTGATGATGAGATGGAAAGCTCACGCTTCCCCTCGTTGTTGGCTGAACTGAATGCTTTATTGCGTAAGGAGCTTGAACGCTTTGGCTATGACCCGCGCCATTCTATCGAGTTGGTCGCAGCCATCAGCAGTAAAATCGGCGGGATGCAGGTTTACTTTCCACGCGGTCAGGTTCTGGAACAACTCGTCAGGGATATGCGTATCTGGCGTGATTTTCAGGGTAACAACATCCCGGAACTGGTTGAACGCTACCAGGTCACCTACAAAACGGTGTATAAAGCTATCAAACGGATGCGGCGTTTGGAGTTGCAAAAGCGACAATACAGTTTATTCGACAGGGAGTAACTTATGAAACTGATAGGTAATTTGTTGTGCATAGGATTCATTATTTGGGTTGTTTCATTTTTCGTTAAAGCCGAGAAAAAAGAGCTTCCGTCTAATGAGGTGTTGATTTCCCAATTCGATAATATGGGAGTCTTTGATAAAGACGAATGGAAAAAAGGGAGCGTGGTAGAAGGTGTGCAGGTATATACTGCTCGTACAGATGATAAAATCACCAAAAGCTCATGGCTACTAGGTGTGAAGCAAGCAGGATTAATTGCAATATCTGATAAGAATGATCCTGCATTTGAGAGTATTTCTGTATTAGCCTCATGTTACAAACTCGTAAAAGGAGTATTGGGGCGTGATGATAAAGACGATTTCAAAATTGTTGAGGATACCTTCAGAATGGCCATATCATCTGAACCTATAGACAATACACGTAGTGACACAGGTGTGATTGATGGGTATCGGTTTAAAGTGCAGATGGGACCAGTCGCTGCGAATTTAAATTCATATTCGTGCTCAATCAAAGAAAAATAGTTATCGATATATTTCAATGAAGCCGGTAAATCCGGCTTTTTTTATGTCTGCAGCAAACTGGGATTTGTCAGATTGACTCAATCCCAAAGGTGCAGGCATGACAACATCATTCTCCCCCGCGTTTTTACACGCACTAGCTTTCGTTCTCTCCCGCGAAGGTGGTTATGTTAATGACCCCACCGACAAAGGCGGCGAAACCAAATACGGCATTTCCGACAAGCGCGATGGTCTTGCCGATGGCAAAACCGACGTCGATGGCGACGGCAAACCCGATACCCGAATTAAGGACCTGACCGAAGAACAGGCCGGGCAGATTTATTTCCGCGATTACTGGTATCCGGCTTATTGCACTGACTGGCCAGACGGTATCTCACTTTTTGTCTTTGATTCCTCCGTGCAGCATGGCGCTAAAAAAGCGATCCAGCTCCTGCAGGATGCAGTCGGCGTCACCGCTGATGGCATTGTCGGCCCCAAAACCACCAAAGCGGTTATCGGCGCTGATGCCGAATGGCTTCTCCTGCGCTGCTTCCTGCGCCGTTCCCGCTATTACGCCGAGATCATTAAAACCAATTCTTCGCAGGGTAAATACCTCAACGGCTGGTTTAACCGTCTCGATGAGCTGGCGAACGCCTGTCAGGAGGTCGTCGGTGGTCAGGTCTCGGTTCCCCGGAGCTGAGCATGGGTAAGGGCTGGGATTCATCGTTACGCGCGGGGCGGCGGGACCGTCTCCGTCAGGAGGTGCTTCACCGGGTTGCCGGTGGCCCTCCGCCCGTTCCACAGGACTACACCGGCTGTGACGGCACCCATGCCAGCTACTACCGCAAAGGCTGGGACTCCGTCGATACAAGAGACATCGTCTGGCAGTGCCAGCGATACAAGGAAAAGCATCATGTTTAAATCGTTGAATACCGACTGGCTGAAGCTGGAATTACTCCGGGTATTTCAGTCCGGCTGGACGGTGGTGATTCTGGTGGGATTGTCGCTGCTGTTCTGCAGCTTCACTGGCCGTCAGGCGTTTATTGTCTGGTGGCTGACATTCGCCGGGGTACTGTTAATTGGGGCGAGCGTATGGCTCGGTAATCTGCCTTACCGTCTGCTGCAGCCGGGTAATTCAGCTCGCCGGTGGTCAGGTGTGTTGTCCTGGATAATCTGGGGCGCTGGTTTCCTGTTGCTGGCCGTCGCTCCCGCGAATGCAAAAGACCCGTTGGTCCTGCTGTTTAATCCGCTGGCTGGGCTGACCGCATTCCTTCTCTGGTTATGGGCTTCACATAAGGAGCCCCTCAAATGGATCCGATAACCCTTTCCACAGTGGCCTCCGTTCTGCTCAAAGCTGGGCCTTCTCTGGTCCGCACTGTCGGAGGCTGGTTCGGCAACGATACCGCCAGAGCCGCTGACTCGGTAGCCAGTATTGTCGAGACCGTCAACGGTGCCATCAATCCTGCTGACCGGCAGCGCGTGCTGGAGCAGAAGCTGGCGCAGCTTCCGCCCGAACAGCTGGTACAGCTGGAAACCCTCAAGGTACAGCTGCAGCAGTTCCAGCTGGAGCGGGACAAGGCGCAGATGGCAGATCAGCAGGCCGCGCAACATGAACAGCAGGAAACCATCCGCAACGGCGACAACGCCACGGACGAATATGTCCGTCAGACCCGCCCGCTGATGGCCCGCTTATCCCTCTACAGCAGCATTGCCTACGTGATGATCATGTCTCTGGGTCAGCAGGCTGGCGCGGTGGCCGGTGCTTTCGGCCATGCTTTTTCCATGCCCGAACCGGACTGGGATATCGCACTGATGCTGGCGACCCCGGCGCTGGGTTATCTGGGTTTCAGGACGCTGGACGGTTTCGCCCGGTACAGCAAATCCAGCAAACACAAGGTCATGGTGGGTAAATGACTAAAGCATTTGATCGCGCCAGCGACCTTGAAATGGAAGAACGGGAACGGCTCTTAAACCAGCATTTAAAGCGCGTTAAAGAGCTGCCGGATGAGTACGGGTTCTGTAACGACTGCGGCGCAGCGATTCCGGCGAAGCGACTCCGGGCGCTGCCGTACGCAGCGACCTGCTTCACCTGTCAGGCCATCAGAGAATATAAGGGGAAGCATGGGCTGGGAAATCATTAAGGGTAACTGGGCGATCATCTGGGCGCTGTTTATGTCCGCCGTGAACGTTATCCAGCTCCTGCTGGCCAAAACCTACGTCAAACGCGAGGAGCTGGAGCTGATGCGTACCCGACTGCAGGGCATTGAAAATACCATCGCGGGGCTACCCAGCCAGAAAGACCTTCACCAGTTGCAACTGGAGATGAGCAACCTGCGGGGCGATTTGCGCGAACTAGGTCCGGCGATTCGCCAGGTGAAACACGTCAGCGATCTGCTTCTGGAAAATGAGCTGAAGGAAAAATAAGAGGTGACTATGCGTGACATTCTCGACCAGGACCAGCGCCTGGTTATTCTGCGATCCCTTGTCGAATGCGGTGACAGCGCCAACGAGTCGATTCTGCAGACGTGCCTGCAGACTTATGGCCATCGCGTTTCCCGCGATACCGTGCGCACGCATCTGGCGTGGCTGCGTGAGCAGGGTCTGGTCAGTCTGGCGGATGTTTCCGGCTGTTATGTGGCTGAAATCACCGGTCGCGGTGATGACGTCGCCAGCGGTCTGGCTACGGTTCCGGGGGTGAAAAAGCCCCGCGCGAGGGGGTGATCATGGCGAAGAAAAAACCGTTACCTGCTGCAGCGCGTAGTGCCATCAGACGGCTCGCTGCCGCGTTTGTCTGCGCCGAACTTGAGGTGCAGGTTGTGGCGAAGTTCGTCGAAGAAAAAACGGGCAAGCCCTATGACCGTAACGCTCCTGACAGTTATCTGAATTCGTTTCTGGATTCCGATCCAGAAGTCCGCCGTGTGTGGGAACTGATGCAGAAAGATATTGTATCCACCCGCAAAGACTTTGCCGACCGGCTGGGGAGAGACCGTGACTGCTGAACAACGCCCGACTCGTGGTCGCCCCTCCAAAATCGACCTGCTGCCTGATGGTGTACGCGATCAGCTGCATCAGATGCTGCGTGAGAAACGCCACACCCAAGAAGAGATCCGCGAGGCCATCAACGAACTGATTGACGGCCACAACCTGCCGGAAGACATGAAGCTTAGCCGCACGGGCCTGAATCGCTACGCCAGCCGTATGGAAGAGTTCGGGGCCAAAATTCGCGCCTCCCGCGAAATGGCGGAAATCTGGGCCGCGAAGCTGGGTTCTGCGCCGACGTCTGACGTCGGCAAATTGTTGATGGAGTTTGTGAAAACGCTGGCATTCGAAACGTCGATGTCACTCGCTGAAGAAGAAGGCCCGGTTGAGCCGAAGGCTCTCGGCCAGCTGGCGCTGGTTGCTCAGCGTCTGGAAGCCGCCGCGATGGCCAGCCACAAACGTGAGAAAGAGATCCGCCAGGCCTTCGCCGAAGAAGCCGCCGCGCAGGCGGAAAAAATCACCAAAAGCGCCGGGCTGTCTGCGGAAACCGCCGCTGATATCCGTCGCCAGATTCTGGGGATCGTATGATGGCCGGACCATTGTCAGCGCATGAACAGTTACGTAATCAGTCCGCCAGCGCCATTCTGGCGGGCGAGTTCGACGCGGATCAGGTGCTGCTGCCGTATCAGCGCCGCTGGATTGCGGACACGTCCCAGCTCAAGATTGCCGAGAAATCCCGTCGTACCGGCCTGACGTGGGCGGAAGCCGCCGAGGCGGCGCTCAGCGGGTCAATGTCACCGGAAGCCGGGGGAACCGACACCTTCTATGTCGGCACCACTAAAGACATGGCGCGTGAGTTTATCGACGCCTGCGCCATGTGGGCGAAGTCGTACAATCTCGCGGCTTCCGCGATTGGCGAGGAAGCGCTGGAGGATGACGACAAGGACATACTGGTTTACGTCATCAACTTTGCCAGCGGTTTCAAAATCAAGGCGCTGTCATCCAACCCGTCCAACCTGCGCGGTATGCAGGGTAACGTCATCATTGACGAAGCGGCATTCCAGAAAGACCTCGCTGCCGTGCTGAAAGCGGCGCTGGCGCTGACCATGTGGGGCTCTAAGGTCCGCTTGATCTCCACCCATAACGGCATTGAAAACCTGTTCAATACCATCATCACCGACAGCCGCGCAGGCAAGAAACGTTATTCCGTTCACCGTATTGATATTGAGCTGGCCATTAGCGAGGGGCTTTATCGTCGTATCTGTCAGGTGACGAAAAAGCCGTGGTCACCCGATGCCGAGGCGGAGTGGCTGGCGAATCTGCTGAGCGATACCGCCACCGAGGAAGACGCCCGCGAGGAATACTACTGCGAGCCGAAGAACGGCGGCGGCACCTATCTGGCCCGCTCCATCCGCGAACGAGCGGCGCGTGGCTCCGGCCCCGTTCTGCGCTTCACCGGTACGGCTGAGTTCAATGCCATGCCGGAAATCATCCGCGCACTGGATATGCAGGAGTGGCTGGATAAGGTGGTGCTGCCCGTGCTGAACACGCTCCCGCAAAACCTTCGCCACTGCCTCGGCGAGGATTTTGCGCGGTCGGGTCACCTGACCGTCTTTGCGCCGATGACCGTCAACGATGACACCACCCGTACCGTGCCGTTCCTGGTCGAGCTGGCCAACGTTCCCTACAAACAGCAGGAGCAGGCGCTGTTCTTTATCTGCGACAGGCTACCGCGCCGCGACGGTATCAAGCTCGATGGCCGGGGGAATGGTAACTACCTGGCCGAACAGGCGGCGGAGAAGTACGGCGCTGAGGTGGAGGTGGTCATGCCGTCCGTCGCCCACTACCGTGAGAACATGCCGCGCTTCAAGGCGGCGTTCGAAGACGATGAGCTGGTCCTGCCGAAGCATGAAGACGTGATCAGCGACCTCGGGCAGATTGTCGTTCAGCGCGGCGTGCCAGGTATTGATGACCGGGAGAACACCGGCAGTGATGGCCACAAGCGTCACGGCGACAGCGCGTATGCGATCTTCCTCGCCTTTCTCGCCAGTAAAGAGGACTGCCAGCGCTACGAACTGCACCGGCTTAACACTCCCCAACAGCAGCGCAACAGCGACAGTCATCGTCAGTTGCGTATCACCCGTGGTCTTAAAAATCAGCGAGGACTGCTCTGATGTTAAAAAAAATTACCGGGGCCATCCGCAGCCTGTTGAGTCCATCAACAGGTGAGCCGGTCACTGTCAGTGAATCGGATATGAAACAGGCTGAAGCGAGGGCCGGGAGCGTCAGCGTCAGGCGACCCTCTCCGGGCATCAGCGTGGCGAGTACCTTATCTCCGGCCAGACTGGCCGGGGTGTTACGTAATGTGACCGAAGGCAATGCCAGCGATTACTTTATCCTGGCCGAAGAAATGGAAGAGCGTGACCTGCACTATTCCAGCGTCTTACGTACCCGCAAGCTGACCGTCGCCGGTATTCCTCCGGCAGTGGAAGCGGCGAGCGACGATGAACATGATGTGATGCTGGCTGATGCCGTACGCGATCTGATTGAGCAGCCGCAGATACCTGAGCTGCTGTTTGACCTGCTTGACGGGCTCGGCAAGGGCGTGGGTGTCTGCGAAATCCTCTGGGACACCCGTGACGGCTGGAAACCCCGCGACTACGAATGGGTTGACCCGCGTTTCCTCAAAACTGACCGCGAGACCCTTCGCCAGTTCCGCCTGCTGACCGATGAGCAACCGGTCGATGGTATCCCGCTGACACCGGGTAAGTATGTTATCCATTATCCCCGCCTCAAGTCCGGTCTGCCCCTGCGTAACGGTCTGGCCCGTCTGGTGGCGGTGATGTATATGCTGAAGTCCTTCACCGTCCGTGACTGGTGGGCGTTTGCCGAGAAGTTTGGCATTCCCATCGTCGTCGGCAAGTACGGGACCAATGCCTCCGATGAGCAGATTAAGATCCTCATTGACGCCATCAGTTCCATTGCTTCTGATGCCGGGTGTGCTATCCCTCAGAGTATGCAGCTTGAGATGCAGGAGACGGCCAGCCGTAACGGCGGTGGTGCTCTCTTTAAAGAAATGGCGGAGTGGTGCGACGCCCAGACCAGTAAGGCCGTACTGGGGCAGACCATGACCACCGATGACGGCAGTTCGCGGTCTCAGGCCGACGTACATGACCGGGTGCGCATGGATATTGCCCGCTGGGATGCCCGTCAGCTGGAAAACACCCTCAATGAGTTTCTGGTCCGTCCGTTTATTCAGTTCAACTACGGCCCGCAGGAAAAGTACCCGCGAGTGAAGCTGGCTATCAGTGAACCGGAGGACCTCAAAGCCTTTGTCGATGCGCTTATTCCCCTGGTTGATCGTGGTCTGCGGGTGCAGGAATCTGAGGTCCGGGACAAGTTCGGTCTGGCTGAGCCGGAGACCGGCGCGGCGGTACTCTCACCCTCTAACAGCTTCTCCGCCTTCAGCCCTGCACCGGCGCTGAACCGCGAGCGGCTGGCACTGAACCGTGCGCAGGAAGATGAGATTGATGTGATGGTCAGCGAGGCGCTGAAGGACTGGGAGCAGACCGGCGACGTCTTTACCAGTCCGGTGCTGCAGCTGGCGAAAGACGCGGGGAGCTTTGAGGAGTTTCTGGCGCGTCTGCCGGACCTGCAGAAGACGCTGGAGCCAGCCGCGTTCGTCGAGCAGCTGGCGATGCTGAGCTTTAAGGCACGTGTACTGGGAGATGCGAACGATGGCTAAATCTCCCGATATTATCCCCAAAGAGGCGCTCGCCTGGCTGAAGTCCAAAAAGCTGACGCCGGGCTTTGATTACCGTGATGTGTGGAAGCAGGAGCACAGCATCGGTTTCACCGTGGCGAAGATGACGCAGCTCGACCTGCTCTCTGACGTCAAAGCGCTGGTCGAAGACGCGATGGCCAGCGGTCAGTCTTTCGCTGAATTCCGGGAGGTGCTGAAGCCTCTGCTGGTGAAGCGTGGATGGTGGGGTCAGCAGATGATGGATGACCCGCTGACAGGTGAGACAAAGACGGTGCAGCTCGGCAGCGATCGTCGTCTGCGCACCATCTACGATACCAACATGCGTACTGCCCGTAGTGCTGGTCAGTGGGAACGTATTCAGCGCACTAAACGCGCAATGCCCTATCTGCTCTATACGCTGGGGCCGTCACGCGAGCACCGCGCCGAGCACCTGAAATGGGCTGACCTTTGTTTGCCTGTTGATGATCCGTTCTGGCAGACACACATCGGGCCCAACGGCTGGGGCTGTAAATGCGGGGTTCGCCAGGTCAGCAAATACGAGTACGATCAGTTGCAGAAAAATGGCGTTCCGCGCAACGTGCAGCAGCTCGACGACAGCGGCCAGCCAACCGGCCACGTTATCCGCCAGACCGTCCCGGTCCGCACCGAAGCGCCGCCCGTCAAACGGGTGAAGTGGGTTAACAAACGCACCGGCGAAGAGGAGATGGTGCCGGAGGGGATTGATCCGGGATGGGACTACAACCCCGGCATGCGCCGTCAGGCCGAACTTGAGCGCCAGTTGGCCGCGAAGCAGAGCGCCTTCGACAGTGATAGCTAAACGAGGCGGTAATCCGCCTCAAACGCGCTCAGAGACTTTATCGCCATTTGTGGTACGATGATTCTCTGAAAAATTCTTAAACGCGCCACGGCGTTTTTGAACGGGGTTTGAACGCGGTTCCCGCTACGCTTACCTGGTACTCTTCCTTTATATACAGGGAAAGCGGTTAATCCACTTTCTTCTTCCGCATCGCCGACACTGTCCGTCAGTTACCTTTAACGACGGACAGCATCATGTCAAAGCCTGCAACACAACTCGAATTTCTGGCCCTGTGCTTTGAGCTTCCAGACCTGTCGGATGCCAGCACGCCACTGCCGGAATGGTTGCCGATGATCCCTGCGGGCACATTCACTGGCAGGGATGGCCGTTCTTGGATTAACGACAATCCCGCAGCGGTCATTGCCGCTTCATTCCGTTATCCAAAGTTACCGATTGATATCGAACATTCTACCGAGCTGCTCGGCCCTAAAGGCGAAGAAGCCCCTGCATATGCCTGGATTGATTCCATGCGCATTAATGCTGACGGTAGCCTCGATGCGCACGTTGAGTGGACGCCTGACGGTGAAGCGTGTGTCAGGGGTAAGAAGTACCTCTATTACAGTCCGGCCTTCCGTTATCTCGCAACAGGCCAGGTGACGCTGCTGTCCAGCGTTGGCCTGACCAACAAACCCAACCTGTATTTACCCGCTCTTAACTCGGAGAACACCATGCCTTTACCTGTGCAAATTGCCACGGCACTGGGGCTGGCTGAGACCGCGTCGGTTGACGATGCCGTATCAGCGATCCAGACCATTAAGAACAGCGAACAGACCGCGCTGAACCGCGCACAAAACCCGGACCTGTCGAAGTTTATTCCGCTGGAGACTCACAATCTGGCGCTGAACCGCGCTCAGGAGGCTGAAAACCGCCTGAAAGCGCTCGACGAGCAGACGGCCATCGCGCTGGTTGACGATGCCGTGACCGCCGGGAAAGTCGCGCCCGCTAACCGCGATATGTATCTGGCCCTTTGCCGCAGTGAAGAAGGCCGTCAGCAGTTTACCGAGTTCGTGAAAACTGCGCAGCCGCTGGTCAATCAGGACCCGTCCAAAGGTAAAGAGAACAAGGGGCAGCAGACCACGCTGACCGAAACCGAACTGGCGATGTGTCGCAGCATGGGTCTTACCCAGGAAGAGTTTCTCGCCGCTAAACCGAAACAGGAGCAATAAGAATGCCGCAACCGTCAGCAGAAATCCTGCACGCGCTCACCACCTCCCTGAGCGCAGCTTTCACCCGAGGTCTCGCAGGTGTGACTCCGCAGTACTTGCGCATTGCCACCGAAGTGCCGAGCGGCTCCGCGTCCAATACGTATGGCTGGCTTTCGGACTTACCGACCATCAAAGAGTGGGTCAGTGAGCGCCAGTTCGCGCAGTTGTCTCAGTACGGCTACACCATCGCCAACAAGACCTGGGAAAACTCGATCCGCGTCAAGCGTGAAAATATCGAAGATGACCAGATTGGCCAGTACAGCGTCATTGCGCAGGCGTTCGGTCAGCAGGTCGCCGAATTCCCTGACACGCTGAGCTTCCCGCTGCTTGTCGCTGGTTTTTCCACCCTGTGTTTTGACGGCCAGAACTTCTTTGATACCGACCATCCGATGGCGGGCGGCACCTACAGCAACATTGTGGGTGATATCGCAACCGACAAAGGTGAGCCGTGGTTCCTGATTGATGAAAGTCAGGTGCTGAAACCCATCCTTTACCAGAAGCGCCGCGCCTTTAACTTCCAGGCACTGGATGACCTCAGCAGCGAACACACCTTCAAGAACAATGAGTTCCTGTATGGCGTGGATGGCCGCTGCAACGTCGGCTTTGGCTTCTGGCAGACCGCCTGCGGGTCCCGCGCACCGCTGACTGTCGCCAACTATGAAGCGGCGGTGAAGGCGCTGCAGGGTATGAAGCGTGATTCCGGTTCGCCGCTGGGGATCCGTCCGACCACGCTGGTCGTGGGTCCGAACAACCGCGCAGCCGCGAAGAAGATCATCGACGCAATGCTGGTCGATGGCGGTAACTCCAACATCTATTACAAGGATGTGGAAATCGTCGACAGCCCGTTTATCACCACCCCGGCATAATCGCCAGTCTGCGTTTTAAAACCGTTACAGCGGGCGTTAAACCCGCTGTAACCCACCTTTAAAGAGGATGGAACAGTGAGTGGAACGAAAGAAAAAGCAACGGGTAAGCAAAGCGCTAAAAGTCGCGCTGGCAAGGTTTCAGCGCCGGAAGTGGCACAGGCTGATGCATCTGACCTGCCGGGAGCTGAACGGTCAGTCACATTGCCAGGGCATTACGTTGCGGTGGGTGCGTCCCCCGTCAGCCTGAAACCTGGTGATGCTGGTGCGCCTCCGTCATCTGATGACGTCATTACCCTGACCGGGGACAACGTCAGCATTTCTGCGCCTGCGGTTCACATTTCAACTGACCACCTTAATACCGTTCAGCGTGAATTAATGAACGTCGTTCTGGCGGCAGATGGTCAGGACAGTGCTGTCACGCCAACCGAGCCTGCAACCGACGATGTTGTGGTGCTGGAGGTTCGCGCCAGACATGAGCGCGGGTTCTGGCGCTGTGGCCGCTTCTGGCCACGCGAGCCGGTGCATGTGTTTGTCAGCGACGATCCCGATGGTGATAACGAGGCAAACGCGCTGGAAGGTGATGTGGTCGTGGAAAGCTTCATCAGCCATGAAACCGCAGAGCGCCTGAAAGCCGAGCCTCATCTGGTGGTGACGGTCCTGCAGACGGTAGCGGGGAAAGGCTGATGGGTATTTACGTTACCCGCGATGACCTGCTGGCCACAGATGGTTCGCTGGTCTGGAACATGGCCATCGACAAGGCAACGAACCAGCTCGACGAGACGAAGATAGCCACGGCCATCGAGGACGCGGACGCGGAGATCAACTCGTTTCTGTCAAAGCGCTATCAGCTGCCGCTGAACATCACCACCGTTCCGCGCCCGCTGCACCGGGTAGCTGTATCCATCGCCATTTACTGGCTGTCCGAGCGCGACAATCAGATCACCGACCTGATTCAGAAGCGCTACGACAGCGCCATCCAGACCCTCAAGGAGATGGCGAACGGCACGCGCGACCTCGGCCTGCCGACCGACACTCCGGCCCCGGAGACCGATAACGGCAGGATGCTTGTTGTCTCCGATAACAAACGTCTGTTCACCCGCAACAACCTCAAAGGGGTGCTGTGATGGGGATATCGGTTGAGGTTATCGGCGCTGAGAAGCTGCAGCAGATGCGCATGGCCATCGAGAAGCTCTCCGACAGTTCGCTGCAGCAGGAGCTGCTGGAGAGTATCGGGGCTGTTGTGGAATCACAGACCCGCCGCCGCATCAGCGACGAGAAAACCTCACCGGCGGGCGAACGCTGGGAGGAATGGTCCGAGGGTTACCGTAAGACCCGCAGCGGCAATCAGAGCCTGCTGCAGGGCAACGGCGATCTGCTCGACAGCATCCAGTACATCGTCGAGCGTGGCCGCGTTCGCGTGGGTTCACCACTCAGCTACAGCGGCGTTCACCAGGATGGTTTTGCAGGCAGTGTCCCGGTCAGCACCCATAAGCGTCTCATCCATCAGGCGTTTGGCCGGGCGCTCAAGCATCCGGTCTGGCAGACCGTGGGCTCCCATAACCGCATGATGAATATTCCGCAGCGCGAGTACCTCGGGCTGTCCACCGCAAACAGTGATGAGCTGATGCATGTCATCGGCGATTTCTGGAGTGAGGTATTACCGTGAGCAATGAACGTCCGTCCCTGCTGACCACCGGCTCCACGGTCTCCGCCGCTGAGAACATAGTGGCGTGGCTGAAGCCGGAGCTGTTGAACGAACCTCAGCAAAACAAGCCTGACCGCGTCAGCGTGATTGAACGCCATATCGGCCAGTTCAGCACCCCGGCTGAGGTCAAAACCTACCTGACGGATCGTGATGGTTGCATCCGTCTGGCCGCACTCCGCGTGCGCAATATACGCGCTCAGGCTGGCGGAACCGTCGGCGATATCACCTGGGCGGCGTATATCATGGCCACCGATGCATGGGGCTATCCGCGCGATACCCGCTGCGAGGTGCTGGTCGGAAAGCTGGTTCGCCGTATTGTCCAGCGCGGAGCAGCTAACGGCATGAAGGCCGAGCGCCCGGCCACTTCCGTCAGTGCCGATAACATCTATTCCGGCGGGCTTAACGAGCTGGGCCTGACCATGTGGGCCGTGACGTGGGAACAGGAGTTCCGTCTGGATGATGAAATCGACCTTGCCACCCTCCCGGACTTCCTGCGACTGGGGGCCACGCTGCAGGTCGGCGATGGCACCACCCCGATTGAAGACGTTATTAACGTAAGAGAGCCGTAACGATGAAGAAACATATCAAGCCCGCCCGCGCGGGGCTGCAGGTGCGAAAAGCTGATGGCCAGCGCCTCAGTCCTGAAGGGGAAACGCTCCTCATGAGTGCATGGTGGCATCGCCGCGAAGCTGAAGGTGATGTTGTTATCACCGATATCCAGGCTGAATCCGTAACCGAACCGGCGGAAGTCCGCCAGACCCGAACCGCAAAGGAGAAGTGATATGTCGTCACTGGGTAATATTCCTGCTGATGTCCGCGTCCCGCTGGTGTACATCGATATCGACAATTCTCAGGCGCTCGACAGTGCCCCGGCACAGTCGCGCAAAATTATCGTCATCGGCCAGCAGAGTGCGACCGGCACCGCTGCCGTTCTGACGCAAAACCGCATCACCAGCGACGGCACCGCTGACCAGCTCTACGGTAAAGGCTCCATGCTCGCCGGGATGCTCAAGACCCTGCGTAAGGCCAACAGCTATACCGAAGTGTGGGCGATGGGGATGGCTGATATTGCCGCCGGTGCTGCCGCAAAAGCCGAGCTGACCATCACCGGCCCAGCCACCGCTGCAGGTACGCTGGCCCTGCTGGTGAACGGTATATCAGTGCAGGTCGGTGTCAGTGCCGACGCGACAGCGGACACCATCGCTGCCGCTGTCGTCACCGCAGTCAACAAACTGCCGGACACGCAGGTTACTGCAGCGCCGAAAGCGGACTCCACCACTGTCGTCACTCTGACCACCAACTGGAAAGGCGCGACCGGCAATGCGATGGACGTCCGTCTCAACTACTACACCGGCGAGCAGACACCGGCAGGCGTTGCGGTGGCCATGACCGCTTTCACCGGCGGCACCGGCACCCCGGATATTGCGGCCGTCGTCGCGGCGCTGGGTGATGACTGGTACACCGATATTGTGTTCCCGTTCAACGATACGCAGAGCCTGAACACCATCCGGGATGAACTGCTCGAACGATGGGGACCGCTCAAAATGATTGAGGCGCAGCTCTGGACGGCTTTCCGGGGCACCCATGCCGAAAGCGGCACCTTTGGTGAAACCCGCAATGACTGGCTGATTTCCTGCATCGGGACGAACATCGCACCGCAACCGCACTGGCTGTGGGCGTCATCCTACGGCGGCATAGCGTCCTACTATCTGGCCAACGACCCGGCCCGTCCGCTGCAGACGCTGGTGCTGCCGGGCATCCTGCCACCGGTCAAAACGGTGCGCTGGGATATGCCGGAGCGCAACCTGCTGCTGCATGACGGCATCGCCACCCATTACGTTGACGCCAGCGACAACGTCTGCATCGAGCGTGAAATCACGATGTACCGCGTCAACCAGTACGGCGACACTGATACCTCATATCTGGATGTGCAGTCACCGGCGACGCTGGGGCGTATCCGCTACGTCATCAAAAACCGCTTCACCAACCGATACCCGCGTCACAAGCTGGCCGGGGATGATGTGCTCGACCTGCTTGATCCGGGTCAGCCGGTGATGACACCGAAGATTGCTCGCGCCGAGCTGCTGGATATCGCGCTGACTGAGCTTATCCCGGCTGGTCTGGTTGAGGACTTCGACGACTACAAAGACACTTTGGATGTCTATCTCGACGGCGATGACAAAAATCGCCTGAACTTCATCTGCCACCCGAACCTTGTCAACCAGCTGCGTGTGCTGGCCGGTCTCGTCCAGTACAAACTTTAAGGAGCCTTTATGAGCATTCTGGGTATGGCGGCCATTCGCATTAATGGCCGCGAAATCAAAACTGAGGGTAAGTCCACCCTCAATCCGGGAGGCTATGCCCGCACCCAGCATATGGGCGGTGGCAAGGTCTGGGGTAACTCCCGCAAGATGGCCGGTCCCTCGATCCAGATGACCATCGCTGCAGCACAGGATATGGACGTCATCGAAATCAGTAACTGGGAAAACGTGACGGTGATGTTTGAGGGTGACAACGGCCTGACCTACATGATGACCGGCGCGGCCACCGACAACCCGGCTACGCTGGATGAAGACGCTGGCACCATCAGCGCCAACTTTATCGGCGTCAAACTGGTGAAGGTGTAAATCATGGCTGAGTTAACCGTAACCCTGAAACATGGCTTTATCACCGGCAAAGGCACCGAAGATGAAGCCCGTCATTCCGTCGTCACCTTCCGGGAGCTGAATTCGAAAGACGTTATCGATGCGCAACTTGAAGCAGAACGTGTGGTGATTGGTGACAACGGTAAGGCGGTTGCCTATTGCTCCGAAGTGCTGATGGGACTGGCGCTGTTGCGTAAACAGATTTTAAGCGTTGGTGATATCCCCGGCCCGTTGTCGCTTAAACAGCTTTACAGCTTCCACCCGGAAGACCTTGAACTCCTGTCCAGCAAAGCCAGCGCGATGGACGACTTACTCGCGGAGACAGCAAACCGGGGGCGAACTGACGCCGCTGGCGACGGCGTTCAGTAACCTTCTCGTCAATTTGTCCCAACGTTTTGATTTGCCCTACCTGCAGCAGTTGCCTATACGGCAGCTGCTGCGCCTGACAGAGCAGTTGAGGAAGCAAAATGTCAAACCGCCTCACCACTGAAATACTCATCAATCTGGCAGGTAACCTGACCGCGAAGGCCCGCCAGTATGGAGCCAACATGTCTGAATTTGCCCGCCGTAATGAGCGGGCAATGAACGTGGTTAAAGCTACTACGGCGGCGGCTGGCCGTGGTCTTGATGCATTGGGTAACCGCTACACCACCCTGATTGCCGGTTTTGCCGGCAGCGCCATGTTGAGAGACTTTGCCGCGACAGACCGCCGCATCACCCGTATGGGGCTGGCTGCGGAGAAGACCAAAAAAGAGATGTCCGAGATGTTCAGCGGTATGCAGGATGCCGCGATCAAATTCCGTGTCGATGACAGCGAAGTGGTCAGCGCCATTGAGAAAGTCGGGACCGTCACTGGTGATATCGATTACGGCTTTAAGAACCGTAACATTATGGCCGCTTCGCTGGCAGCTTCTGGTTCCGAAGGTGAAAGCATTGGTGGCCTCTTTTCTCAGTTTACGAAGTTCAACCTGACCGACGAAAAGCAGACACTGCAGGCAATGGATACCCTGAATCAGCTCGGTAAAGAAGGCGCATTTGAGCTGAAGGATATCGCCGAACGCGGCGTAAAAGCGTTCTCAATGTATGCCGCTGCCGGGGGAACGGGCGTCAGAGGTGTGAAGGACGTCGGCGTTGCGCTGGAGAGTGCGGTCGATGCCACCGGCGATACGACGACAGCCTCCACTGCAGTTGAAAACCTTATTCGAGATTTGCAAATCCCAAAAGTTGTCAAAACACTGCGCCAGAACGGTATCAATGTTTTTGGTAAAGACGGGGCAATGCGATCTCTCCCCACGCTGATGCAGGAGATTGCCAAAAAATCCGGTAACAAAGGTGCGGAGAAACAGAACGCCCGCTTACTGGGTGCCGGTTTCAATCAGGACAGTATCCTGTTGCTGAGTAGTGTGACGTCCGGTAAAGGCGCGGAGAACCTTAAACGTTATAACGGCGTTGTAGCTGACGGTCAGGGCATTATGAACGATGCCGCTTATGCTGCTAAAGACTTCACCTCGGCCATGACATCTCTGAACAACACCTGGAAAAAATTTGCGAACAGCAATCTTGCGGAGCCCGTGCAGGAGCTGGCCGACGCCATCAACTCGGTAGACCAGAAGACCGTCCAGAACTGGCTGGAAACCGGTAAGAATATTGCCATCGCGGTCGGGGGCGTTATCGCCGCCCGCAAGGCGTTTCAGCTTGGTAAAGGCGCGTGGGAGCTGTTCGGCGGTGGCAAATCCAAAGGTATCCCTAAAGGTGTCTCTGACGTGTTTGGTTCAGGTGTGATGCCCGTCTACGTCGTTAATATGGGTAATGGAGGCATGGGTGGCCCAGATATTGGTGGTCCCGGAGGTGGGAGAAAGCCCGGACGCGGCGGTTCGGGACGCGCCTACTCAGCTCTAGGGTCATCATGGATGGTTGGTCCATTAGCCGCCACAATCCCTTTTCTGTCAGAGCCTCCCCCTCTGACTGATGATGATAAGGCTAGCATGGTCAAATGGGCGCAAGACCGCGCTAAAGGCCCGTCTGTTTGGACAAAGGTAAAAGACTGGCTGACTTCTCCGACCACCTCCCTAGCTGGTTATCAGGATCCGTCGCCGTGGGCGTCGATGCAGCCACAAAACCAGCCTGGCTATCCGTTCCTGCAGCAACCTGAGCTGAAGGGCAGCATCGAGGTTTCTGTTAAAGATGATCGGGTTCAGGTTACCAGCGTTAAAGTCAATGCCCCCGGTGTCACTATGAGTGCGTCCAGCGGTGTTCGTAATATGGAGCAGCAGTAATGGCCACTCAATGGGAAGACCTCCGCGATGCCTCATTCCGGGGTGTCCCGTTCTTTTTTCGCGACGTCGAGGGTGCTGGCGGGCGCCGCGCAATCCCTCACGCCTACCCCAAAAAAGAGGTTGGCTGGACGGAAGACCACGGTGCGGTGCTGACTCAACAGCAGATTAACGCGATCCTGCTCGGCAGTGACTACATCGACCAGATGAACCGCCTGCTGGCCGCGCTCAATACTGCCGGTCCCGGTGAACTGGTGCATCCGTGGTTCGGCGTTCAGAAGGTTCAGGTGGGCCGCGTTACACACCGTCTATCCACAGAAGAAGGCGGCATTGTCTACATTTCCTTTGAGGTGTACGAGGCTGGCGAGCAGTTGTTCCCTTCCGGCACTGAAGACACCAGCGCCACCACGCTCAGTGCGGCGGACAAGGTCAAGGAAGCGCTGGCCAGCGGTGATTATTTCGCGGCGCTTGATGGCGTCGGAAGTATGGTGGACACCCTTCTGGAGGACATGGAGGGCTTTGTCACCAGCCTGCCGACACTACCGGATGCGCTCAGCGAGTGGATGGACCGCCTCAATCGGTTTAAGGACCTCGCTGGTATTGTAGCCGCCGCACCCGGTGAAATGATCCGCGATATTACTGGCCTCATCAGCGATATGAAAGACCTTGTATCGGAGCCCCCGTTCGCCCTGCGGGTCTATGACCAGCTGCGTGATAAGTGGGAAGGCGACCGGGCAGCTCAGTCTGCGACCAAATCCCTTGTCGATAACATCAGCGTGAATACTGATACCGGCTTTGCCAGCAGCGTCACACCGGCATCGACGCCGGAGACCACGGCAGCGATGGAGACCAATATCGACGACTTCCGCCGTCTGGTCATTATCTCCACGCTGGTCGCTCAGGCTGAAGCGGTGGCCACCGCGACCTTTGAAACCGGTCAGGATGCGCAGAGCACGGGCGACCAGCTGGCGGAGCGTCTCGGCGAGACCGCTGCGGAAGCCGTCGAAAGCGGGCTCCGTGAGCTGTGGCGCTCCCTTCGCGAATTGCGGTTCGCGGTGGTGAATGATGTACGTATCCGCAGCATCCAGTTGCCGGAACTACGACGCGTAACGCCTGCCCGGACAGTGCCGATAATGCTGCTGGCCTACCGCGAGACCGGCGACGCTGAGAGCCGGGACGAACTGGTGACCCGCAACCGGCTGCGCTATCCCTCCTTTATTACTCCTTCACAGACGATTGAGATCATCAGCAATGACTGAAGAGTTAACCCTGAACGTTGATGGCAAGGTCTGGGGCGGCTGGACGGACATGACCATTAACCGCTCGCTGGAGTCTGTGGCGGGCGAGTTCGACCTGACCGTTACCGCCCGCTGGTCATCCGCATCCCCTCGCTCCATCAAACCCGGCCAGTCCTGTACGGTCTCCATCGGCAGCGACCGCGTCATGACCGGCTATATCGACGACTTTATTCCCAGCTATGACTCGGAGAATGTATCCCTGCGCATCATGGGTCGCGACAAAACCGGCGATCTGGTGGACAGTTCGGTGGTCGATAAGTCCGGCCAGTGGAAAGGTCAGAAGCTGGAGCAACTGGCAGCCACCATCTGCAAGCCCTACGGCATCGAGGTGGTTAACGAGACCGACACCGGCGATGCCTTTGGCAGCGTCACCCTTGAACAGGGTGAAACCGGCTTTGAACTGCTCGACCGTCTGGCCAAACAGCGCGGCGTTCTGGTGACCTCAGATGCTTACGGGCGGCTGGTTATCACCCGCGCATCCACTCTACGGGCTGGAGTGGCACTCACTCTCGGCGACAATATTCTGGCTGCACGTGGACGCTTCAGCTGGCGAGAACGGGCCAGCCAGTACATCGTCAAGGGCTCCGCCAGTGCGGGCGGTTCAACATGGGATGACCAGCCGGTGAAAATGGTCGGCGGTCGCCAGACTGTGGTAAGTGACCCCGAAATAACCCGCTATCGTCCGAAGATTCTGGTCAATGAAGACAGCCTGACGGTCGGGGGTGCCAGCGCCCGTGGTGAGTGGCATAAGGCGTATGTGCTGGGCGAATCCAACACCACTGAAATCACCGTGGCAGGCTGGCGGGAGAATGGCATCAGCGGCCCGCTGTGGCAGACCAACCGACTGGTGAAGGTGACCGACGCCATTCAGCAGCTTGATGTTACCTGGCTGATTAAAGCTGTTTCATTTATGGAAGGTGACAGTGGTCGTCTGACGGTACTGACGCTGGCCCCGCCTGAATCGCTGGATATGCCGTCCCAGAAGGCTAAAGCGAAAGGGAAAAAAGCGAAGTCGAAAACGACCGTGGGGGCAACATGGGACTGAAAGACGCTAATATCGGACGTTCATTTGCAGAGCTTGGACGCCGCCTGCGTCTGATGGTGGACCGGGCGCTGGTGCGCATTGTGACGGACAGCCTCGGTCGCCAGAACCTGCAGGTGCAGTCGCTGGCCGATGAGACCAATGACGACGTCGAGCGCTTCCAGAACTATGGCTTTACCAGCGTTCCGCCTGCGGGCTCTGAGGCGATTGTCGTTGCTGTCGGTGGCCGTCGCGGAGGCATGGTGGCCATCGCTGTCGAGGATAAAGGGAGTCGCCCTCGTGGTGGCGAAGTCGGCGACGTTATTCTTTATCATCAGGAAGGCCATATTATTCGTCTGAAAAAGAATGGCGTGATTGAAATAACAGGGAAGACGGTAAATGTGGTTGCCGAAGAGAGCTGTGACATTATCGGTAAACAGATAAATATCACCGGCCCCACTTCTTTCAGTGATGATATTCAGGTTAAGGGAAAAAGTTTCCTTGACCATATTCATAAGGATGGTGACGGTGAAAACACGACTAAACCCTTATGACCATCAGAATAAACTGGCACCTGCCCGCTGGCGGCGACATCGAGATTGAACACAATGGCCTTTCGTTTGACGAGGGCCTTGTTTCTTTGGTGTATATCTGCCTGTTTACTGATGCGCGGGCAGATACCAGCGACGAAATACCCGACGGCACCGATGACCGTCGCGGCTGGTGCGGTAATTCCTTCAGCGATTTTGAATGGGGCTCAAAGCTCTGGCTGATTGACCGTGAAAAGCTGACCGAAGAGGTCAGGCTCCGCGCGGAGAATTACGCCCGTCTGGCCATGCAGCCGTTATTACGTTACGGCTATGCGCGAAATGCGCAGGTTATTGCCACTATTCCCCGCATTAACTGGCTGGCATTAACCGTTATTCTCACCCGCCCGGATAAAACCGAGTTAACCGTCGAAATAAAGAAACGCTGGGAGGCGGTAGAAAATGGCTACATTTAATGTCCCGACACTCCGCCAGCTTATTCGTGCCGGTATTCAGGATTTAGAGATTGAACTCGACCAGGAATTACCAATTGTCGGCGTTGAACGCGCGTTAAATACCGCTTTCAGCGGCGCTTTACGCGACGTCTACGATTATCAGACGTGGATTAAAAACCAGATAATCCCGTCAGAGCAGTCCGCCGACGAAACCATTATTGATACCGCCCGCTATGAGGGCGTTATTCGTAAGGCTGCATCCTATGCCAGCGGACCGGTCGCCTTCACCGGCACCCGACCGCTGCCGCTCGATACGGAGATGCAGACGCAGGACGGCGTACGCTACCACGTCACCGCCACCAGTGACCCGTCAGCGGGCAAAATCACCGTCACCGTGCAGGCTGATGAGACGGGCCTCAGCGGTAACCTGTCGGCGGGCGAAGTTCTGACCCTCATTTCCCCCGTGGCCGGGGTGAACAGCGACGGCGTGGTGGCGGATGCCGGTATCTCCGGCGGCGCGGACGTCGAGTCTGTGGCCGAGCTGCTGACCCGTCTGCTGTACCGCAAGCGTAACCCGCCTACCGGGGGCGCACTGCATGATTACGTTATCTGGGCCACCGAACTGCCGGGCATCAGCCGGGCATGGGCGTTCGACAACTGGCATGGGCGGGGCACCGTCGGCCTTGCGTGGGTTTACGACCAGCGCAATGACATTATCCCTACTGACACCGACAGAGCTGCAATGCAGGCGTATATTTTCCGCCATCAGGACCCGGCAACGGGTACATACGTCGGCAAGCCCGGCGGTATTGAGGTCTGGCCCATCCCGCTGACGCTCAAGCCGGTACCGCTGACCATCCGTGTCATCCCCGACACTGCCGCTATCCGTTCTGCGGTCACCCTGAGCCTGCAGGCGCTGTTTCGTTCGGTCTCGCCGGGCGACACGCTGCTGCTATCTGCCATCCGCACGGCCATCGGCTCATCGACGGGCGTCGCCGACTACGAGCTGGACCTCACCACCAATCAGGCCAGCGAGAACTATGAGCTGCTGACGCTGGGGGCAATCACATGGCGCATCGTGTAGAGGACTGGCAGGACGTCCTGCAGCAACTGATGCCACGCGGTAAAGCGTGGCCACGCGACCAGACGGCGGCGTTGACGTCACTGCTCAGGGGCTTCAGTTCCCGCCTGCAGCTGGCGGAGGCGAACGCGGATTTGCTGGTCACCGAGATGCGCCCGGAGACCACTGACCTGCTGCTGGCCGACTGGGAGGATTATCTCGGTCTACCAGACTGTAACGCCATCCCGGACGGCTTCGACCGCCGTCGTGATGCCGTGGTGGAGAAGTACCACCGCAAGGGCGGGCTGGCCACCTGGCAGATTGAGCAGGCCGTGAAGGATGCGCTGGGCTTCACCATTCAGGTGACCGAAATCCTGCCGCATCACGTTATGCGCAACATCATGTATCCGATTTATTCGCATAAATACCGCTACCTGCTGCAGGTGACGGTCACGGATATGCCGATGATCCGCTTTCGCAGTATCAGCAACGTCCTGACGCCGTTAATCAGCCTGCAGGCGCAGATACTGGAATGTTTTTTACGTCGTTACCGGCTGGCCGGGCACGATTATGATTTTCTTTACGAGGTTTAATTATGTATCACCTGGATAATGCCTCTTCCGTACCTGATATGCCCGCCATCAAGCCGGTATTATTTACTGAGCGTCGCTGGTTTACCGAAGGCGGCGACGGCATTCAGCCGAGTTATCCGGGCGCGGACTGGTTTAATGCCATTCAGGCGGAAATGCTGAACGTGCTGGCGCTGGCGAATATCACGCCGGACAAAAACGCACTGGATCAGTTCGCTCAGGCCATCCGTATTTTCTCCTCGGACTATATGCTGCCTCCGGGTATTCCTCTGGCGTGGCCGGGTGCAACAGCACCGACAGGTTTTATGCTGATGCTGGGTCAGAGCTTCGATAAAACCGCCTATCCGCGTCTTGCTGTCGCTTATCCCTCCGGCGTTCTGCCGGATATGCGCGGCCAGACCATCAAGTTCTTGCCCGCCTCCGGGCGTGCGCTACTGTCCTATGAATCCGATGGAATAAAGGCTCACGCTCATAATGCGACGATTAGCAGCACTGACCTCGGCACCAAAACAACCAGCGACGACAACGAGCACTTTCATCAGGGGGGAATGGTTGCTCCGGGTGAGGTCTGGGACAGCGATTATGTGGTCGGGTCAGATAATGATTCTCACCGGACTCGCAACAACACCAGTACCGCCCCGGCGCATCACCATACGGTCTACATCGGGCCACATGCTCACACGGCCACGGTGGCCAGCACCGGGAATACCGAAAATACCGTCAAGAATATCGCCTTTAACGCCATCGTGAGGTTAGCGTAATGTCATTTGAATTCTCTCAAAGCCCTCAGGCCATCTGGCTTTATCAGTACGATGTCGATGGTGTTTATATCGGCTCCGTTTTTATGACTATTCCGGCAGGTACGGGCCTGCCCGTTAATACCACGCATATTCCCTGTGAGCCGGGTAAAGGCCAGACCGGCATATTTAAAAATGGCGTATGGGAATATGTGGACGATATTCGCGGGACCCGTTACTGGAATATTCACGGCACCGGCTTTGTTATTTCGGCGCTGAGTGAGTCACTGCCTGAATGGGCCGTTACCACTGAACCACCGGCCGCTGATGCCGGTTACGTTCTGCTGTTCACCTATGGCCAGTGGTCGCAGGTTGAAGATAAGACCGGTCAGCTTTATTACGAGAGCAACGGGACGAAGCATGTCGTTTCTGACCCGTGGTTTACTCTGCCGGAGGACTGCACGTTCGTTGCCCCGCCAGAAGACAAGCCGACGTTCGTCACCCGCTGGAACGGCACCGAATGGATTTACCTCAAGGACCTTCGCGGCCAGCTTGCCTGGAATACTGAAACCCGCGAATCAACGACGATACTGGAGGTCGGCCCTGTTCCTGACGGCTACACCCTCAAAATGCCCGGCCAGTTTGATGAGTGGGACGGATCAGCCTGGGTGAAAAACACCGACGCTGAACGGTTTTATCTCACAGCTCAGGCTGAACGTCAGAAGGCTAAGATGCAGTCTGCCGCGTCTGAGCAGATTTCACTGCTCAGCTACGCCATCAGCAGCGGTCAGGCCACTGACGCAGAGAAAGCGCTGCTGGCCACCTGGGAAGAATACCGTCTTGCTGTAAGCCGCATTGACACCACCGAAACCGATATTGTCTGGCCAGAGAAACCGTAAGGAGTCGCTATGTATCATCTCGACAACACCAGCGGCGTCCCGGAGATGCCGGAACCGAAAGAGCAGCAGTCTATTACCCCACGTTGGTTTGGTGAAAGTCAGGAGCAAGGCGGCGTTAGCTGGCCGGGAGCGGACTGGTTTAATATTGTGCAGGCAGAGTTGCTCAATGTACTTACTGCGGCTGGCATAACGCCGAACAAAACAGCATTTGATCAACTGGCCAAAGCCATATCTTTACTTGGTGATTCGAAAATAAGGCAAGACCTTAACTCTGCGAATCTACCTGGTACATCACTAATCAAAACAGATACGGGGCGTGATATAGGGGAAACGCTACGTGGAGCCTCTGGCGTATCTCAGGCTCATTTTCCGCTTCTTATGAACAAATTCACCCAGTATCGTCATGGCGTATCGGGGTCTCAGGCACAATATCGATTTTATGGTTTCGGTTCGTCTGTTGGTAAGGGGGCTACTTTGCCAGACCCTTCAATACAAGCGCCGATTGCTAAGTTTTATGAATATTTTCAATCTACGGTCAATAGAACAGGCATTTATCCTGTTTCGTTTACGAATAAATCGGTAAACGGAAGCACAATCAATAACTTTCTTGCCGACCAGTGGCCGGAAGTCGTCGCCGAGGGAGTTTATCCCGATTTGGCACTTTTTATTTACGGTATGAACGATTTCCCGACGGCGCAATATAACGCGGGCCAAACATTCAACGAAAACGGGTTTAAGCAGCGTCTTAGAAAAGCTATCAGGCTCATACGAGATGCAGGCGGCGATGTGGTTCTAACCACCTCTCCACATCCTTACATTGCAAACTACTCATGGTCTATGCCTGATGGCGTATCACAGGTATGGCCTGAGTTTGTTGCATCCCCTGTCCCCGATGAGTCTCTTGATCCACCAGTGTCCCAATCGGTTACTCAGTTCGTGTGGAAAGGGCGTCCTATAAAGGCAGGTGTCCGTTTCCTTCGGGGTAATGATGCAATCCGCCAAATAGCTCTTGAGCTGGGATGCGTGTTGATTGATGTTGAAAAATATTGGTTTGATGCGGTTGCCAGATATGGCGAGGCTGCACTATTCAATAAAGGCGAATTTGTTCACCCTAATGAATTTGGTCACGAGCAGTCCTACGGGTTAGCCTTCCGGGATTACTTCGCGAACATGGACGGCAATGGCTGGATTGCGCCCAGTGCGAATCATTACGATGTGTTTGATGTTGGCGGAAGCGGGTTGTACCCTCAGCCCAAAAAAGCTGACATTGATTTAATGGCTAATGGTCTTCGCGATATCGCTTTTATTCTTCGGGATAAGTTTGCTCGTATTCTGGAATCTGTAGACCAGTTGGGGGCAGCTACAAGGTGGTCATACACTTCACAAAATCCTACAACAGGTTCGCCTGGATATAGTTTGCAGTGGTATGAGCATCACTCCAGGACAGGAGGTCTTTATACCACCGGTGATGTAATCGCCATTCCTATTCCAAACAGACTATCAATGAAGCTTTTTATTGATGTATGGACCTCAGTACAGACTGGTTGGGCCCAGACTATCGAGATTATTGCAGTTAACCGCGAAGGTGTAGTGTCGTTCACCATCCTGGGTGCCCACGACAATACTCCAGGCAGTAACAGATTGTTCACGCTTTCTGCTGGCTCAGGTGTGTTAAATATCAATGTATTACAATCAAATTCATCGGTGAAGTATCACATTTGTGGTTTCAATTCTTAGAGGGGGAATGCATCATGTCATTTACAAAAAATGTTGAATTCACATTCAATAAAACGGCAGCAAACGGTATCTCTCTAGGAGAAGAAACACAGATTATTGAAACCTCTTTCATAGTAAGAACTGTATATATAACCAAAGACGGTGCTACAGCCGATCTTTTCAGCAGTTTCGATGGGGTCTCATGGCAGCTCTATAATTCGTTTGAGTTCATACCCAGTTATACATCTGGTGTAGACATCCTCGAACAGGCAGAAAAACAGATCCAGGCTGCTCTTGATACCCCACCTCAGGATTAGTTTGTTTAAGACGCTACATTAAAGGTGCCGCCTGACACGTTGCACCTTTAATAGTATCAAAAGATTTAATTTCTACACTTCACAACCAGTATCAATTTTTTTTCAAATCAGTATCAATTTTTTTCGCGCGCTATAGTGTTCCCACAGTTTTGGTTTGAAATAGTTGTCACCATTGGCCGGGTATGATTCCCAGAGTTTGCCGGTCATGATGCTTTCGGCCACTTTTTTGTTTGGCGCATCGATGGCGATCGCCAGCTGCACGGCGCCGCAGTCTTTAATCGCCGATTTCTTTGGCTCAAATAAGCCGTTGTAGATGGTCATTGGTCTTTCCTCTTGGTTTCTGGCGCAGGTCACGCGCCGGTTAATTAAAACGGTACGTCGCTTTCTTCAATCGGAGAGTGATCGATGCACAGCAGCTGCTGAATCTGGTCTTCAATAACACCCAGCTCCTTCTTCGCTTCGGCAGAGATTTTCTCTTTCTTCGCGCGAAGGGCATTAACCTGCATACCAATAATGTCGATTGGCTCTAAAGCCGGAATGGGAACCTCTACCGTTTTGGTAGTAACGAGGACATACAGATCAGGGTATTGCTGTGACATGTCACAGGTGAAGGAGTGATAAGACGTTGGTAGATATGGGTTGGTTGTGGCCATAACGTAAATAGTTACGGGGATGGTAAGCGCTTCCATAGCGACTCCTTGATGATATATACTCAGAGCCGATCGGCGACTCTGTCGTTGGTCTTTCCTCGCTACAGGGTTGGTCCCCTGTAGCATTCCGGGTGGTTTGGTCACTGTCCCGGGTAAATTAGCCCACTTCGGTGGGCTTTTTTACGCCTGAAGATTGCCGGTCTTTCCCGGCTGTCAGGGTGGTCAACCCCATTGGTCTTTCCTCGTAACTGCGTTTAAAAAGTGCCCGCCGTGGGGGCCGGGCAAAGACTACACACAGCAATGGATGTTCGTTGCGGTCTTTCCCGCATGTCATCGTACTGTCGGCGACCCGAAGAATTCGTGCCCGTCTTTCCGGACTGTCAGAACTGTTTCTGAACAACTGCCGCGTGGTTAGTGCGTCGTTGATGTGGTAGATATTAGTTATGCGTATATTTACGGTCAAGATAAAAATAATCGTAATGCGAATATTTTTTGTATGCCATTGATAAAAAAGGATAAAAAAAATCCCGACGATGCGGGATTACTTTGGAGGGGGATTTATTGTTTTCTTGTGGCTAGAAGTTCTTCAAAAAGGCGGTCGAATCCACTGACTTTATCTTTTAATTCAGATAGATGCCTTTCTTTTTCGCTCAGAGGAAGTCTTTCGTACAGTTCTACTAATTCTGCCTCTTCTGGTTTCAGAAGTCGCCAGCCAGCAGCTGAATAATCTTGAACGTGGGATCCTGATTTCCTGACATAATTCATTAGTTCAGCGAGGTCTGGCCTAATGTCCTCAGGTTTTACGCCCAGAAGAGCTGAAAATTTTAATGTCGCATCTGTGTTTAGTGGAATGCTGCCATTCAAATACTGACTAACAGTAGCCTGCGTGCTAAAGCCGAGAGCGTCTGCCGCCTTTTCCTGAGTGAGACGTAAAGTTACTTTTTTCTCGTTCCATATGTCACGCAGCCTTTGGGCTGCATCAGCTTCAGCTGCATCAAGCGTTTTCTTTCTCATGGCGCCCATATTATTCGTAAAATTAATTTCCTCCCAATCGTGTAACTATTGACACTTCTATATTCGTGATACTAATATTCATGTGTCACATACATTCTAGGAGGACAAATGGATCTTAAAACCTATCTAAAGACCTCTGGCGTTCGCCAGCAGGATTTCGCTCAAGTGGTTGGCGAGACGCAGGGCTATGTCAGTCGCGTTGCATCAGGAAAATGCCTACTTGGTGCTGCAACTGCATTGAAATGGGCCGCTGCAACTGGCTATCAAGTAACACCGCATGATCTACTCCCCAATATTTACCGAAAACCAACTGACGGACTTCCGGAACAGAATGCAGCTTAACAATCTGCGTTATCGAAATCTGATTACGCTTAATCAATTTTCAGCGACAGGAGACGCTCGAAGTGGAATACCTCGAAGAACTTAAACGAGAAATCTTTAACTGGGCAGCGGAAAGCGGGCAGGAGCTGGTTGCTATCGAGATAAGCCGCATGTGGTTTCGTCTTGGTGGTAATACCGGTTCGCTGAAGCTGCACCAGATCGAAGATACAGATGGAAACGCCGACTGGCGGGCAATCAACAATAACCGACAACAAATTTTTCGTTGGTTGCGAGGCGAGACCAAAGCCGCGAGAGCCAAAACTCTGGCGCTGGTCAAAGCGATGGAAGCGGCGATGCCGGCAGAACGTTACGCGCGCTTGGGTATGTCCACCCAGTATTTAATTTGTGTGGCCATTCGTGAGTTTGCCGCTGCAATTATCGCGTTGTTACTCGACGCCAGAGACGGGCCGCAACAAGTCGCCAGAGCATTACAAGCTATGCGAGAAACACAACGCCTGACCAGCGTTTAACCTGTACCGAGGAAAGACCAATGAGAACACAAGACCGCATCACCTGGCGGAATGGGTTTCGCCGGAACGGGGTACAAGTCCCGATGGAAGATATCGAATCGATTTTCGAAGAGCGTCGCGCTACTGCGCTGACAATCTGGGAACGCTACGAACTGCGCAAGGCAGATCTGCAGGAAGCGGGACTCACCCAGAAAGAATACGAAATCGCCTGCCGTCAGCTGGCTGACTCGCTGGGGATCTGAGTATGAATATTTTGCCATTACTCGACAGGCCGATCGCCTTCCAGCGCAGTTTTATTCGTCTGGATATTGGTGTGACGGCTGCGCTGTTTCTGTCACAAATGACCTACTGGACTAACCGGTCCGACGATGACGGATGGGTGTATAAAACTCAGGAAGAATGGGAAGAAGAAACCGGCCTTTCCCGCTATGAGCAGGAGGGGGCGCGTAAGAAACTCCGCTCAATTGGTGTACTGCTGGAAAAAAGAAAAGGCGTTCCTGCTCGACTTTTCTACAAAGTAGATAATAACGTTTTATATCAGGTGCTTGTAGCTGCAAACAAGAATGCGGAAAAACCACATACTGGAATGCGGAAAACCACCAAACAAGTCAGGGGAAAACCAGCAAACTTTCTTACAGAGAATACTACAGAGAATATATATACCCCTAACCCCTTAGAGGGGGGAGGCGTTGAGTTAATTCTTTCTGATGCACAAAAAGCGCTGGAATTTTACAACGAGCAAACCGGTACCCGCTGCCGTGACCTGAAACCGTTTGTGCTGATGCTGACGCCGACTACCACCCGGGAAGGGTACACGCTGGACGAATTGCAGTTAGTTATCCGCTGGGTGCTGGCCACATGGCGCCGCCGTGGCGATAGCCTGCCGAAGCCAGCGAACATCTGCCGGGTAAACCGCTTTGATGGTTATCTCGCTGACGCTGAAGCATGGGCGGTGACCGAAACCGATATTGATCCGGAAGCCGTTATGAACGGCTACAACGAAATTTTTGCTGACGTTCTGCCTGCTGCTGAACTGGACACCGACCGCCGCCGGATGATCACCCGACTTGCCGACCACATGAAAAACAAAACCACGGGCGCATTTCTGGGTTATTTCGAAAAATTCCGCGCTGACGCCTCCGATTTTTACTTTGGTGAAAATGGCGGATGGCGCGCCAGCTTTGACTATCTGATGAAACCAGAGACATTGCGTAAGACCAGGGAGGGCGCTTTATGATGCAGATGATGTATTCCACTCAGGAACTGGAATGTCTGGTTCTTGGCTGCCTGATGAACGGCGGCGCCACGCCGGACGCCTTTGATGTGATTGCCAGCACTCCGAGCGAGGCTTTCAGCGTCGCATACTACAGGCAGATTTACGGTGTGATCAAAGCGCAGGCCTTGAGCGGCGGCTTAATTGACATGATGTACATTAGCGAAGCCATTGGCGGACAGGGGACGCTGGCTAATCTCGCCGATATTTGCAAATTTCCGACATCGATCGTCAATCTCAAAGGCTACGCCAAAAAAATGGTTAAGGCCTGGCGAAGCAGAACCATCGCGCAATTACTGCAGGATGGTGCGGATGGTATTCGTGATGCAATAAACCAGGAGCAGCGCGATCAGGTTGTCGAAACTGCCGTGGCGCAGCTGCTGGACATGACCGGCGACACTGGCGACGTGCAGCCGGTACACATGAGTGAATTACTGCCGGTGTACATGGAAACCATGCAGAAGCGCATGGATGGTGAAGAGGGTACCCGCAACCTGAAAACCGGGATCGAGGAACTGGATGATGCAACCGGCGGAATCAACCTGCAGGATTTGATTGTCGTCGCCGGGCGTCCGGGCATGGGAAAAACAGAATTTGCTCTGAAGATTGTCGATGGTGTTACCGCTGCCGGCGGTGGTGCGTTGATATTCAGCATGGAAATGGCCGCTGCGCAAATCGTAGAACGCTCTCTGGCGGGTTCTGGCAACATGTCAGTGTCACGCCTGCGTAATCCCCTCGATATGCAGGACGAGGACTGGGCGCGCTTTACCGCGGCCATGGAGACCATGAACGGGCGCGATATCTGGATCGTTGACGCTACCGATCTGACGATTGAGCAAATCCGCGCCGTTGCCGAAACGCATAAGCGCCGGTATCCGCATCTGGCGATGATCGTTGTCGATTACCTTGGCCTGATTAAAAAACCGAAGGCAGAGCGTAACGACCTCGCGATCGCCCACATATCCCGAAACTTAAAAACTATGGCTATGCGCCTGCATACGCCGACGTTCGCGCTTAGCCAGCTTTCCCGCGCTGTGGATTCCCGCCCGGCGGCCCAGCGCCGCCCGGTCATGTCAGATCTGCGCGATTCCGGTTCTATTGAGCAGGACGCCGACAGCATCATGTTTCTGTATCGCGATGAGGTTTACAACCCGGAAAGCCCGGCGGCTGGCGTCGCTGAAATTATCCTGGGTAAAAGCCGCTTCAGTGCCGCAGGCGCAATTATTTATCAGGAATTTAAAAACGGACACTTTCTGTCAATGGATCAGCATATTGGCAAAGAGAAAACACGTATCCAACTGGAGGCCGCGAAACCCCGGAAACAACCCCGTAAATACTCTGAGAAATTCAATACCGATACATTTTAACCGCGCCTGACCAGCGCGATTTAACCGAGGAAAGACCAATGACCACGAATTTAAATTACCCAAAACCAGTAAAACCGGATGATGGCTGCAACTGGCTCCCCGTTATTCTCTGGCGCATGAACGCCGGCGCGCGCGCCCGTAGCCGTTCCGTGTTCGTAGCGGCGCCACGTCCGGCCCCTGTACCCGGCATCACCCCGCAAAAACCGATTAAGCGTGAAATTATCGCCCCTACGGTTTCCGGCCGCAGGCGTAAAACCCACATCGGCACCGTGATTTATTCCAGAGGTGAAAAAAACGTTCGCCTTAGCGAAGGTGCGACCGTCTGGTCTGCTGGCTCCAATGAGCATTTCGATAAAAAAACGGGCCAGCGCGTCGGCAGTATTGGCCGTCACCGTCTGGTGCTGGAGAGTATCCGCCCATTGCAGGCCAGCGACGCACAACAGGACGCCCGGAGCGTCACCGCGCAGCAACTGGTATCCGTGATGAAAGGCAAAACGCTTTCTTACCAGGGCATTCTGGCATTAATCCAGAAGCACTATCCCGATTGTCAGGTGACGACTAAAGAACTTCACGATCGCGTGTTCGGCATGTTCATGTCGAATTACGTGGGTATAACCCGTCACGACGATATGCCGGTGATTCACTTCACGCTTAACAGTGTCGATCCCCGTTATTACATCGAGTCAGCGAAGAACAAGAGGGCATAAGGCATGGCCGGGCAATCAGACTACTTGCCGCCCGGCTTACCGCTCAATCGCGCCAAATGGCCGCAGGAGTGCCAGATCAAAGAGCACTACGACATGCGCGCCTCGGCACTCATAAGACAGCTGTTCGAGAAGAAAGTTACTCGACAGGCCATCGTTGAGCAGATTGCAGCGACGCCGGAAAGCTACCGGGAGTTTTTCAAATCGAGATTAAATTTTTGGCGGGAGAAGCGGACATGAAAAAGCTTTTTAAACAGGGTTTTGAAAATTACAGCGGGCGTACGTTGCGAGTTTTCGCCCTGACATTGAATTTTGTTGTGTTGTTTATCGTGATCGTGGCGCTGTCAGCCTTGGGTATCTGCATGGTTAACGTCTGGGTGAATCAATGAGCAAAAAATACACTTTGATTTATGCGGATCCGCCCTGGACGTACCGCGATAAAGCCAAAGATGGCGAGCGTGGCGCCGGGCATAAATACCAGACCATGACTGTGCTCGATATCTGCCGTCTTCCGGTCTGGGAACTGGCCGCTGAAAACTGCCTGCTGGCTATGTGGTGGGTACCGACTCAGCCGCTGGAGGCGTTGCGAGTAGTCGAGGCATGGGGCTTCCGTCTGATGACCATGAAAGGCTTTACGTGGAACAAATGCTACAGCCGGCAGACCGACAAACTGGCCCTTGGAATGGGCCATATGACCCGGGCGAACAGTGAGGATTGCCTTTTCGCTGTACAGGGGAAATTACCCGCCCGGCTGGATGCCGGGATCGTTCAGTCATTCACGGCCCGGCGTCTGGAGCATTCGCGCAAACCGGATATCGTGCGCGAAAAGCTGGCGCAGCTGCTGGGCGATGTGCCGCGTATTGAGTTATTCGCCCGCCAGTCTTCGCATGGTTTCGATGTGTGGGGAAATCAGTGTGAATCGCCAGCGGTGGCGCTGCTGCCGGGCATTGCGGAATATATCGGGGAGGAAGTATAGATGGCAGATTTTAGCGCAACCAAAAGAACTGCGTCCCTCGAAGATTGGGGCGAAGCGCTGGAGTTAATCGTCGAATTAAACGGTAAAGAATTCGATATCACAGAAATGGAGATTGAAGCCGCTTACGAGGCATACAAACGGGTTGATGATTTTTTCTATGATGAATGGGGTGATGACCAATGATTGATCAAAATATCAAACACCCTGCGATTCGTTACCACGGCGGTAAATTCCGCCTGGCACCGTGGATTATCGAGCAGATGCCGGAGCATGTCTGTTATGTCGAACCGTTCGGCGGAGCTGCTGGTGTATTGCTCCAGAAGCCGCGCAGCTATTCAGAGGTGTACAACGACCTCGACGGCGAAGTTGTGAATCTGTTTCGTGTACTGCGTGACCCTGAATTAAACCAGCGCCTGCAGGATGCCTGCTGCCTGACTCCGTATTCACGCGATGAGTTCTGTCACGCTCAGGAGCCAGCGACAGATTGTATCGAACGCGCCCGCCGCATGGTGGTTCGCGCCTGCATGGGGTTCGGCTCCGCCGCAGGGGTCGGCGGTCAATCCGGATTCCGCAGCGACAGCAAACGCAAATATGCTACTGCGGCGCACCTTTGGGAGCGTTACCCGGCCAATCTCGCCGCTGTCTGCCAGCGTCTGCAGGGGGTGCTCATTGAGAACAAAGACGCTTTGGCGGTAATGCGCGCCCACGACGCAGAAACGACGCTGCATTACATCGATCCGCCGTATATGCCGGAAACACGAGTGCAAAAAAATCGTTATTACAACCATGAAATGACCGTTGAAGGGCATGAGCAATTGCTCGCTGTGGCCAGAACGATGACAGGCATGGTGATGATTAGCGGTTACGACACGGAGGTTTACAACGATATGCTGACCGGTTGGGTAAAAACGTGGAAAACCTCACGTATCAGCGCAGGGCGCGGTACAAAAGTACGTACAGAATGCCTCTGGCTGAATCCGGCAATACAGCAGAAACAGGAGAATGCAGCATGAAAGAAGATCTGGAGGTGAAGTAATGGACAAATGCCAGGGGGTTTTTGGAAAGATATTTGGTCACTCTTACAGGGCGGCGATAACAAAAGGCTCTCCAGCGCTTAGCCTAAAATCGGGTGAAGCCGATATTTCGTCGGTTTTAGCAATGATGGAAAAATCCAGACCGGAAACCTATCACGGAATCTACTGTAAGCGCTGCGGGAAAGTTATTTATGGCTAAGTCCTCAGCAGAACGTAAAGCCTCGCAGAGGGCGCGGCAGTCTGCCGCCGGGAACCGGAAAATTGAGCTGGTTCTCGATGCTCAGGAACTGGACATGCTGGCACGTAACTGCGCCGCCCGGCGTCCGGGGCGTGAACCGTACGAACTGGCCGAGTACATCGCTATGCTGATCCGTCAGGATGATGCGCGGCTTAGTGGCCACATCAAATCGATTAGCAAACGCCTGTGTGGAAAGTGCGGTGAGCCGCTGCCGATAACTTCCTGCCCGTGCGCTGGTGATTCGAAATGCTGGGTAACGCGAGGGTGGCACGAAACTAAACTGTCAGCATAGCGAACAACCATACCAGTTAAAACAGAACCGTCAGAAATGGCGGTTTTCTTTTGAATTCAATTGGATATTTTCAGATTTATTGTTGATTTTTAACGATTCGTGCTCTTAAAAATTTGCGCTCACTGTCAGTTGGTAGTATATATACTGTAATTTTATACAGTATTGTTGTTGAGGGAGAGGTAGTGGTTGATAAGAAAGACGCAGGAGACCTTCTCCCCGACGATGGTGATGTACTGATAACGTGCGAAAATGGGAAGATTAAGAAGACCAGAATTGTCCATTCTGATGAGCACGTGGCGACACTTAACGCGTTGTTTGAATTAGCTAAATTGACTGGTTATACCATTATCAAACCAGACGGCAATATGCTATAATTACCCCGTTGGCCTGAACACCCAACACCATGTAATTCTGAACAATTGCTGCGCTAAAGGGGAACCCAATGGCGCAGTATTCTTTTGTAAAAGCACCCGGCGGTGTATTAATTCCGGCAACGCCTGACGCCCGCGAATTCTTAGAAAAAAAAGTCCGCATGGGCGGTATTTTGTATGCGGATTTTAAACAGGCAAGGAACCCGGCATTTCACCGTAAATTTTTTGCCCTCCTGAATCTGGGATTTGATTACTGGCAACCTTCCGGCGGTGCAATATCGCCAGCCGATAAAAAACTAGTTCGGGGTTACGTGCAGCTGGTGGCCCACTATGCCGGGCATGCCGACACATTGCAGGAACTGGCGGATCAGTATCTGCGCGATGAGGCAGAAAAACGCGCCGGGAATATCAGCGCGGTTAAATCGTTTGAAGCTTTCCGTTCCTGGGTAACTATCGAAGCCGGTTTTTATACTGAATACCAAATGCCTGATGGCACCACTCGTAAGGAACCCAAATCCATATCGTTCGCAAAAATGGACGATGTAGAATTCTCCCAGCTGTATAAATCCGTATTAGACGTCCTCTGGAATTTTATTTTATTCCGCACCTTCCCAACGCAACAGGCAGCAGAAAACGCAGCCTCGCAATTATTCAGCTATGCCGCCTGAGAAATATCGCCATGACCAAAGACGATAAACGCTGGCTGGAAGACGTTGCATCACTGGGTTGCGTCGTATGCAGAAATCTAGGCTATGGCGCCACACCCGCTGAAGTTCACCATATCCGCAAAGGGCAGGGCATAGCCCAGCGCGCCAACCACAAAGAAACTCTCCCTCTTTGCCCGCCACACCACAGAACCGGCGGACACGGCGTAGCTATCCACGCAGGGCAAAAAACATGGGAAGAAAACTACGGAACGGAGACTGAATTGCTCGAACAGGTAACTATCGAGGTAAAGGAATTACGCTTATGCAGAATTTAATTCCGTCTCTAAGAGCAGCAGATAACGCTGAAAAATGCGGTTGGCCAACGCGTCAGGAAAGCATGAAATTCTGTTCAGGCTCCTTTTCCATTCTGGCGGGCGGCGATTTTGCCCTTCTCTATGCTCGCGCACGCGCGCGTTTAGGGGGCTGATTTATGCCGCTGGTCGCCACCTTCCGTACAGACTGGTTCAGAGTCATTACCGACCTGACCCGAAAAAATCTCACCACTCAGCAAATCGCCGATGAACTTGGCGTTTCAAAATCCGCCGTCCTCGGCTGGAAATCTGGATCAGAGCCTCGCCATGGTCACGGTGAAGCGCTGATTGCTCTCTGGTGTCTGGCTACCAGCTCAGACCGTAAAAAACTCCCTACTGTGCTTTACCGCCAGTGGTGGACTTTCCGCCGTCCTGTTTTTGGTCGGGAAACTGACCAGAAGGGCAACACACAATGACGACTCACTAATTCAGGAGTGAAAAAAATGGCTCGACCGAAAAAAATCGTTGAGACGCCGGGGCAGGAAAAAGCGGCGCTGGAAGAAAAAACGCTCGTTACAGAGGGGCAGTTAATTACTGCTGAACAGAACGGCGCGCAGCAGCAGGGTAGCGATAGCGGTGAACAGACCGTGCAGCAAAAGGTTTCAACCCTGCTTGATGGTACTCAGCTGGCAGAGCGTAACGCCATTCTCGCCACGCTCAACGCGCAGGGCGCTGCCATCGTTGCCCGCTTCGAAGAGTACGCCTTCACTGACAGCCTCGATCACCCGCTGACCAATAACCTCGATTTCCTCAATCTGGTACGCAAAGCCACTGATGTAAGCACTGGCGGCACAGCGGAACAGGTGACAAACGAGGAAGGCAAAAATCAACCCGTACGCAGTGCGCCGGTATTAACCGAACACGGCTGGCACGTTCCGGGCTAAGGAGATTTTTATGTGTGGTAGTACACCAAAAGTCGTTCAGTCAGACCCGCAGGCCGAAGCCGACGCAGCAGCAGACGCAGCAGCCAAAGCTGCGAACGCTGACGCAGCAGCACGCAAAAAGCGCAAACAGGGATCATCCCTGCTGGCCAGCGGCGCAGAAGGCGCAACGGATACAGGTTCTTCCCTGCTTTCCACTGGCGCACAGGCCGCAAAAAATACGTTAGGGGCTTAATTCATGGATCAACTCGCCAGCAGGTTAATCAGGCGCGCTGACACGCTGAAAGCAAATCGCCAGGTGCACGAAAGCGTCTGGCGGGAATGCTACGACTACACCTATCCGCTGCGCGGGGCCGGGTTTTCGTCCGAGGTGCTGGACGCACAGAGCGCGAAGCACAAGGTTGCAAAGCTGCTGGACGGCACCGCCACCGACAGCGCCCGCATGCTGGCGTCCGCGCTTATGTCGGGGATGACCCCGGCAAATGCTCAATGGCTGAACCTCGACAGCGAATTACTGCCTGATGACGCTAAGGCGTGGTTGTCCACCTGTGCAACGCTGGTATGGGAAAATATCCACGCCGCTAACTTTGACGCGGAAGGGTACGAGGCCAATCTCGATGTGGTCTGTGCTGGCTGGTTCGCGCTGTACGTCGATGAGGACAAGGAAGAGGGCGGATTTACCTTCCAGCAGTGGCCGCTGGCGCAATGCTTTGTCACCTCCACACGGCGCGACGGCATCGTTGACACGATTTATCGCTGCTATCAGCTCACCGCTGAACAGGCCGTGAAAGAATTTGGCGCGGACAAGGTAAGCGAAAAAATCCGCGATGCTGCAAAAAACAAACCCGACGATAAATTTGATTTCCTGCACTGCATTTTCCCGCGCGATACCTACGCCGTAAATGCGAAGTTGGCGCGCAACATGCGCTTTGCATCTTTCAACGTGGAAGTGAGCGGCAAGCGTATCGTGCGCGAATCCGGCTATCACGAATTCCCTGTATGTGTCCCGCGCTGGATGAAAATCCCCGGCGGCTCCTACGGTATCGGCCCGGTTTACGACGCGCTGCCGGACTGCAAAGAACTGAACGAAACCAAACGCATGGAGAAGGCCGCGCAGGATCTGGCTATCTCCGGGATGTGGATTGCTGAAGATGACGGCGTACTCAACCCGCGAACGGTAAAAGTTGGCCCGCGCCGCATCATCGTGGCGAACAGCACCGAAAGCATGAAACCGTTGCTCACCGGCGCAGATTTCAACGTGGCGTTTACCGCCGAAGAACGCCTGCAGGCTTCCATCCGCAAAATCATGATGGCCGACCAGCTGCAACCGCAGGACGGCCCGGCGATGACCGCTACCGAAGTGCATGTGCGTGTCGCGCTGATCCGCCAGTTGCTCGGCCCGGTCTATGGCCGATTCCAGGCTGAATACCTGCAACCGCTGGTGGAGCGCTGCTTCGGTATTGCGTTCCGCGCTGGCGTTTTTCCTCCCGCTCCCGAGAGCCTCCAGAGCGCCAATTTCAACGTGCGTTATATCTCCCCACTGGCCCGCGCGCAGAAGCTGGAAGATGTGACCGCCATCGAGCGCTACGGTCAGAACATCATGCAGCTGGCGCAGGCGTACCCGGATGTACTGGACAACATGGACAGCGACGAGGCGAGCAAGGTTGTCGGCGAGGCTCTTGGCGTTCCTGCAAAAGTTATGCGTTCCGCTGATGCGGTCGAACAACTTCGACAGCAGCGCCAGCAGATGCAACAGCAGCAGGCGCAGCAGCAGATGCTGATGCAGGCCGGCACGGAAGCCGCCGGCGCAGCAGGGCAGACAGCAGGCGCAATTATGGGACAACGACTGGCGGGCAACCAATGATCAAAAAAGACGTAACCCCTGAAGACTACCGGCGCATTTTCGAGGAGATGCCCGGCGGGCCGCAGGTGCTGGACGAATTAACGCGCCGCTTCGGGCGTGAGGCGTATGTCAAAGGCGGTACCGAAGGCGACCGCGAAACCTGTTACCGGGCCGGACAGCGTTCCGTGCTCGATTTCATTCTGATGCAAATCAACAAAGCAGACGGAGTAAACGACGATGTGGAAGTTTAAACACTTATTCATGAACACCGAAACAGGCGCAGAAGCGCCAGCAGGTAACGCAGGAGGGGATGATGCTGGTAATGGCGATGGTATTCAAAATCCGGGCGGCGGTACTCCTGCTGGTACTTCGCTACTCAGCACCGGCGCGGGCGAACAAGGCGCGGATGACTGGCTACCTGAAAAATACCGCGTTATGGGCGATGACGGAAAACTCAACGTTGAAGGCTCAGCCCGCAAACTGGCGGATGCTTACTCGCACCTTGAAAAGCGCATGGGCAGCGGGGACACGCCGCCGAAAACTGCTGATGAGTATGCGCCAAAGGTAGAGGTCGAGGGCTTTAAGTGGGACGAATTCAAAGCCGACCCGCGCATGCAATCCTTCATGAAATCTGCGCATGCCAAAGGAATCACCAACGATCAGATGGGTTTCATCCTGGGCGAATATGCACAGCTGGCCCCCGAACTGGTTAACGGTGCTGCGGCGCTGGATTCGGAAGCCGCCGCCACGCAGCTGCGCGAGACGTGGAAAACTGACGCCGAGTTTAATAAAAACATCGGCCTGGCTTTCCGGGCGTTTAACTCTCTGGCGGATGACAGCGACAAAGGGCGCATGGACGAAATCGGCAATAACCCGATGGTGATCCGCATGTTGGCGAAAATCGGTGCTGAAATGCAGGAGGATGCGCCGGCGGGCGGCGATGTGAATCTCGAAGAGCAACAATCAATCCGCGACCTGATGAAATCCCCGGCCTATATGGATCCTAAACACGCTGACCATGAGAACGTTTCCGCCCGGGTTCGCGCCTATTACCAGAAGCGTTACGGCGATCAAACTGTAGCGTGACATGTCACGACAACTTAACCAGAGGAACGACCAGTGAGCGATAAGAATCAACATTTGACCATGGAACAACAGGAATTCATTTTCAAAACCAAAGTGGAATTACTAGCCGAGCTTATTCAGATCAAAATTCCTGGTAAATCCGACGCGGAAGAACTGGCCGAAGTGGTCAATGCCGCATTCTCCAAATTAACTGCTTAACCCGAGGAAAGACCAATGACTAAACATATTGGCGTCAAATTAATTAATGCGTTCCCTATGACCCGTCAGGCGTATAACGATTTTCGCGGCTGGCAACTTCCTGCCGACGAGAACGGCGCGGACGAAGGCTATCTGGTTGAATATCTGGATGGTGGAAAACCTAATACCGATCGCTTTGATGGCTACGTTAGCTGGAGTCCGAAAGAGGTATTCGAAAAGGCTTACCGTCCGGTATCAGGGCTAGGTTTCGGCCTCGCCATTGAAGCGCTCAAGCAGGGTAAGAAAGTTGCCCGCGCTGGCTGGAATGGAAAGGGCATGTGGCTGAAGTTAGTTAATCCCCCACAATCCGCTACTCCTGCTGATTGGCGCTATGACGTAACCGTAGGGGATGAATATACCTTCGTGCCTGGGGTTAACTTGCTCCCGTTTATTGGAATGAAAACGGCTGACGGTGGTTTTGTTCCGTGGCTGGCTAGTCAGACCGATATTTTGGCCGAAGACTGGCAAATCGTTTAATTACCACCAACCATTTAAATTCAGAGGAAAGACCAATGAGCGAAGCAAAACCGCAAGATGGCAGCCCGTGAAAGGCTATAGAAAATTAAGCGATGCAGAAATCGCAGCAATGAATCGCCTAAAAGAACTGAGTCGCAATTTTATTCGCGAGTTGCGAGATATTCAGTTGGATTTGTTACCGCAGGATCCCGCTCTCTCCGATCGCACTGCTGCTTACCGTAGCGCTTCTTTGGCGACCACAAAAATGCAGGAGGCCTGTATGTGGGGGTGCCGTGCGGTGGCCCGTCCGGATGGCGACAGCTAAATAATCCTTCATGCACAGAGCCAGCCTAACCCGCTGGCTTTTTTTATTTGGTCGGGATTCCGACCGCGCACCTAGCTAACAATCACTCCATAACCAGCCCGGCGGGGACGCCGGATACCTGATTTCTCCCGCAATGCGCCAGCGCCAACCGCATTGTGCAGATTTGGGCCGGGAAACCGACACCCCGCAGGCGATTTTTTACTGGAGTGATTTTTATGTCATTTGATGCAAACAAGAACATGATCACCGCTGCGTTTGTTACGCAGTTTCATGATTCTTTCGAAATTGCTGCACAGCAAAAGGATTCGCGCCTGCAAGCGGCTGTCCATGACCGTGGCAGCATCACCGGTGCGTCGTTCACCATCAACGATATGGGTACCATTGAGATGACCCAGATCACCACGCGTTTCGGTGATACCGTCTGGGATGTTCCGGAAGCCGGCACCCGTAATGCGCTGATGGCCGACTACGGCGTTTTCGTCCCGGTCGAGAAACGCGACCTGCGCAAGCTGATTGCCGACCCGCAGGGGCCGTATTTGCAGCTCACCCTGTCCGCCGCCAACCGCAAAAAAGACGATGTGATTTACCGCGCGCTGCTCGATGCGGTACTGCGTAAGACCGAGAACAACGGCGCGTATGCATCCGTTACCCTCCCGGCCTCGCAGAAAATCGTTGCTGGTGGTACCGGCATGACCAAAGCCAAACTGATCGCAGCAAAAGCCATGTTCCGCCGTAACGAGTGTGACGAGCAGAACGGTGAAGAACTGTACATGACATACAACGCCGACATGCTGACGCAGATCCTCAGCGATACCACGCTGACCAGCGCCGACTTTATGGCGGTGAAAATGCTTCAGGAAGGTGCGGTGAACGGTAACTGGCTGGGCTTTAAATGGCTGGCTTACGAGAAACTGGACTCCGTGACCGCTGAAAGCGTCACCACCAAAACCGCCGCAGCCTGGTGTAAATCCGCTGTGCATTTCGGTACCGGCGCTGAGTACAACGTCGATATCGGCCCGCGCCGCGATAAAAATAACACCATCCAGATTTCCGTTGATGCGTCCTATGGTGCTGGCCGCGCAAACGAGAAAAAAGTCGTTGCCATCGATTTTGTAGCATAAAGCCGCTGGTACCTTTGCCGGGGGATCCCTCCCGGCCTTTTTTCATCTGAGGTAAGGCTATGGCTTCCAGTATCTCTATCTGTTCTAACGCACTGCTGGCGCTCGGCGCCCATCCCATTAACAGCTTCGACGAAGCGACCGAACACGCCCGCCTGTGCTCAAATATTTACCCTACCGTACGCAATGATCTACTGCGAAAACATCCATGGAACTGCGCGGTAAAACGCGTCGTGCTCTCACCGTCCAGCACCGCGCCTGCGTTCGGTTTCGGCTACCAGTTCCCGCTGCCGGGCGATTTAATCCGGATCCTGTCCGTTGGCCGTGAGTATGAGGATATCGGGTACCGCGTTGAAGGAAACCGCCTGCTGGCGAATCAGAACGTAATTTATCTGCGCTACCTGTTTCGTAACGAGGATGAATCGACGTGGGATTCGTCGCTGGTCAATCTGGCCGAAGCGTTCATGGCCGCAAAGCTGGCGTATGCCGTCACCGGCTCCGCGAGTCTGCGCGACAGTCTGACGCAGGAAGCTGCATACCTTCTTCGCCAGGCTAAATCTATCGACGGGCAGGAAGAACCGCCGGAAACGCTGGACGGCTATCCAACTTATGAATCGAGGTTCTGATGCGCGCGAACCTGATAAAAACCAATTTTACAGCCGGGGAAATTTCCCCGCGCCTGATGGGGCGTGTTGATATCGCCCGCTATGCCAACGGTGCAAAAATTATCGAAAACGCGGTGTGCGTGGTGCAGGGCGGCGTCGTTCGCCGACCGGGTACGCGCTTTGCCGCTGCCGCTAAATATGGTGACCGGACAGCACGACTGATCCCCTACGTCTTTAACCGCTCGCAGGCGTACATGCTCGAATTCGGCGATGGATACCTGCGCATTTACCAGAACGGCCGGCAGCTGGTAAACGACGATAATACCCCGTATGAAATCGCCAGCCCGTACACCGTCGATATGTTGTCTGAGGTGAATTACGTGCAGGGCGCTGACACGATGTTTTTAGTGCACCAGAGCGTCCCGCCGCACCGCTTACAGCGTAAGGGACAAACTGATTGGGTACTGGAAGCCGCGCCGTTTATCGTTGAGCCATTCGACGAAATCCGTGACACGCCAGAGAAATGGTGTAAGCCATCGGTGAAAGAATTCGTTGGCTCAGAAATCACGCTGACGCTCAGTGATGCCGAACCCGCAGATGATGACGATTCCCCCGCGTTTACTGGCACCGGCTGGGTAGCGGAGGACGTTGGTTCGTACGTTCGCATTAACAGCGGACTGGTGCTGATTAAGAGCATCACCAGCGCGCAGATTGCCGTCGGCACCATCCGCACCGATTTAAGCGCAACGCAGGCGGCATCCCCCGGAGCCTGGACACGTGAAGATACTGTCTGGACGGAGGAATTTGGCTATCCCGGCGCGGTGACGCTCTACCAGCAGCGGCTGGTACTGGCTGGTTCCCCGCAGTACCCGCAAACAATCTGGTGGAGCGAAACCGGCGTTTACCTGTCGTTTGAGCTGGGAACGGACGACGACGACGCGATCAGCTTTACGCTGTCTTCTGACCAGCTAAACCCGATTGTGCATCTTGCGCAGATGAATACGCTTATCGCGCTGACGTACGGCGGCGAGTTTACGATCACTGCAGGCAGCGACGCGGCAATCACTCCCACCAATATTTCGGTAAAAAATCCCAGCCCGTACGGCTGCAACAGCATTCGCCCGGTTCGTGTCGGTACCGAAATTATGTTTATCCAGCGCGCCGGGAAAAAACTGTATGCCGTGGCGTATGACCCCGACAGCTACGTTTCTTATTCCGCCAACGATTTAACTGTGCTGGCCGAACACATCACAGCCGGCGGCGTCCTCGATATGGCGTATCAGCAACAGCCTGATGCGTTCGTGTGGTTGATCCGCGCCGATGGCGTACTGGTCACGATGGGGATAGACCGGGCGCAGGATGTAGTCGCATGGTCACGCCAGATCACCGATGGCGTTTTTGAGTCGGTGGCGAGTATTCCCTCAGAAAGCGACGATGTGATTTATGTTCTGGTGCGCCGGGAAGTTAACGGCCAGACCGTTCGTTATGTTGAAGTATTCGATAGCACACTGAATACCGATTCCGCAGTAACCGGATCCAGTTCAGAAGGTGCCACCACATGGACAGGCCTTTCTCACCTCAATGGAAAAACGGTTGATGTGGTGGCCGATGGTTCCGTGATGCCACAAGCAACGGTAACAGACGGGCAAATCACACTCAGCCGTAAAGCGAAAAAAATCGAAGTCGGCCTGCATTACGAAACCACCATCCAGACGCTGACGCCGGAAATCTCAACGACCGAAGGCACCACGCAGAACGCCCGCAAGCGTACCAGCGAAGCCACGCTGCGCTTTATGGAAACCACCGGCGCGGAGTGCAACGGTCAGGTGATCCCCTTCCGTACCTTTGGCCCAAAAATCCTTAACCAGCCAGCACCGCTTTTCACCGGTGATCATTACTTCGGGAAACTTGGCTGGGAGCGTGGGGAAGACACTTTGATTATTCAGCAACGCCAGCCGCTGCCGTTTCACCTGCTGGCGATTATTTTCACGTTCTCCAGCAACGGGGGCTAATGATGATCCGCAACGCAACCGCCGGTGACATTCCGGCACTTATCGAACTGGGAACCCGGATGTATCTGGAATCCCGCTATTCCGAAAACTCACCCTTTGACGCTGACAAATGTGCGGAACTGGCTGAAAGCCTGATTTATTCGGCTGCCGGCTGCGTGCTGGTGGCTGAAAAGAATGGCCAGGTGATTGGCTGGCTCGGCGGCGGTATCGCGGAGCAGTTTTTTTCTCGCCAGTTAATGGCGTTCGAATATGGACTGTTCGTCGCTCCGGAGCATCGTGGCGGCAGCGCTGGCCCGCGGCTGGCCCGCGCGTTTATCGACTGGTCGAAAGAACACGGCGCCGCCGTTATCAACATGGGGATCACCACTGGCGTGCATGCGGAACGCACCGGCCAGTTGTATTCCCGCCTCGGCCTGCAGCAAACAGGCCTGCTTTATTCGATGGAGGTTTAACGATGTGCACTGGCGTAGAAATTGCCCTGGTGGCGTCCTCAGTGTTAGCTGCCGGCGGCGCAGCGTATAGCGGGCAGCAGCAGAAAAAAATGGCGAATTATCAGGCCGCCCAGGCGGAAGCTGACGCCGAAGCGTCAAAATCGGCTGCAAGGGTGGAAGCCGACCGTATCCGTAAAGCCGGCCGTGAACAGGCCGCAGCGGCTAACGCTTCGCTGGCGGCTTCGGGTGTTGAAACTGGCGAAGGTACAGCGCTGCGCATCACCTCGGGCATTACCGAAGACGCAGAACAGGACGCTTACCAGACGATCCTTAATGGCGTGAATTCATCTAATCGTCTCCAGGCGCAGGCGCAGGCCGACAGATTCAGTGGCAGGAATGCGGCGACGGCGGGAAATATCAGCGCCGGCAGTTCGCTTTTAAGCGCCGGCGGAACGGCGTACAGCGGCTGGCAAAAGGCTAAAACTGGCAAATACGGATTATATGCGGAGTAAAAAACGTGAGAATTCCAACGGGTAATTTTGGCAATGTGACACCACAGGCACAACAAACGCGCGTCGCGGTTAGCAATGTTGGCGCTGTGGGTAACGCGGTTTCCGGTTTTGGTGCCGCTGCGGGGCAGGTAGCAGAACAGGTACAGCATGACCAGGATAAAGCAGACGTAGCGGCCACGCAGGCTATTCTGACTGATCTGGAAGCTAAATCTAATGACCGCTGGGAAAACCCGGAGACGGGCGCCACGGTCACGCGTCAGGGCTTTAAATCGTCCGGTGTAGTAACCGATATGGATAAGGCCGACGCTGGCGATTACGAGGAAGCGCGGAAGCGCGTACCGCCCAGCCAGTTAAACTATTTTGATGCGCAGTGGAAAGCGGGGCAGGTACGCCGGACAAGCACCTATAGCGGTTTCGAGCGTGCGCAGACGGATGAGGCCCAGCGCCAGCAGCTTAATGCGACGGTGACCACTTCCGTTGAACAGGAGGCCAGCGCCTACGATAACCCAATGCAGGCAGGGCTGATACGCAGCGCCCGTAAACACTCGATCGAGATGTATGGCCAGGCGCGTGGTTGGCCCCAAGAGCGTATCGATGCGGCGGTATCAGAAGCGAATCAGAAAGCGCTGGAGCAGCGCGCGCAGAACTATGCGGTAACCAATCCCACCGGCTGGCTTAATGGCGATTTTACGTTGGTCAACAGCAGCACCGGCGAACTCGATATGCGCGCCGTAGGCCTGGTTGAATCCGGCGGTAAACACCGCAATGCTGATGGTAGTCTTGTTACATCGCCAGCGGGCGCACAGGGGGAATTCCAGTTAATGCCAGCCACCGGGAAAGAACTGGCGGCTAAACGTGGCGTGGAATACAACCCTGATGACCCGGTGCAGCATGCGCAGCTGGCGCGCGACTATACCGGGCAACTCAGTAAAAAATATCAGTCTGAAACGTTGGCCGGGGCCGCATACAACTGGGGAATGGGTAACGTCGATAAATTGATCGCCAAAGTGGGCGACCCGCGCAAAGGCGAAATCTCGATGGCGGATTTCGTTAAGCAGCTGCCCGCAGAAACGCGCGGTTGGTTGTCCCGCTACAACAAAAATAAAACTGGTCTTGACCCGGTAGCGGTAAACAAAATCGACAATATCGCTGAATCGCAGATTCGCCAGCAGCGTACGGCGCTGCGCCAGCAGATTGACCCGATTCTCAATAATACGATGGCGCAACTGTATAACGGCGAGGTGCCGGATGCTATGCCGAACGCCTCCACCATTTTGTTTGCGTACGGTGAGCAGGGGCAGACAGCAGTCAAGCAGCTGGATATCGCGATCGATAACGCCAGAACCTTCCAGGCTATCCAGTACGTCACCCCTGCAGAACAGCAGGCCGAACTGGCGAAAGTGAAGCCGCAGGCAAACGACCCGGACTATGCGCTGAAACTCGATGCGTACGGCAAACTTAGTGCGCTGGTGCAGAAGAGCAACGCTAATATTCAGGCGCAGCGTGATTCCGCTCGCTTTAACGATGCGCTGATCTCCGGTGAGAAACTCGACCCGAGCAACAAATCCATGCAGAAGGCGGCAGACAATACGCCATCGGCGCTTAACTTCCGCATTAACGACGCCACCACCCACGACGCTATCGTGCAGCAGGTTAACCAGACTGGCATTATCCCGTCTCAGGTTACATCACAACTGAATGCGATCGCCCGTTCCAGCAGTCCCGACGTGGTTAAGCACGGCTCTACCTTATTTAACGCGCTGTACGAAACAGATCCTGCCTCTGTGGGCGATATGCCAAAGGATATGCAAAGCTATTACCTGACTGTTAAACAACTTACCGATTCGGGCATGGCGTCAGACGAAGCGGTGAAGCAGGCGCAGAACGTTACCTATAACCAGACTGATGCCCTTAAATCACAATTGTCTTCTACGCAGAGCACGAAGGAATACAAAAAAGAGCGTGCCAGCGCGATGGATTCCGCAGTCAGCAGCATGAAACCGTGGTACAGCTTTGGCGGTCCTGCAGCAGATGACCAGAATCTTAACGCCGTCAATTTCCGTAACGACTACCAGTCACTTTATGACATCAATTATCGCAACTCGGGCGGTAATGCCGATGTTGCCAAAAAGATGACCAATACCCAAATCGCCCGCACCTGGAGTCTTAGCGATGTAAATGGCAGCACCCAGTTTATGAAATATGCGCCTGAAGCGCTATATAACTACGGGCCGTCTGGTTGGCAGGCTGCGCAGTGGAAAGAAGAAAAAGAGCGGCTGACCTATGGCGAACGTGGAGAAAAAATTGAAACCAGCCCGACTCAGCTGGGAATTACATCAGGTTCAGCGCCCGTAATTACATCAAATACACCTGAATCCCGAATCGGTGGTGAACTGGAAATTACCCCTGATGTTTTAACCACGCGTAATGGTGATTACGCCATTATGGTTCGTATGAAGGATAAAGAGGGTATTGAGAGCGTACAGCCTTATTACGATAAATTTGGCCGTCCCATGCGCTGGAAGCCGTCGCTGGAAGACTGGGAACCGTATAAAAAAATGCAGCAGGAGCGGGAACGGCAAGGCGAAGAGGAAATATCACGCGGGAAAGATATTCGGGGCTTTAAGGAAAAACATCGCGCGCTCGATGAACAATACCAACGTTTGCATGATGAGCGTATGAACCGGGTTAAAAACTACTTTTCATGGAGCAATGAATAATGCCTATCTACCCGCAATCCGATGTTCCGCCTAGCGTAATGGATAACGCTATTCAGGCACCAACCGGTTTTGATGTTTCATTGCCAGAAGGTACTAACCCGGAACCACAACAGCCACAACCGTCTGTATGGGGAGCCGCGTTTCGCCAGAATAACTCACTTGTAGGGATGGTGCGTCTGCCAAAACAATTTGAACCCGCAGACGGATATAACCCATATGCTGACAAAAACGAGATTCGGGGGTACGAACAGTGGGGATCAGCCTTTGCAGATTCACAATCACCTGAGCAGACAGCATGGATTAAAAACCAGATAGACGAAGAAAATGAGGACAGGCGCGTTACTGCTGAGGCTGGCTGGAGAGGAACTTTAGCTAATATCGCATCGGGCATGCTTGACCCCGTTACTCTTGCATCGATGTTTATTCCCGGTGCACAGGGAAGCTTGGCGGTTCGTATAGGTTCTCAGATTGCTATTGGCACCGCGGGTACTGCGCTTAGCGAGGTTGCGCTCAATAATCAACAGTACACCAGAACTGCCAGAGAAAGTGCTGCGCATATTGCGGCCGGAGCGCTTCTCAGCGGTGTATTTGCCACTGCCGGTGCGATGATCACCCCATCGGTAAGAAACGCGGCCACACGGGAAGTGGCGGAGGCGCTCGATAACATGAATGCCGCGCCAACGATTAACAACGCAGCCGACGCCCTGGCGGATACTTTACCGAACGGTGGTAGCGTCGGCGCTATGCGTATTCGCGAGGCGACGCTGGAAGACCTCACACCGGTGTCCGGCGGCCCGCTCGGCAAGCTGGCTAAAAAGGCCGGTAGCTATCTGACGCCGATCACCCGCCTGATGGAATCCCCATCAAAAGAAGCGCGCCGGACAGCGCTGGAGCTGGCGGAGAATAACTTCACGCTGGAAGGCAACCTGCGGGGTATCGAAACACCAGTAGCAGCCGAGACGCGCGTACGTGGATGGCGCCGCGAAGAGGCGGCCGTCGTTACTGCTAATAAGCAGGCATACACTCAGTATAAAGCCGAGGGCGGCGAACTGGGTTATACGGCCTTCCGTGAACAGGTTGGCGAGGCGCTGCGCAACGGCGACGTGCACGTTAACGCGAAAGTGCAGGAAGCGGCGCAGGCAATGCGTACGGTCATTAACCGCGTGAAGACAGCACAGCAGGAACTGGGCTTACTCCCGCCGGATGCCGAACTGAAAGCGATGGGGCAGACCAGCTATTTTCCTCGCGTGTACAAGGTGGGGAAAATCGTTAGCGAGCGCGATAAATTCCGCAATATGCTGGTTGACTGGTGGTCACGCGGTGAGAAAACCATGTCCCGCGAAGATGCCGAAATCGCCGCCGATACCACTATTAACCGTATTGTCGGGGCTAAAATTCCTCAGGAGTTCGCCAGCGTCTTTATGGTGAAAGCGCCGGGCAGCACTAAATCGCGTACGTTGAGCGTTCCCGATCGCCTGATGAAAGATTATCTGGAGAGCGATGCAAACTACGTCCTGCAGCGTCACATCCGCGAAGCCTCAGCGGAAATTGAATTAACCCGCACCTTTGGCAACAAGTCGCTGGATTCGCAGCTCGCTGCCATCCAGGACGAATACGACGCGCTGATGCGGTTACGCCCGGCAGAGCAGGAAAAGCTGGCGAAGGCGCGCGAAGCCGATCTGCGCGATATTTTGGCGCTTCGAGATCGCCTTGTCGGTACCTACGGTATGCCGGATGACCCATCATCATTTTTCGTTCGCGCTGGTGCGTTTCTGCGTAGCGCAAACTTTGTAACGAAACTCGGCGGCATGACGGTATCCGCTATCCCGGATCTGGCTCGCGGCATGATGGTAAATGGCTTCAGCAATACCATGCGTGGATATGGCGCGCTGATCACCCGCTCACCGGCTTACCTCGCCAGCCGGGCGGAGCAGAAGAAAATGGCCGTAGGGCTGGAAACTATTCTTCAAACCCGCTCGCGTACGATGGGCGATCTGGTGGATAGCTCTTCGCGCACCACTGCGATCGAAGCGGGCATGGAGCGCATTACCGATGTGTTCGGCAAGCTGACCATGATGGGCCACTTTGACGACATGAACAAATCGGTAAATGGCATGATCACGTCCGACGGTATCCTGTCCGGCGCGTTCCCGGTTAAGCGGCTGGCGAAGCTTGGCATTAACGATAGTATGGCCGCACGTATCAAAGCCGAATTCCAGAAACATGGTGAAGTTATCGAAGGCTGGCATATCGGCAATTTCGATAAATGGGATGACCAGTACGCCGCCGGCCTGCTGCAATCTGCTGTGCTGAAGGACGTAAACAATACCGTTATCACACCGGGGATCGGCGATACGCCGCTGTGGGCCAGTACCCCGCTGGGAAAAACCGTATTTCAGTTTAAGTCTTTTGCTACGGCATCTTATAACCGCGCGACGCTCGGCGGCCTGCAGGAAGGTACCGCGCAATTCTATTACGGTACCGCCTTCCAGATTGGCCTGGGCTCGTTGACCTATGCGCTTAAGCAGGCGGCTAACGGTCGCGAGGTTGATTTGACGCCGCAGAAAATGGTACTCGAGGGCATCGACCGCTCTGGTATTCTCGGCCCGCTGATGGAATACAACAACATGGCGGAGAAGGCATCCGGTGGAATGATAGGGCTCGGGCCATTGCTCGGTACCGGTACGCAGTCCCGTTACGCCAGCCGTGGCTTCATCGGTTCTGCGCTGGGGCCAACCTTCGGCCTGCTGGATACCGTTACTGATGTGACCGCCGGCGTGCTTAACGGCGAAGCCGGCGATCGTGTTTTGCATAGTGTGCGTACGTTACTGCCGGGTAATAACCTGTTCTGGATTGCCCCACTGATTAATCAGGTTGATCCGGGAATGCGATAGCTATTACGACTTACATGATTCGGGGGAAACCCCAAACCCAAACATGAGGGTTTTTCCTGAATCACTGTAGTAATTGATCATTATTTTTTTATTTTCTTTTCGGGTTTCGTAGAATAGCCGCTCTTGAGATGACACTGGGTAAAATCCATCTGGTGCACAATACAAATCCCTTAAATTTTTCAATGTGGAATTTTTAGCGTCTTCTGATGTAAATTTTATAAAATCGTCTGTGTAAACATTGGCATTGTAACTAGATAAGGTTTTACTTCCTTTCACATAGTGAGTATTAGCTTCACTAAAATCTGCGTTTTCTTTATAGGTCCGCAAGTGTAATACCGATACATGGATCTCAATTTTTTTACCAGTGTCGATACCGTCAATGACCGTATAGTCGGCATATGGATTGGTAATCTGTATTCCTGGTCCGGATATAGGAACGATATATTTAGAGTCATCAACTAAATCGGTTGACGCGAATGCTGCAAAGGGAAAGATTAGCAACAATGGAATTAATATCTTCATTCTTTTTACTCCTTGTGATAGTCAGGATTCCGACCTCAAAAAGAATACATCATAGCCCCATGGATAACCACGGGGCTTTTTTATGCATTCAGATTACAAAACCCGCCTGACCGCTCTTAGCGATAAGCTCACCGATGTAGTTCTGGAAGAAGCCGATCCGGATAACTGGCCGGGGGCAGAGAAGGAAATCACAAAGCACACCAAACAAGAACGCGGCGACCGCTACTGGCATAAGAAGAACGCGGCCGCATCGCTCACGCTGCTGGTAAAAGTCCATTCGCTGATTGGCATGCATACGCGCGGGGGAACGCCTAAACCCGGCGAGGATCCGGACGATGAAGCATTCCGCCTGGGGCAACAGGTATCTGCGGCTGAACGGGCAGCACAAGAAGTTATCGAACGCATACAACAGCGGAAAAAATGATTTCATTCGTCGCCTTTTTCATCATATGGGCGGAGCGGATGGGGTGGGAGGTTCCCGACTGCCATTATCGAGCCTGCCACTGGCTGGAACATCGCGGAGATCTCGCGGTGCTTCGCTGTTTCCGTGGCTTCGGTAAATCCACCATTCTGGCGGTGTATAACGCATGGCGATATTACCAGAACCGCCAGTACCGCATTCTTCACCAGTCTGAAGCTGACGGCACCGCGTACAAAACCAGCCGCGATACGCAGAACGTTTTACGCAATCACCCGCTGACCAAAGGGATGCTACCGGATGGACAGGGAACCGTTGAGCAGTGGTGGGTTAACGGCTCTCTGGATATGCGTAACGGCAGCATGTACGCAAAGGGGATCCTCTCTAACGTTACCTCGGCCCGCGCCGACGAATGCCAGAACGATGACGTAGAAGTACCTCGCAATATCCAGACGCCAGAGGCGCGGGAAAAGCTGCGTTATCGCCTCGGTGAGCAGACGCATATTCTTGTCCCCGGCGGGCGAAAGCTGTTTATCGGCACGCCGCATACCCACGATAGCCTTTACGATGAGGTTGAATCTATGGGTGCCGACTGTCTGACCATCAAACTATTCGGTAAAGAATTTAGAATCGAGGAAAAACAGGCCACCGCGAGCCGTTACTCGTTACCGTTCCGGCCTGAATATGTTTTCGTCGGTATTCACATTGGCGCGCGACTGCTCGTTGAAGGTGTTGATTATCGTCTTAACGATGACGGTATCGAGTTTGCCGAGGCTCCCGGCACCACGGTTGACTGTTACGCCGATTGTGAATGGCCGGAAAGGTTTACTCCGGAGGAAATGACAAAGCGCCGTCGTGAGACTCGCACAATCAACGAATGGGATAGCCAGTACCAGCTGCACAGTAAACCGGTTGGCGAGGTTCGTCTCGATCCCGACCGCATACGCGAATACAACGTACAGCCTGAAATCCGGTACGCGAACCGCTCCTGCTCGATGTGGCTTGGCCAGACGCAAATTGTTGGTGCTGTCGCCTGGTGGGATGTGGCCACCGGCAAAGTTAAAGCTGACGCCTCGGCGTTCTCCCTGATTTTCACAGACGCGCGCGGTCATCTTTACTGGCATGTCTGCCATGGGCTTACGGGGGAACTGGCGGAATTTGACGATAACGACAAAATCACCGGCGGCCAGGTGATGCAGATTAAAGAACTGGTGCTGAAGTATCAGATCCCGCTGGTATGCGTTGAGGTGAACGGCCCGGGCAGCTTCGCCGGGAAATTACTGATTCAGGCGTTGAAGGGTACCGGTTGCGGCGTCCGGGAAGAATTCAGCGTGACCAATAAACAGAAACGCATCCTCGATGCCTTCGAAGCGCCGCTGTCGTCGCGGTTCCTTTGGGCGCACACCGACGTGCTCGACGGCCCAATGTACGACCAGATGCGCGACTTTAACCCGGCGCTGACTAATCAGCCCGATGACTTTATCGACTCTGGCTCTGGCGCAATCAGCTCAACACCAGTGCGCATTGGTAAATTGGTCGGGATTCCGACCGCACAGGCGCGGGAACATTGGCAACCAAACGATGGCGATCACATGGTCGCCGTAGATCACTAGCCGCCGGAGTTCCCCATATGTCGGTACCTAACCAAATACCCTATAACATCTATACGGCTAACGGCCTGACAACCGTTTTTACGTACCAGTTCTATATCATTAGTGCCAGCGATCTGCAGGTAAGCATAAACGGAAATATTGTTACCAGTGGGTATTCCGTCGCGGGGGTTGGAAATAAAGATGGTGGTGATATCTCCTTTCTGACGCCGCCGGCGAATGGCGCTGTCGTTATGTTACAGCGTGTTGTTCCGACGTTCCGGTTAACGGATTATCAGGATAACGGGGACTTACTGGCGGATACTATTAATAAGGACTTTGACCGTATCTGGATGGCTATCCAACGGGCATTCCTCGAACTCGGACTGGCAATAACTCGCCCACTGTACGGTGGCCCATTTAATGCGCAGGGATACCGAATAGCTAATCTTGCTGATCCGGTAGACAATCAAGACGCTGTAACGAAAAAGTTTGTAGTCCAGACGGGACAAGTTAATTTATCACGGACGCTACGAGTCCCTGAGAGTCAAGTGGGAATTATGGCATCTGTACGTGCACGTTCTAATATGCTGATTGGATGCAATGACCAGGGCGATCCTGTTCCGATTGCAGGGCAAACTGAAACGGCAGATTTGGCAATCAAGCTAGCATCAAAAGACGGTGCTGGCTTAGTTGCTTCGGAAACAGGAAGAACGGTAGAGGCTTCTATTCGTGCTGCGTCTGGCTCATCACAGGCTCTGTTTCCAAAGTTTATTAATAAAGTAACAGCTTATCGGCATGGCGTTACCGGCTATCAGGATTTGTTCAGAGCTTACGGTTTCGGTAGTTCAGTGCAAGTGGGTGCAACACTTCCAGATCCTGCAACGCAAGCCCCTATCGCTAAGTTTTTCGAATACTTAAATAAAACTCTTAACAAACAAGGAATTTATCCTCTTACTTTCGAAAACAGGGGGGTTAATGGTTCGTCGATAAATAACTTCATTGTAAATCAGTGGCCTGGCGTCGTCGCAGAAGGTGTATATCCTGATATCGCGCTCTTTGTCTATGGTATGAATGATTTCCCAACGGCAAACTATAATGCCGGGCAAACGTTCAATGAAAATGGATTTAAGCAGCGTCTTAGAACCGCGATTAATTTAGTCAGGGAGGCTGGCGGTGATGTTGTTTTGA
>OLIH01000053.1_pt1 | contig 147009 bp, 133 predicted proteins | sample 1609721 | NCBI WGS metagenome assembly OLIH01 (sample SAMEA4350157, study PRJEB24818) | metagenome | biome: human; feature: gut; material: faeces | place: Denmark | collected 2013-09
TTGGTGATGAACGCCCCTTCCTTGCCGAGGCGCTCGGCATGGGGGATGCCGTGATAGCTCTCATCGGGGGTGGTCGGGCCGGGGAACTGGTCGGCATGGGCCATCCAGTCGAACTTGCCGCTGTCCACCACGGCGCCGCCCACGCAGCCGCCGTGGCCGTCCATGTACTTGGTGGTGGAGTGGGTCACGATGTCGGCACCCCACTCGATGGGACGGCAGTTGATGGGGGTGGGGAAGGTGTTGTCCACAATCAGGGGAACGCCGTGGGCGTGGGCCGCCTTGGCGAAGCGCTCAATGTCCAGCACGGTCAGGGCGGGGTTGGCGATGGTCTCGCCAAAGACTGCCTTGGTGTTGGGGCGGAAGGCGGCTTCCAGCTCTTCATCGGTGCAGTCCGGGTCCACGAAGGTGGCCTCAATGCCCATCTTGGCCATGGTGACCGAGATCAGGTTGAAGGTGCCGCCGTAGATGGAGCTGGAAGCCACGATGTGGTCGCCGGCGTTGCAGATGTTGAACAGCGCAAAGAAGTTGGCGGCCTGGCCGGAGCTGGTCAGCATGGCGGCGGTGCCGCCCTCCAGCTCGGCAATCTTGGCGGCCACGTGGTCGCAGGTGGGGTTCTGCAAACGGGAATAGAAGTAGCCGCTGGCCTCCAGGTCGAACAGCTTGCCCATCTCATCCGAAGTATCATACTTGAAGGTTGTGCTCTGGATGATGGGGATCTGGCGGGGTTCGCCGTTGCCCGGCGTGTAACCGCCCTGAACGCAGATGGTATTGATGGAACGTTTTTCCTTTTCCATAATATAAGGTAGCCTCCCTCTATGCCGGCGCTGTTGGCGCTGTGCAAATTCTTTGCTTTTTATTGTACCGTGTTGTGCCCGGTTTTGCAAGGTTTGTACCCCCTTATGCCGGGGTGATGTTCACAAATAATTTTCAATTTACCCCGTTGACAATCCAACAGGATGTGCTACAATATTAGCAGTCGATGGTTGAGAGTGCTAATCCAACCCCGAAACCCAGCTGCCCGGCTCATTCCAAAGGGGAAAGTAGAGGGAAAAACAAACCGTAGCCCGGTCGGACTGGTTCGGACAGCACTCAAGGCTGTCGTTTGCTAATATAGATACACGCAAGCTGTGAAGGAGGTTTGCCGTATGAACATTAACCAATGTACCCAAAAGACCGTTCAGGCCATCCAGGCCGCACAGCGTCTGGCGGTGGAATATCAGAACCAGGCCATCGAGCAGGAACATCTGCTGGTTGCGCTGTGCCAGCAGGACGACGGCCTGATCCCTCAGCTGCTGACCAAGATGGGGGTGGAGCCGGGCAATTTCCTGGCTGCCGCCACCGAGAAGGTCGCCGCCCTGCCCCATGTGACCGGCAGCGGCCGTGACCCCGAAAAGGTATATATCTCCAATGACCTGGACCGTGCCTTCAACGCGGCCGAGGATCAGGCCAAGCAGATGAAGGATGAATATATCAGCGTGGAGCATATCTTCTTGGGTATCCTCCAGCGCCCGGGTCGTGCCGCGTCGGACCTGTTCCGGCAGTTCGGCATCACCCAGGAAAAGTTTATGACCCAGCTGTCCACCGTGCGCGGCAACCAGCGGGTCACCAGTGATGACCCCGAATCCACCTACAACGCCCTGCAGAAATACGGCCAGGACCTGGTGGATATGGCCCGCAAGAACAAGCTGGACCCGGTCATCGGCCGTGATACCGAAATCCGCAACGTCATCCGGATTCTGTCCCGTAAGCGCAAGAATAACCCTGTGCTGATCGGTGAAGCCGGCGTGGGCAAGACCGCTATCGCCGAAGGTCTGGCCCAGCGTATCGTGCGGGGGGATGTGCCCGAAAACCTGAAGGACCGCACCATCTTCAGCCTGGACATGGGCGCTCTGGTGGCCGGTGCCAAGTACCGCGGCGAGTTTGAGGAACGTCTGAAGAGCGTTCTGAACGAAGTCAAGAAATCCGAAGGCAAGATCATCCTGTTCATCGATGAACTGCACACCATCGTGGGTGCCGGCAAGACCGACGGCGCCATGGATGCGGGCAACCTGCTCAAGCCCATGCTGGCCCGGGGCGAGCTGCACTGCATCGGCGCCACAACGCTGGATGAATACCGGGAATATATCGAGAAGGACCCCGCCCTGGAACGTCGTTTCCAGCCTGTCATGGTGGAAGAACCCACGGTGGAGGACACCATCTCCATCCTGCGTGGCCTGAAGGAACGGTACGAAGTGTACCACGGCGTCAAGATTCAGGACGCCGCCCTCATCGCCGCCGCCACCCTGTCCGACCGGTATATCAGCGATCGTTTCCTGCCCGATAAGGCCATCGACCTGGTGGATGAAGCCTGCGCTATGGTCAAGACCGAGCTGGATTCCATGCCGGCGGAGCTGGATGATCTGCAGCACCATATCACCCAGCTGCAGATCGAGGAGGCCAGCCTGAAGAAAGAGACCGACGACCTGTCCCGCCAGCGGCTGGAAAACCTGGAAAAGGAGCTGGCCGAACTGCGTGACAGCTTCAATTCCAAGAAAGCCCAGTGGGAGAACGAGAAGAACGCCATCAACAAGGTGCAGAGTCTGCGTGCCGAGGTGGAGTCGGTGAAAGCCGACATCGAGAAGGCTACCCGCCAGGGCGACTACGCCAAGGCCGGCGAACTGCAGTATGGCAAGCTGCCGCAGCTGCAGCGTGACCTGGAAAGCGAAGAAAAGATTGCCGCCGAGAAGAAGGAGCAGAGCCTGCTGCGGGACCGTGTCACCGATGAAGAGATTGCCCGCATTGTGGCCCGCTGGACCGGCATCCCGGTGGAAAAACTGGTGGAAGGCGAGCGGGAGAAGCTGCTTCGCCTGCCCGAAGTGCTCCATCAGCGGGTCATTGGCCAGGACGAAGCGGTGCAGAAGGTGTCGGACGCCATCCTGCGTTCCCGTGCCGGCATCGCCAACCCGGGCCGTCCCATCGGCAGCTTCCTCTTCCTGGGCCCCACGGGCGTCGGTAAGACCGAGCTGGCCAAGGCGCTGGCCCAGGCCTTGTTTGACGATGAGAAAAACCTCATCCGTATTGACATGACCGAATATATGGAGAAGTTCAGCGTGTCCCGCCTGATCGGCGCTCCTCCGGGATACGTGGGCTATGAGGAAGGCGGTCAGCTGACCGAGGCCGTCCGCCGTCATCCCTACAGCGTGGTGCTGTTCGATGAGGTGGAAAAGGCCCACCCGGATGTGTTCAACATCCTGCTGCAGGTGCTGGATGACGGCCGTATCACCGACAGCCAGGGCCGCACCGTGGACTTCAAGAACACCATCCTGATTCTGACCTCCAACCTGGGCTCCGATATCATTCTGGAAGACCTGGAACAGGGCCGTGCCCAGGGCCGCAACGAAATTTCCGCCGAAGCCCGGGAGAAGATCGACGCCCTGCTCAAGCGGCAGTTCCGCCCCGAATTCCTCAACCGGCTGGACGATACGGTCATCTACAAGAGCCTGACCAAGCAGGAAATCGGCGGCATCGTGGACCTGATGCTGAACGACCTGCGCAAGCGTCTGGCCGACAAACAGCTGAACCTGAAGGTCACCGATGCGGCCAAGGATGCCATCATCGACGGCGGTTACGATCCGATTTACGGTGCCCGTCCGCTGAAACGGTATATCCAGTCCCATGTGGAGACCATGCTGGCCAAGCAGATCATCGGCGGTGCCAATCAGGCCGGCGATACCATCACCGTGGATGCCGAGAACGGCAACCTGGTGCTGCGCTGATCCCAGCCTGACGGGTTAGACCCGATACAAATATCAGACCCCCGACTTGCCGTACACGGCAGGCCGGGGGCCTTTTTGGGTTTATTGGATTTTTTGTAAGTCCACGCGCAGGCATCCGCGCCACAGCAGCAGGGTGAGGGTAACCAGCAAGCAGGAGACAACCGCGTACACGATGGTTTCCGGCAAAAACAGCAGGCATAGCCCGGGGATACCGGCGGCGGCAAACCCGGCCAGCATGGCCAGCAGAGAGGAGGTGCTTTGTTTGACCACCTGGGTTTCGGTCTGCCAGTGCAGCCGGGGAAAGGCCAGATTGATGCGCAAAGCTGCCACCGCGCCGAACAGGCAGTACAGCCCCGGTACCAGAAACAGCCACAGAGCTGCCGTACCCCGGGGCCGTGCCGCCAGCAATCCCCCCACAGCGGCCACGGCCCAGCAGGGCAGGGCAACGGTCAGGTTCAGCAGAATTTTGGCCAGCAACAGATTCCGGTTGCTCACTGGCAAGGTGCGCACCAGCGGCCACTGGGAACCTTCCAGAGAAACGGAACAGGCGGTCACCGGCATGAGCACCGCCAGCAAACCCAGAATTACCGGAAGATACCGCCCGGCCGCTTCGGGGGTCAGATCCAGGCTTTCCATGACCCGGCTGCCGCCGAACAGAAGCAGCAGGGGAAAAGCGGCCATCAGCAGGTAACCCACCACCGTGTTGGCCAGCCAGCTGGCACAGGCGGTGTACCGCCGGGCTTCCCGCAGATACAACGCCGTCAGGGGAGAATGCACACCCGCTTCCCGGGCGGTGTGACGCCGCCCGGCGGGGGAATGCAGGGCGGCACATAAGGACGTATAGTTTGCCGTCACCACACCTGCCGCCAAAACGGCAGGCAGCAGGGAAACCAGGCTCAGCCATCCCAGTGCCGCCAGACTGCCGGGGCCGCCGGACAACATCCGCCCGAACCAGTGCGCGGGAGGATAGCCGGATGCAGCGGCAGTCAGAGCGGGTCTGAGCATGGCCATCAGGTCGGCACCGTCGGTGTCGGCGGGCAGGGTGGTCAGGCTCATGGACCAGGCCAGCACCGCCATGGTAAAGGCCACCAGCAGCAACCCGGAAATCAGATTTTTGTGCCGCATTCCCCGCACCAGAAAGGCAGTCATGGCACCCAGAAGACAGGCCAGCGCCATGGGAAGCAGCGGCGCCAGAAGCAGCCCCCACAGCGCCGTGGCCCAGTATCCGGTGCCAACGTCGGTGTGGGCCATGGAATAGATCACCAGCCCCGGGCCAAGCAGCAGCGCACACAGCGCCAGATCACACAGATACAGTTCCAGCAACCGGCTCAGGGGCAGGGCGGCTGAGGGCATCGGCAGGGGAGCGGCCCCGTCCCGGAAGTCGGCACTGAACAGAAAGGCCCCGGCCCGCAGAGTCTCAAAAACCAGCAGGGCCACCGCAGCACCGGTGTACAGGCAGCCGGGCAGAAGATCCGCCAGCCCATAAGCGGCCATGCCCATGGCCATCATGACCAGGTAAAAGACTGCCATGGCCAGCAAAAACAACCACAAAAAGGCCAGGCCCAACCAGCGCCGGCGTGTTTTGGAGTCCCGGCTGTGGACAAACTCGTTCCACCCGCCCAGACGGTGCAGGTCAAGTTTCAGCAGCCGGGTTATGGCCCGCAGGGTCTGCTTCGCCATGATGCACCACCTCCATAAAGGTCTCCTCCAGGGTTTTGCCGCCGGTCAGTGCGGCAGTCTCACCGGCAGCCACCAGCCGGCCCTGCCGGATGATGGCCACCTTGCGGCACAACCGTTCGGCCACGTCCAGTACATGGGTGGAAAAGAAAACCGCGCCGCCCCGGCGGCATAACTCTCCCATGATCCCTTTTAAGGCCACCACCGCTTCCGGGTCCAGCCCCACAAAGGGCTCGTCCAGAATCAGCAGCCGCGGGGCGTGAATCAACGCGCCCAGAATGGCCAGTTTCTGCTTCATCCCATGGGAGTAGGAGGATGTCAGATCGCCCAGGGCGGTGCTGAGCCCGAAGGTTTGGGCCAACTCTTCGGTGCGCCGGGTGCGGTCTGCGCGGGAAACCTCAAACACATCCGCCATAAAATCCAGATATTGCTGCCCGGTCAGATAAGGGTACAGCAGGGGATCGTCGGGAATGTAGGCAAACATCCGTTTGCAGGCCAGCGGGTCTTCCCGGATGGAGATGCCCCCGATGCGGATATCTCCTGTCTCAAAGGGCAAAAGCCCCACCGCCGCCTTGATGGTGGTGGTTTTGCCTGCGCCGTTGTGGCCGATGAATCCGTAGATGTCCCCGGACTCCACATGCAGGCTCAGGTCCCGTACGGCGGTCTTGCCGCCGGGATAGGTCTTGGTCAGATGTTCGATGGTCAGCATGGCAGGTTCCTCACTTCATCAGTCCCTTGAATACCAGAAAGGAATACGGATAGATCCACACACAGCCCAGCAGGGTGGTACCCATCAGCACAAAGAGTGTGCCGGAAAATCCCAGAGCCCCCGCAAACACCCCGGAAATCAGGCAGGCCGTCCCGATGACGATAAAGATGAACCCGCCCATGCGCTGGGTGCGGTTCCAGTTGTGTTCATCCGCCAGGGCCCAGGGTGTACGGCACCCAAAGGTATAGTTCTGCTTGATGCGGGGCATGTAATTGCCCAGCAAGATGAACAAAATGCCCAGTCCGCCGCCCACCAGCAGCCCGGAAGCGCCGCTGCCGTCCTTGACTATACCGAAAACGGCCAGCTCGCTCAGCCAGCCGACGGCGCAGCCAAACAGGACCATGGCCAGGACAACCCCGTTCCAGATGGGACGGAACTTGGCAAAATTCTCTCCCTTGGGGTCGATGCGCGGCAGCGCCATGGCCAGCAGGAGCAGCCCCACCGGCAGCAACCCCAGGGCCAGGGAACTCCATTTTGGCCCGAACCCATCGGCCACACCGGCCCAGTTCCAGTGAATAGGCACCTGATCCGGCATCATGGGCAGGCACAGGGCGTGGCCCAGCAGGTTCACCAGGCACACGCCTCCCAGTATCCAATATAGTTTATTGCTCTTCATGTTCGGACTCTCCCTTCATGAATCCAAAGTCGTAAAACCACTTTACCACTTCCTGAAACACCGTCAGGTTCAGGCAGTATACAATGTTTTGCCCGTGCCGCTCGTCGGTGACCAGCCCGGCGGCCTTCAGGATGTTCAGATGATGGCTGACCGATGGCTTGGCCATGTCGAAATGGGCTGCAATCTCTCCGGCGGTCATCTCTCCCTGAGAAAGCAGCTCCAGAATCTTGCGTCTGGTGGGGTCGGCCAACGCCTTGAAAGCATCTCCCATCCTAGGCACCTCCTTTTTTTGCAATAAGATATTTAGAAAAACATCTAATAGTCGCCTTTGGGCACAGTATAGCACCCTGCATGCAGGCTGTCAATAGGGCCTGCGCACAAAAGAAAAAGCCCCCGGCGCGGGTGCGTCGGAGGCGTTGTTGCGGGGTAAGATCAGGCGTTGACTTCCTCCACCAGGTGTTCCATCACCAGGTCGTTGAGGATGCTCATCTTCAGATAGTTTTCGCCGTAGTAGTTCACATAGCTGGAAGTATCGGCGCTGCCGAAGTACTGCTGGAACTGGTCTTCCAGGGTTTCGGTGGTACAGGTGATGCCGTACTTTTCGGCCAGAGCCTGCAGAATCAGGGTCTGCTGAATGGCGCCGTCGATGTAGGTGCGGGAGCTTTCCAGGTAGGCGGCGGCACTGTCGTAGCCGTTGGCCTGCAGGAAAGCGTCCAGGCTGACGCCGTACATCTGGGCATACAGGTAGGGGCTTTCCAGATAGTAATCCTCAAAGTACTTGGTCAGCTCGGCGGGAACTTCGCCCTGTACGCTCAGTGTGTCGCTCAGCTGGGTATACAGCTCGCTGGTCTGCTGGTCGAACAGCAGCATGTTGGAAATGTAGCTGTTCAGGGTGGCCACGTCGCTCATGCCCAGGGTTTCGCTCAGGTTTTCCTTCACGAAGTCGTCGGTCAGTTCGGGGGTCACAGTCTCGGAGATGTAGTTCAAGGTGGTGGAGAACACAGCATCCTTGCCGGCCAGATCGGTGGCCTGGTAATCTTCGGGGAAGGTGACGTTCACATCAAAGGTCTCGCCGGGCATGTGGCCCACGATCTGGTCCTCAAAGCCGTCGATGAAGGAACCGCTGCCCAGGGTCAGGTCATAGCCCTGGGCGGAGCCGCCGTCAAATTCTTCCCCATCCACGGAACCCACAAAGTCGATGTTCACCGAATCACCGTCGGCGGCGGCACGGTCGGTCACCTGGTTGGTGGTGGTGTAGTTGGGCAGGATGTTTTCGTTGATGTAGTCGGACACATCCGCGTCGGTGACGGTGTTGGCCTCGTCCGACAGGGTCAGACCCAGGTCGTCCGGCAGGGTGATGTAATCCGAAGCGGTCACGCCGGACACATATCCGTTCTCATCAAAGATGGAGCTGTAATCAAAGTCGGCCAGATAGGCGTAAGGATCGGCGGCGGTTTCCTCGGTGGAAGCGGTCTCCGGGGAAGCAGTCTCGGCAGAGCTGGTGGCTTCGGCTTCCTGTTTGCCGCAGCCGGCCAGGCCCAGGGTCAGCGCGGCGGCGGTCAGAACAGCCACCGGGCGGGTCATGTTGGTCAGTTTCATGGGATTTCTCCTGTCTTTTGTAAAGTGATGCTTTTCCATTATACATCATTTTCGCAAAATGTACAGTACAACATTCCAATTTTCCTCCGGACATGGTATACTGAACAGGAATCTTACCGGCCGTGCCGGAACTTTATGGGGGAAGACCATGCAGAAACATGAAATTGACCGTATCAACGAACTGGCCCACAAGGCTAAAACCGTCGGCCTGACCGAGGCGGAAATCGCCGAGCGGGCGGAGCTGCGCCGTCGGTATGTGGCGGACGTGCGGGCGGCCTTGCAGGACCAGCTGAATCATACCATTGTGCAGGAACCCGACGGGACCCGCCATCCGCTTCTGAAGCAGAAGGAATCCCACCGTGTCCGCAGTTAAAACGAAGCCCGGAATCCGGCGGCGGATCGGCGCGGTGCTGCCGTGGGTCTGGCTGGCGGGAGCCTGGCTGTTCGGTGTCCTGTTCATGCGCCTGTACGGGCGTTCCCTGCTGGACAGCGACATGGCCTCCGAGATGGTACTGGCCGCCCAGCTCAACCGGGAAGGCTCGCTTCTTTCCGCCAACTGGTACTACTCCACCGAGCTGCGCGTTTTCTGCGAACAGCTGCTTTTCAAACTGGGGCTGGCGGTTTTCCCGCAGGACTGGCACGCCGCCCGTACCCTGGCCCAGGGCCTTCTGTCGGCCCTGGTGGCGGTGTCGGCGCTGTACTTTGCCTATGGCGCCCGCCTGCGCAAGAGCGCTCCCTGGATCGCGGGGGCGCTGCTGTGTCCCTTCGGGTTCTGGCAGCTGTTCCATGGGGTGTTCGGCGGCTTCTATTATGTACATATGGTGTTCGTCATGCTCAGCATGGGGCTGGTGCTCCGCCTGGCCGGCCGGAAAGCCTCGGTCCGCCGCACGGTTCTGCGGGCGGCTGTTCTGGCGGCGCTGGCCTTTGCCGCGGGACTCAACGGCGTGCGCATCCTGATGAACCTGTACGCGCCCTTGCTGGCGGCATCTCTGGTTCTGCTGGCCGTGCGGTGGAACCGCAATCGCCCGACCCAGCCTCTGGCACTTCCGCAGCTTCGCCTGACCCTGGCGACTCTGGGCACGGTTCTGTGCTCGGCGGTGGGATACGCCGTCAATGCCAAGGTGCTGGCGGCGGAGTATACTTTTTCCGATCAGGGGCAGCGCGGCTGGACAGCGCTGGATCTGAGCAAACTTCTCACCGCCTGGGGCGACTTCCTGGCGCTGTTCGGGTATCCGGGGGACCGCGGCGTCCTGGATTACAGCGACCCTGTGCCTCTGTTCAGCGTGGCGGGACTGCTGGGGGCGGTCAGTCTCCTGATTGCGGGGGCGATGGAGGTGTCGGCAGTACACCTTGTGCTGCGCCGCCGGGAACTCTGCTTTGAGCACCGGGCTCTTCTGACGGTGTTTCTCTCCTGCCTTCTCGTCGACGGCATGGTGTTTGCCTTCCTCAACGATATGATCGGCATCAACGGCAGCTACTGGCTGCCCGTGGTACCGCTGGCCTTCGGGGTGCTGGCGGCGGAAGGACAGACCCTCCCGCTGCGGGAAGGCATTTCCCGGGCCTGGCTGGCGGCTGCCTTTGCGGCGGCGCTGGTCTGCGTCAGCGCTTCCACCACCCTGCATTTTGTGCAGGACCCGCCCCGGGGCGATGCCCACCTGGAATCCGTCAGCGACTGGCTGGTGGAAAACGGCTACACCCGGGGGTATGCCACCTTCTGGTATGCCAACGTGCTCACCGAGCTGTCCGACGGCGCCCTGGATGTGTGGACCGTGGACGACATGACCCGGATGAACCTGCACGAATGGCTGCAGAGCATGGATCACCGGCAGGCACCTGAAGGGAAGGTCTTTCTTCTCATCGACCCCACCGTGGCCCGGGAAAACCTGGCCTACACAAAGGCGGCCCAGGTGGTGTATGAGGACGATTACGGATACATGATTCTGGAAGCCCCGGACGCAGTTTCTCAGGTGGAGGCGTCCCAGGCGGCGGAACAGGCCCGCATTGCCCAACGGAATGACGAAGACAATCCATAATGAAGTGAATTCGCGCCCCGCAAGTTTTGTAGGAACCTGCGGGGCGCGCCTTGTATTTTGGGTCAATCTCTGGTATAATCATATCCGGCGGCGTATCCCGGTTTGAACAAATCGGCCCCCTAGGGGACCGGGCGGAAAAGGCTGTACATTGAACCAAAAAAGAGAGGTTGCAAAACATGCTTACTGCAATTACCGGCATCAACTGGGGCGATGAGGGGAAAGGCCGTATGGTCGACCTTCTCAGCCAGGATTACGACATCGTCGCACGGTACCAGGGCGGTGACAACGCCGGCCATACCGTCAAGAACGAGCGCGGCAAGTTCGTGCTGAACCTGATTCCCTCCGGCATTCTGCGTCCCAACGTGGTCTGCGTCATGGGCGGCGGCATGGTCATCGACCCTGTCCATCTGGAAAAGGAAATTGCCGCACTGCGGGAACAGGGCATCGAGATCAGCCCCGCCAACCTGAAGATTTCCGACCGTGCCACCATCACCATGCCCTTCCATGTGGACCAGGACGGTCTGGAAGAGGCCCGTCTGTCCAAGACCGGCGCCCAGTTCGGTTCCACCAAGCGCGGCATCGCCTACACCTACGGCGACAAGTTCATGAAGAAGACCCTGCGCATGGGCGATCTGGTGCATATGGATGCGGGTGTGCGCAAGCGCCTGGAAACCATCGTGGATTCCAAGAACCTGACCATGGTCAGCATCTATGACCAGAAGCCGGTGAGCGTGGAGGATATGTGGGCCTGGTGCGAACATTACTCCGCTGCTTTCAAGGACTATATCTGCGACGTGGGCGAATATCTGGCCCAGGCCGACGACGCCGGCAAGAAGATCATGTTCGAGGCTCAGCTGGGTGCTCTGCGTGACATCGACTACGGCATCTATCCTTACACTTCCAGCTCCAACACCATCAGCGCCTACGCGCCCATCGGCGCCGGCATTCCGGGCCGCAAGCTGAACCTGTCCGTGGGCATCATGAAGGCCTATTCTTCCTGCGTGGGCGAAGGCCCCTTCACCGCCGAGCTGGCCATGACCGAGGACGAGAAGAATGTCCTGCGTGAGCATGGTCACGAGTACGGCGCTGCTACCGGCCGTCCCCGCCGCGTGGGTCCCTTCGACGTGGTTGCCAGCCGCTACGGCGTGCAGTGCCAGGGCTGTGACGAACTGGCCCTGACCCTGCTGGACGTACTGGACTACATGGATACCATCCCCGTGGTGGAATCCTACCGTCTGTCCGACGGCACCGTCACCGGCCGTTTCCCCAGCGGTAAGACCCTGGACGACGCCCAGCCGGTCATCAAGGAGATGAAGGGTTGGCACTGCGACATCACCGGCGTGCGCAAGTACGAAGATCTTCCCGCCGAGGCCCGTGCCTATGTGGAATACCTGGAACAGGCCGTGGGCTGCCGCATCAAGTACATCTCCGTCGGTCCCGAGCGCGACGCCTGCATCGTGCGTGACTGATTGAGATAAACCCGCCCTGTCTTCCGGCAGACAGAGCATAAACCGAAGACACTTTACACAGCGGACCCGCCTTGTGCGGCTCCGCTGCTTTTTCAGCCGGAATGATTTTGTGGTTTCATTCAAAAAAAGAAAGGGGAGACCGGGTTGTGACCCGTTGGCTCATCCGTCTGTTCGTCAAAAACAGTGACGATACTTCCAACCCATCCGTGCGTTCCGCGTACGGCAATCTGGCCTGTGTGGCCGGTATTTTCTGCAACCTGCTATTGTTTGCGGGCAAGTTTACCGTGGGCACCTTGTTCGGCAGCGTGGCCATTGCCGCCGATGGCGTGAACAACCTGTCCGATGCCGGCTCCAGCGTGGTCAGTCTGGTGGGCTTTCGCCTAGGGGCCCGCCCGGCGGACGACAAACATCCTTTCGGCCATGCCCGGTACGAATACCTGGCCGGTCTGGCCGTGTCGGTGATGATTCTGGTCATCGGCATTGAGCTGCTCAAAGAGAGTGTGACCAAACTGATTCACCCCAATGCGGTGGAGTTCGGTCTGCTCACCGGTGTGGTTCTGGTGGCATCCATCCTGCTCAAGGTGTGGATCTCCCTCTTCAACCGCAAGATCGGTACCCTCATCGGGTCCGAAACCCTCATTGCCACCGCCGCCGATGCCCGCAATGATGTGGTTTCCACCTCGGCAGTCCTGGTGGCCAGCCTGGCAGCGTCCATCACCGGCATTGATCGGCTGGACGGTCTGGCGGGCCTGGCTGTGGCCGCGTTTATCTTGTACAGCGGGTTTGGCCTGGTGCAGGATACCCTGGACCCCATCCTGGGTGCAGCGCCCGACCCGGCGCTGATCCGCCACATCGAAGAGAAGGTCATGTCCTATCCCGGGGTACTGGGCATCCATGATCTGATGCTGCACGACTACGGCCCCGGCAACCGCCTGGTCAGTTTTCATGTGGAAATGTCCGCTGCTGCCGATGTGCTGGCCAGCCATGATATCATCGACAATATCGAGCGGGACCTGGCCAAGGACGATGGCCTGACCGCCACCATCCACTATGATCCTGTGGTGGTGGATGATCCCCACGCCAAGGAACTGCGGGAATTTGTCCGCAACAAGGCGGCCGAGCTGGAACCCTCCGCCGCCATTCATGACCTGCGCATCGTGCCCGGCAACAGCCACACCAATGTGGTGTTTGACTGTGCCGTGCCGCCGGAATATCTTTCCGCCCGCGACCATCGCGGCACCAAACTGACCGCTGCTTTGCGGGATGCTGTCCGGGAACGCTGGCCCGACCATTTTTGTGTCATTCGCCTGGAATCCAACTACGGTGCCGCCCAGCTGGAACCCAACCGCCAACATTGATCTGCGCCCCGCAACTTCGGCGGGGAAGATGCCATCACAGAAAGGAAGTCGACCCATGGATTACAATGCCGCCGCTCTTGCCATGCACAAGGCCCATCGTGGCAAACTGACCGTCAACAGTCTGGTGGAAGTGCGGGACAAGGATGCCCTGTCCACCGCCTACACCCCCGGTGTAGCCGAGCCCTGCCGCAAAATCAAGGAAAACCCCGACGACGTTTACACCTACACCCTCAAGGGCCGCACGGTGGCTGTGGTCACCAACGGTACCGCTGTGCTGGGCCTGGGCAATATCGGACCTGAAGCCGGCCTGCCGGTCATGGAAGGCAAGTGCGTGCTGTTCAAGGAATTCGGCGGGGTGGATGCTTTCCCTATCTGCCTGAACGCCACCACCAAGGAAGAGGTTGTGGCGGCGGTCAAGGCCATTGCACCCACCTTCGGCGGCATCAACCTGGAAGACATCCGCAGCCCTGAATGCTTTGAGATTGAGGCGGAACTGGAGCGGGACCTGGATATTCCCGTTTTCCATGATGACCAGCACGGCACCGCCATCATTGTGCTGGCCGGTGTGCTCAACGCCCTCAAGGTGGTGGGCAAGCGTCTGGAAGACATCCGCATCGTGCAGAACGGCCCCGGCGCTGCCGGCACTGCCATCATCAAGATGCTGCAGACTGCCGGTGCCAGGGACATCATCGCCGTGGATGAGCACGGCATCCTGGTGCCCGGTCGTCCCGCCGGTTTTGTGGGCCATAAAGCGGCTCTGGCCGAATCCACCAACCCCCGCCGGGTCACCGGCGGTCTGGCGGAAGCCATCCGCGGGGCCGACCTGTTCATCGGCACGTCCATCGCCGGGGCACTGACGCCCGAAATGGCTGCCACCATGGCTCCGGACGCCATCGTCTTTGCCATGGCCAACCCCACCCCGGAAATCATGCCCGACGCTGCCAAGGCCGCTGGTGTGCGTGTGGTGGGGACCGGCCGCAGCGACTTCCCCAACCAGGTCAACAATGTGCTGGCCTTCCCCGGCATCTTCAAGGGGGCCCTGTCCGTGCGTGCCCGGGACATCAATGCGCCCATGAAGCTGGCCGCCGCCCGGGCCATCGCCTCCCTGATCCCCGACGAGGAACTCAACGAAGAAAACATTCTGCCCAAGGCCTTTGACCCCCGTGTGGCACAGGCCGTGGCCGACGCTGTGGCGCAAGCCGCGCGGGAAAGCGGTGTGGCCCGGACATGAGCATCCGCGAAATTCAGGCCGCCGCCATCACCGAGGCGGTGGAACAGCTGTGCATTCAGGCCAACCGCTTTCTGCCGGAGGATATCCGTACGGCGGAAGAGCAGGCCATCCAGGCCGAGCCCTGGCCTCTGGCCCGCACCACCCTGGAACTGCTGCGCTCCAATCTGGACGCCGCCGCCGAAAAGGAACTGCCCATCTGCCAGGACACCGGCATGGCCTGCGTGTTTGTGGAACTGGGACAGGACGCCCACATCACCGGCGGAACCCTGCGGGAAGCGGTGGACGAAGGGGTGCGCCGGGGCTACACCAAGGGCTACCTGCGCAAGAGCATCACCGGCGACCCGCTGAAGCGGCAGAACACCGAGGACAACACCCCGGCGTTCCTGACCGTGGAGCTGGTTCCCGGGGACGGCTGCCGCATCACGGTGGCCCCCAAGGGGGCCGGCAGTGAGAACATGAGCCGCCTGGCCATGCTCAAACCCGCCGACGGGGTGCAGGGTGTGAAAGATTTTGTGCTGGAGACCGTCCGCCTGGCCGGTTCCAATCCCTGCCCGCCCATCATTCTTGGCGTGGGTGTGGGCGGCAGCTTCGACAAGTGTGCTCTGCTGGCCAAGCACGCCTTGCTGCGCCCGCTGGACTGTCCCAACCCGGATCCCTACTATGCGTCCCTGGAAAAAGAGCTGTGCGAGGCCATCAACGCCATGGGCATCGGGCCGCAGGGATTCGGCGGCGCCACCACCTGCCTGGGGGTGGCCATCGAACAGGCACCCACCCATGTAGCCTGCCTGCCGGTGGCAGTCAACATCGGCTGCCATGTCACCCGCCGCGCCACCGCCGAACTGTAAATACGCCATCAGGAAGTGAGAAAGAGTTATGCCCGCAAAACGTCAATCCGATATTGATATCTCCCTGGAAGGTGTGGGCCGCCGCGAAACCCGCACTTCCGGCATTGATATTCCGCTTTCCTCCTCCCGGCCCGGGGTGGGAATCGCGGACCCCAAGCTGGAAGACATGGTCAACCGCCATCATGAGGAGATCAAGGAACTGCACCGCCGTGCACGGCAGGGGAGGTGACCGCCATGCAGTATGAACTCCACACACCGCTGACCCGAGAAGCCCTGTCTGTTCTGCAGGCGGGAGATACAGTGCTGCTTTCCGGTACCGTGTACACCGCCCGGGATGCGGCCCACGGCCGTATGATGGAACTGCTGGATGCCGGCAAACCGCTGCCTTTCGACATCCGCGGCGCTGCTATCTACTATGTGGGACCGACCCCCGAACGTCCCGGTCAGGTGATCGGGGCGGCGGGCCCCACCACTGCCGGACGCATGGATAAGTTCACCCCGCGCCTTCTGGATCTGGGTCTTGCCTGCATGATCGGCAAAGGCAAACGGGATGCCGCCGTCAAGGCCGCAGTGGTCAAGAATGGGGCGGTGTACCTGGCTGCGCTGGGGGGCGCCGGTGCCCTGATGGCCGCCAGCATCCGCAGCTGTGAAGTCATTGCCTGGCCCGATCTGGGCTGCGAGGCCGTGCGCCGCCTGACCGTGCAGGACATGCCGCTGACCGTCCTGCTGGACGCCCACGGCGGCGATCTGTACGAGAGCGGCCCGGCCGCCTACCTGCAAAGTCTGTCCGCCGATTGACAAATTGGCCGCCGCTTGGTACACTGGTGTGTGTTGAGCGGATATGGCGGAACTGGCAGACGCGCTGGTTTTAGGGTCCAGTGTCCATGACGTGCAGGTTCGATTCCTGTTATCCGCACCAAAAACGCCCCGGCTGATGTCAGCCGGGGCGTTTTGTGTTGTTCATGTTATGGTTCCGGCAGCAGGGCCGCACGGTGGCGGAAGTAGTACACAGCCCCCACCAGGTCGGCCAGCGCCCAGCCGATGGGCACCGAAATCCAGATGCCCCACACCCCCACCCGGGGTGCCAGAGCATAGGCCAGGGCCACGCGGGTGCCCAGGGAAAAGACGGTCAGTACCACCGACATGGCCGGGCGGCGCACGGCGCGGTAGAACCCGTACAGCAAGAACAGAATGCCGATACCGCAGTAGCAGGCCCCCTCAATCCACAGATATCGGACGCCCACCGCGGTGATCTCTTCCACGGCCGGGTCGGAGGGATCCACAAAAATGCCCATGAGCGGGGCGGCAAACAGACAGACAACGGCGCTCACGATCACGCAGAAGACCGCCGCGCTCACCACCGCACTGCGGGTGCCTTTGCGGATGCGTTCCCGGCTGTGGGCGCCGTAATTCTGGGCGATGAAGGTGGAAAAGGCGTTGCCGAAATCCTGCACCGGCATATAGGCAAAGGAATCAATCTTGACCGCAGCGGCAAAGGCGGCCATGACCACCTCGCCGAAACTGTTGACCAGTCCCTGTACCATCAGGATACCGAAGTTCATGATGCTTTGCTGCACGCAGGTCAGCAGGGAAAAGGAGACAATCTCGCTCAGCACGCTGCGGTTCCAGCAGCAATCCTCCTTGCCCGGCACCAGGGAGGGCAGACACAGCAGGGTATAAACCCCAATGCCGATGCCGGATACATACTGGGCGATGACCGTTGCAATGGCGGCCCCGGCCACACCCCAACCGCATACCAGCACGAAGGTCAGGTCCAGAAGGATGTTCAGCACCGCCGAAATCCCCAAAAAGATCAAGGGCACCATGGAGTTGCCCACCGCCCGCAGCAGGGCGGCAAAATAATTGTACAGGAACACAGCCGGAATTCCCCAGAAGATGCACCATAGATAGGTGCGCATCAGCGGGATGATGGCCCGGGGAACCTGCAGCAGGACCAGGATGGGGTCCAGAAAGACGAACACTGCCACATTCAGCACCACCGCCACGGCGGCTATGAAAAGGAAGGAATGAAAGATTCCGCTTTTCAGCGCGGCCCGGTCGTCTTCGCCCCAGCGGATGGAAAAAAGCGCGCCGCTGCCCATGCACAGACCCAGCAGGATGGAGGTGAGAAAGGTCATCAGAGTATAGGAGGAACCAACGGCTGCCAGAGTGTCGGCCCCCAGAAACCGCCCCACGATGATGGTGTCGGCCACGTTGTACAGCTGTTGCAGCAGATTCCCGGCCATCATGGGCAGGGCAAACAGAATCAGACTTTTTGTGATCGGCCCTTTGGTCAGGGCGGTATCATGGGTGGTTGCCATACAAGGCCTCCTTGGCGGTGTACAATTGCAGCCCGGTGCCGGCAGAATAGGGCAAAAGAAAAGCCCCGGCATCAAGCCGGGGCTTCGGGCGGGAATGAACCCGCTGCATTGGTGCGGAAGATGGGACTTGAACCCACACGTCATGGACACACGCACCTCAAACGTGCCTGTCTGCCGATTCCAGCACTTCCGCATAACACCGGACGAACCACCGGCGCTGCAATGGCTATTTTAGCATACCCGCAGTCAAAATGCAAGACCTTTTTTGCATAGGTGTCTTTGCATGGCACAGTCGCAAAAAATCAACCTCTTGCAGCAAAGAAGCGGTAAAGAATCGGCGCGGTAAACTAAGACACAGCAAAGAAACAGTTGAATTTTGTCGTAGCCTCTCGTATAATAGCCAAAGATAAAATGGAAAAAATACGCAAAACAGCATGTGTTTGCGCAGGTACTATGTGCAGAGGTGCAGTATGAAAATCGTGATCGTCGGCCTTGGCAAAGTGGGCCGTGCTCTGACCGAGCAGTTGACGGCAGAAGGGCACGACATTGTGGGAATCGATATCAACCCCGACCGCGTGGAAAGCATTGTGAATATTTTTGACGTGCGCGGCGTGCCGGGCAACGGCGGGTGCTACGATATCCAGAGCCAGGCCTTCGAAACGGGAGCCGACCTGCTGGTGGCCACCACATCCAGTGATGAAATCAACATTCTGGCATGCCTGGTTGCCAAAAAGATTGGTACGCGGCACACCATTGCCCGTATCCGCAACCCGGAATACGAAAAACAGCTGCGGTTCATGCGTCAGGAGCTGGGCCTTTCCATGTTCGTCAACCCGGAAAAGGCCACCGCCCGCGAAATCTCCCGGGTGCTGCGCTTTCCCAACGCCATCAAGCTGGAACAGTTCTGCCGCGGCCGGTTTGAACTGATCGAATATCGCCTGAACCATGGCAACCCTCTGTGCGGGCTGCAGCTGTCGGATCTGTACAGCAACATGCACGTCAAACTGTTGGTGTGCGCAGTGGTGCGGGGACGGGATATCAGCATTCCGGACGGCAATTTCGTGCTGGAAGAAGGGGACAAGGTCTACCTGACCGCTACCCCCCAGGAGCTGGAGCACTTCTTCCGGCGTCTGGGGCTGTTCAAGGGCCGTGCCTCCAATGTGATGGTGATCGGTGCCAGCCGCATGGCCTATTACCTGCTCAAAGAGCTGCGGGACATGCACATGCACATTACGGTGATCGACAACAATCCTGCCCGCTGCCGGGATATCAGCGAGCGTCTGCCGGGCATTCTGGTCATCAACGGCGATGCCGCCGACAGTGAACTGCTGAAAGAGGAGGGCCTGGCCGAGATGGATGCCTTTGTGGCCCTGACCGGCATGGACGAGACCAACATCATCCTTTCCATGTATGCGGCGCAGCTCAACTCCTGCAAGGTGGTGGCCAAGATCAACCGCAGTTCCTTCGCGGATCTGGCCACGGCCAACGGCATGGTGGACAGCGTGGTTTCCACCGGAGATGTGACCGCTGAGACCATTTTGCAGTATGTGCGCGGCATGCAGAACTCTTTCGGCTCCAACATCCGCACCCTGCACCGGGCATTCGGCGGCCGGGTGGAGATGCTGGAATTCAATGTGGGGCCGGACGTTCCCTTTGTGGGGGTCCCTCTGCGGGATCTGACCCTGAAAAAGGACATGCTGATTGCGGGCATTGTGCGCGCCAACGGGCAGACCATCATTGCGTCCGGTTCCGATTGCCTGTGCCAGGGGGATGACGTGGTGGTTGTAACCACCGGCACGCCCATTAACGACCTGCGAGAGATTGTACGGTAAGGGGCGCGCCAGATGAATTATCGAATGATTGCTTTTGTTCTGGGCCGCATTTTCATGGCAGAAGCGGCCTTGCTGGTGCTGCCGTTGGTTTGCGCCCTGCTGTACGGCGAGAATACACTGTTTGCCTTCCTGATCCCCATTCTGCTGCTGGTGGTGCTGGGCTGCGTGCTTGGTCTGCGCAAACCAAAGGATACTGTAATTTATGCCCGGGACGGGCTGGTGGTGGTGGCGCTGGCCTGGGTGCTGATGAGTGCCTTCGGCGCGCTGCCGTTCCTGCTTTCCGGGGATATCCCCGACTACACCGATGCCTTCTTTGAGATGGTGTCCGGTTTCACCACCACGGGGTCCAGCATCCTGACTGACGTGGAGGCCATGAGCCGCGGGTGCCTGTTCTGGCGCAGCCTGTCCCACTGGGTGGGCGGCATGGGCGTCCTGGTTTTTGTCATGGCCGTGGTGCCTATGACCGACGGCCGTGCCATGCACCTGATGCGGGCCGAAGTGCCCGGACCTACCGTGGGCAAGCTGTCCAGCAAACTGCAGGACACCGCCAAAATCCTTTACCGCATCTATCTGGTGATGACAGCGGCGGAAGTGGTGCTGCTCCTGGCCGGGGGCATGCCGCTGTACGACGCCCTCATCCATTCCTTCGGCACGGCCGGTACCGGCGGTTTCAGCTGCAAGGCTCTCAGCGTGGGTGCCTACAACAGCGCTTATATCGAGATGGTCATCGCGGTGTTCATGCTGCTGTTCGGCATCAACTTCAACCTGTATTATTACATTCTGCTGCGGCATTTCCGCCAGGCCTTCCTTTCCGAGGAACTGCTGACCTACCTGGGGGTGGTGGCGGCGTCCACCCTCGCCATTGCCGTCAACCTGAGCCAGATGTGCAGCAACTTTGCCCAGGCGCTGCGTCTGTCCTTCTTCCAGGTGTCTTCCATTGTCACCACCACCGGGTACGCCACCACCGATTTCAATGCCTGGCCCTCTTTCAGCCGTACCATCCTGGTCATGCTCATGTTCCTGGGGGCTTGCGCCGGGTCCACGGCCGGCGGCCTGAAGGTCTCCCGCGTGATCATCCTGGTCAAGTCCAGCGTGCGGGAGGTCCAGCACATGCTGCATCCCCATGCGGTCACCACCATCCGGTTTGAAGGCCGTCCCCTGGACGACAAGACTGTCCGCGGTGCCAGCGTGTATCTCAGTGTGTATCTGTCTTTGTTTGTCCTCTCCATTCTGCTTGTCTCGCTGGATGGATTTGATTTGATCACCAGTTTCACCGCCGTGGCCACCTGTATCAACAACGTTGGCCCCGGCCTGGAAATTGTGGGCCCCATGGGCTCCTTTGCGGATTTCTCCCCTTGGTGCAAATGGCTGTTCAGCTTCGATATGCTGGCCGGCCGTCTGGAACTATTCCCCATGCTGGCGCTGTTCGCGCCGTCCACCTGGCGCCGCCGCCGTCGCGGTGGCCGCGTGGCCCTGCGCTTCTGACGTTTGTTGGCAGCACGCCCCGGAACCATCGGTTCCGGGGCGTTTTTGTATGCCGGAAGCCGCCGGCGCATACAGATGGAACGACACCATACAAAGGGGGAAGGTTCCATGCGCGTATCCGGCAAAGCCGTTTTGTGCAGCCTGGCAGCCCTGCTTCTTCTCTGCGGGCTGGTGGGAATCCTGGCCGGACAAAGGTTCCGTAACCGGCAGGAGGAAACCGCAATCCCGGATGACCGGGTTGCGGTGGAGGCTGCCGCCGTGCTGGAAGGAAAATATGCCTGCCTGACCTTTGATGACGGCCCCTCCGAAAACACCGCCGCCATTCTGGAGATTCTGGCACGGTATCAGGCGCCGGCCACCTTTTTTGTCACGGCCCAGCCCATCAATGAGCCCTACTTGGATCAGTTGCCCCTGATTGCGGCCGGCGGCCACCAGATCGGGCTGCACAGTGCCAGCCACCGGTATGCGGAAATCTACCGCAGTACCACCGACTTCTGGCTGGACATCAAACAGCTGCGGCAGACCCTGTCCGCCTATGTGGATGTGGAGCAGATTCATTGGCTGCGTTTTCCCGGCGGCAGTACCAACACAGTCAGCCACCGTTACGGTGGCAGTGATATCATGAAAGACCTTGTGGCCCAGGCGGAAGAGAAAGGGTATCATTGGATTGACTGGAACGTCTGCGGGGAAGACGCCACTTCCGCACACCCAGATGCCGCCGCCATCCTGCGCAACGTGAAAGAGGGGGCCGAAGGCCGGGATGTCTGCGTTGTGCTGCTTCACGATACCGCGGCCACCAGACAGACGGTGCAGGCGCTGCCGGAAATACTGGACTGGTTTGCAGACCAGGGATATGAATTTTGTACGGTGGAACAGATGTATGCCCTGACAAAAGAAAATTGATGGGCAAAAGGAATTGCAAAGACACTGTACACCATGTATAATAAGAACAAAACCAAGGCGCGCTGCGTCGAGATTCTAGGAAGTTTGCACATGAAAAATACCCAAAGCCGCCGCATCGCGCTCTGCGGCGTGCTGGCTGCCCTGACGGTGGTCATTCTGCTGGTGGGCACGGCACTGGGCATCGGTACCTATGCCGCGCCCATGCTGGCCTCCTTTTTGCTGATCCCGCCGCTGGTGGAATATGGTCCCCGTGCTGCCCTGACCCAGTATGCGGCCGCGGCGGTGCTGGGACTTCTGCTTGTGCCGGACCCGGAACTGTCCTTTTTCTATGCGCTGGTGCTGGGCCCTTATCCTGTGTGGAAGACGGTGCTGGACCACTTGCACCCTGCAGCACTGCGCTGGGCGGCCAAACTGGCGGTATTCAATCTGTCGGCAGGCATTATGTATGCGCTGCTCTTGCTGGTGTTTCTGCCCGGTCTGGCCGAAACCATGCCCGCCACCCTGGCCTTGTGGGTGCCGCTGGTTCTGTTGTGTAATCTGGCATTTGTTCTGTGTGACCGTGCCGTGACCGCGCTGACCCTGGTTTATCGCCTTCGTCTGCGCCGATACTGGAAAAAACGCTTTTGAGCTTGGTGACTAAGCTCAGGAAAGGAAGATCGACCATGTGGTATCAAAATGCTGTCATCTACCAGATCTACCCGCTGGGACTGTGCGGGGCGCCCTTGCAGAATGACGGGGTGCCCGAACACCGTATTCTGCGGGTGCTGGACTGGGTGGACCATATCCGGGAACTGGGCGCCACCTGCGTGCTGTTCAACCCCCTGTTTGAGAGCGACGCCCACGGCTACGACACCCGGGATTACCGGAAGGTGGATGTGCGCCTGGGCACCAACGAGGATCTGCGCCGCGTCTGCAAAGCGCTGCACGATGCCGGGCTCAAGGTGATGTTTGACGGCGTGTTCAATCATGTGGGCCGTGGGTTCTGGGCTTTCCGGGACGTACAGGAAAAGCGCTGGGACAGCCCGTACAAGGATTGGTTCAACATTCACTTTGACGGCAACACCAACTACAACGATGGTTTCTGGTACGAAAGCTGGGAAGGCTGCAACGAGCTGGTCAAGCTGAATCTGCACAACCCGGCGGTGCGGGAACACCTGTTTGACGCCGTCGCCTCCTGGGTGCGGGATTACGACATCGACGGCCTGCGCCTGGATGTGGCGTACTGCCTGGACCTGGATTTCCTGGGCGCACTGCGGCAGTACACTTCCTCCCTCAAGGAGGACTTTGTGCTGGTGGGCGAGACCCTGCACGGGGACTACAACCGCTGGATGAACGACCATGCCTGCCATTCGGTGACCAACTACGAATGCTACAAGGGACTGTATTCCAGCTTCAACACCGGCAATATGCATGAGATCTCCTACAGCCTGAACCGGCAGTTCGGCTCCGAGCCCTGGTGCCTGTACACCGGCCAGCAGCTGCTGAGCTTTGCGGACAACCACGATGTCACCCGCGTGGCCAGCATTCTGACCGACAAGAAGGAGCTGGAGCCGCTGTACGGTCTGCTGTTCGGCATGCCGGGCACCCCCGCTATCTACTACGGCAGTGAATGGGGCATCACCGGGGAGAAGAAGGACGGTGACCCCGCCCTGCGCCCGGCCATCGAAAAGCCGGAACACAACGAACTGACCGACTGGATCACCGCATTGGCCGGGGCCCGTGCCGCCAGCCCGGCGCTGTGCCACGGCAGTTACCGCAACATTCTGGTGCAGCCCAAACAGCTGATTTTTGAGCGCCGCAGTGGGGAAGACCGGGTTCTGGTGGCCATCAACGCCGACAGCCAGCCCTACCACGCCGATTTCAACGCCGAGGCGGGCTGTGCGGTGGATCTGATCACCGGCAAGCCTCACGATTTCGGCGGCGGCAGTGATCTGCCCGCCTACTCCTGCGCTTTCTGGAAAACCGAATAATACGGAATATCCAAATTTATAATCTGTTGCCTGAACAGGAAAAGAGGGACCTTTTTATGTGGCTGTTGTTTGCCGCCGCATCCGCGTTTTTTGCCGGTATCACCGCCATTCTGGCCAAGTGTGGTATCCGGCAGACCGATTCCACCGTGGCCACGGCGCTGCGCACCTGTGTGGTGCTGGTCATGGCCTGGGTCATGGTGCCAGTGTCCGGCCAATGGTCCGGCATACAGGACATCACCGGCAGGGCCATGGTGTTTCTGGTGCTGTCCGGTCTGTGCACCGGCGCATCCTGGCTCTGCTACTTCAAAGCCCTGCAGATCGGGGATATCAACCGGGTGGTTCCGGTGGATAAAACCAGCACGGTGCTGACCATCCTGCTGGCGCTGCTCTTTCTGGGCGAGGGGGTCACCCCTGTGAAGACGGTGGCCATGGTGCTGATTCTGGCCGGAACCTGGCTCATGATCGAAAAGAAATCCGGCACGTCCGCCACTTCTTCCTCCAAGGGATGGTTCTGGTACGCGGCAGGGTCGGCCATCTTTGCCAGCCTGACCTCCATTCTGGGTAAGGTGGGCGTCAGCGATATCGGCTCCAACCTGGGTACGGCCATCCGCACCAGTGTGGTGCTGGTCATGGCCTGGGTCATGGTGTTTGTGACAGGCAAGCAGAAAGAGGTATCCCAGGTTCCCCGGCGGGAACTGGGCTTTCTGGGGCTGTCCGGCCTTGCCACCGGGGCGTCCTGGCTGTGCTACTACCGCGCCTTGCAGGATGGTCCTGCCAGCGTGGTGGCGCCGGTGGACAAGCTCAGCATTCTGGTTACCGTGGCCTTCTCGGCCATCGTCTTTGGCGAAAAACTCAGCCGAAAAGCAGCCCTTGGCCTGGCCTTGAATGTGGCCGGCACCCTGCTTATGCTGGTGTAAAAACAGATCCGTCGTGCGGGTTTTCCGTGCGGCGGATTTTTTCTGCAATATTTCGACCCTCCCTGCACATACTGAGGTATGGAAAAGGAGGGGATACCATTGCCCGGTTATTCCGCAAGGCGCCTTGTGCGCCGCCTGCTGGGAGCGTTGGCATTGCTTGCGGCTTTGTCTGCTGCTGTTGTGCTGGGGCTTCGCGCCGCACTTCCGGATACTTTTTATGTGGCGCCCGGGGAATCCCTGGCGCTGGCATCCATGCCGTTTTTGCAGGCGGGGAAACCGTCGCGCGGGCACACTGCCGCCGTCAGCGGCACCACGGATACCGGCAGCTGCAACCAGACCCTGCGCCTGTTCGGGGTAGTGCCGGTCAAAACGGTGCGCACGGTGGAATCCGCCACCCGCACGGTCACTGTGTCCGGGGCGCCTTTCGGCGTCAAGATGTTTGCCGACGGTGCCCTGGTGGTGGCCTTCTCCGACCAGCTTACCGTTCTCGGCAGCGAAAACCCGGCCAAGGAGGCAGGGCTTCGCCTGGGAGATGTGATCGTTTCGGCGGGGGGCAGCCCGGTGCACGGCAATGAGGAATTGTCCGCGGCTATCACGGCGGCAGGAGGAAACGCGGTGAACATTGTGTATGTGCGGGATGGGGTGCAGCATACCTGCAGCGTGACCCCCGTGCAGGACCGGGACAGCGGTGTGTGGCGTGCCGGGGTGTGGGTACGGGATTCCTCGGCGGGGATCGGCACCCTGACCTTTGTGGATACAGAGAAAGGGACTTTTGCGGGCCTGGGCCATGCGGTGAGTGACAGCGACACCGGCGCCGACTTTCCGCTGCTGTCCGGGGAGATTGTACCCGTGACCATCATCGGGGTGCAAAAAGGCACGGCCGGCGCGCCGGGAGAGCTGAAAGGCGAATTTTCCGGCGGCGCGGCCCTGGGCAGCGTCACCGCCAACGACACCGCCGGTGTGTACGGCACACTGAGCGAAGGCGCTCCGGCGGTGTCCGGGCAGAGTATGCCGGTGGCCAACATCCAGCAGGTGGCAACCGGGCCGGCCCAGATCCTCACCACCATCAACGGCACCCAGCCGCAACTGTACGACGTGACCATCGAGCGGGTGAACATGACAGCGGGGGACCCTAACCGCAACCTGCTGGTCCGGGTGACCGATGAACGGCTGCTTTCCACCACCGGGGGCATTGTGCAGGGTATGAGCGGCAGCCCTATCCTGCAGGACGGCCGCCTGGTAGGAGCTGTGACCCACGTGCTGGTCAATGATCCCACCAGGGGGTATGGCATCTTCGCGGAAAATATGCTCAAGACGGCGGATGCGCTGGTAACTTCCCAATGAGAAAAAGCTTTCGGGCAGAGGTGACAAGCCTCTGCCTGTTTTGCTATACTGGAGCCAAACAACAGGAAAGGGGCATTCACATGAATGTGATCTACCATTTTCAACCCACCGCGCCGTACAGCCTCCACGACATGCGGGTGAACCGGATTGAACGGACAGGGGAAAATCTTCGGTTCTGTTTTGAAACGGGGTATGTAGAACTGAAGGGAGAAAACCGGCAGGTGTCGGGTGATCTGCTGATCGAACGGGTCAGCATGGCCTTTTCGGATGTTTATTTCCTGAGCGAAAACGGTGCCTACGGAACATTCCAAGGCCAGCGCATGGAGCTGGAGTCGTTTCTGGACCGCTACCGGGACATCTCCTTTGAAATTCTGGATGAGGCATACGGCTGCCACACGGTTACATACCGCGGTTACCTGTCGCTGCCGGATCGGGACCCTCTGATGGAGGTCATGCTTTCCCTGTATTATACCGGCAACATTGTCTACGAGGTGCAGGAATAACCCGTGTGGCAGGCATAGGCAAGCTGTACTGGTAATATTCCCATCGTCTTTCCAGTGACATGCGAATCTCAATTGGTGGGGCACACAGCAAAAGGAAGGCATACATAGGGCGAAACAAGAGATACCGTGCCGGGTTTTGTCGCAAAAAGAGACAAAAAGCGAAAGAACCCCGAAAATTTCCTATTGCCAGAATTGGTAAAATATGGTAATATTTCCATTGTCGAGAGAAACCTGCGCGGCCGGGCGGCTGGCCGCTGATGAATGAGGAGTGTATCACAATGGACAAGATCAAGTTTTTGATGACCGATACCGGCGCGCAGACCACGGCGCTGTGCCGCCAGGCGCTGGAGGACAAAGGCGTTTCGGTGACGGTGTGCGAGAAAAACGGCAGCAAAGCCCTGAAAGCGCTGCTGGACACCCATCCCCAGGCGGTTCTGCTGGATACCTTCATGCCGGACCTGGATGCCATCACGGTCAAGCAACGGTACGAAGCCCAGGATACCTCCGGCACCCACACCACCTTTTTTGTGACCGGGGCTTTCCAGAGTGAGGAGATCGAACAGGAACTGCTGGACAATGGCTTTTCCTTCTTTTTTGTCAAACCTTTTGACGAGTCGGTCCTGGTCAGCCGGGTGCTCAAGGCGGCGGGTACACCCGCACGCCCGCAGGCCTTCTCTCAGGACAGTGACGAGCTGACCGTCACCGAAATTCTGCACCAGGTGGGGGTTCCGGCCCACATCAAGGGATATCAGTTTTTGCGGGATGCCATCTTGCTGGCGGTGGAAGACCACGAGTACATCAACGCCGTGACCAAGCGTCTGTACCCCGAAATCGCCAAGCGCAACGGCACCACCGCTTCCCGGGTGGAGCGGGCCATCCGCCACGCCATCGAGGTGGCCTGGGACCGGGGCGATGTGGATACCCTCAACGGGTATTTCGGCTACACCATCCACAGCCTGCGGGGCAAGCCCACCAACTCGGAATTTATTGCCATGATTGCGGACAAAATCCGCCTGGACAAGCGTCGTCGCGCTTGATTTGTCAAAAGTATACTTGTGCGTTTTACCTCCCGCTGCGGCCGGGAGGCTTTTTTATTTCAAAACTTTTTGAATCCGCCCCAAAGCGGTAGATTTTTCCGTTGGATGCTTGTATAATGATAGCATGGTCAAACTGGGGTGTGTATACGCTGTGTGCCCCGGTCCGTAGTTTCAACCGAAAGGGGGCGCCAGCCATGGCGCAAACCGTAACCGCAATCCTGGTGGCGGCGGGAGCCTCCCGCCGTATGGGATTCGATAAACTCAGCCACCGTCTGCCAGGCGGGCTGACCGTGCTGCAGACAAGCCTGCGTGCCTTTGAAAATCATCCCCGCATCACCCAGATTGTGCTGGTGGCCGGCGCCAACCTGGAAACCTGCCGTCAGCTGGCCGGGGCATGTTCCAAGCCGTGCACGGCGGTGCCGGGCGGGGCCACGCGGGCGCAAAGCGTCTGCGCCGGTCTGGCTGCGGCCACCGGCGAGATGGTGGCCATTCATGATGCGGCCCGGCCCTTCGTCAGTGAAGAGGTCATCACCGCCGCCATCGATGCCGCCGAACAGACCGGTGCTGCGGCGCCGGCCGTTGCGGTGAAGGATACGGTCAAGGTGGCCGCTGCCGACGGCCGGGTGCTGAACACCCCCGACCGCAGCACCCTGTTTGCGGTCCAGACACCCCAGTGCTTCCGACGGGAACTGTATCTGCGGGCACTGGATGCCGTGTCGGAAGACAAGGCCGACCTTGTCACCGACGACTGCAGCCTGTTTGAACTGGCCGGTCTGCCGGTAGTATTGACGCCGGGGGACTATGCCAACCTGAAAATCACCACAAAAGAGGATCTGAAAGGGGAAAGCACCATGCGCATCGGACATGGTTATGACGTGCACCGCCTGGTGGAAGGCCGGCGGCTGATTCTGGGCGGGGTGGACATCCCCTACGAAAAGGGACTGTTGGGCCACTCCGACGCCGACGTGCTGCTGCATGCCGTTTCGGATGCTCTGTTGGGCGCTGCTGCGCTGGGGGACATCGGCAAGCATTTTCCGGACACAGACCCCCGGTATGAAGGTGCCGATTCCCTGCGGCTTTTGCAGGAAGTGGGCAATCTGGTGCGGCAGGCCGGTTACACGGTGGGCAACGTGGATGCCACCGTTCTGTGTCAGGCTCCCAAGCTGGCGCCCCATATCCAGACCATGCGGGCCAACATTGCCCGGGCGCTGGATGTGCCGGTGGAGTGCATCAGCGTGAAGGCCACCACCGAGGAACACCTGGGCTTTACCGGCCAGGGACAGGGGATTGCGGCCCACGCCGTGGCCCTTCTGGAGTCCTGAACCGGCAACTTTCCACCGGTCTTGCGGTGTGTTATACTGAGAAGAAGAGAACCGTGCCCGCCCTTTGCCCGGCGGCTGTTAGGAGGCTGTGACCGGCATGCTCGGCATTTACGACTTTTTCGGCGGTGTGATCAGCAACCTGCGCACCTTTGGCGTGCGAGACCTGGTTGATATTCTGGTCATTTCCGTCGCCTTTTATGAACTGTTTCTGTTTGCGCGCAAATCCCGCGCGGGTCAGCTGGTCCGCGGCATGGTGCTTGCGCTGGCCTGCTTTGCGCTGGCCTATCTGTTTGAGCTGCGCACCGTGCGCTGGCTGTTGAACAACTTTTTGCAGGTGGGCTTCATTGCGGCCGTGGTGCTGTTCCAGCCGGAACTGCGCCGCACCCTGGAACGTCTGGGCCAGAGCGCCAACTGGACCGGCCGGCTGTTCAGCATCCGGCGCAGCGACCCGTCCCTGCGGGCGGTGTGGCAGAGCGCCGTGGTGGCCATCTGTGATGCGGCAGAACAGCTTTCGGATACCCGCACCGGCGCCCTGATGGTGCTGGAACGCAACAACAACCTGGAAGAGATCATCCGCACCGGCACGCCTCTGTCGGCCAATGTGATTCCGGAAATGCTGGGCACCATCTTCTATGAAGGTACGCCCCTGCATGACGGCGCCGTCATCATCCGGGACGGACGGATCGTGGCGGCCGGGTGCGTTCTGCCTTTGTCCAACAACCTGGAAATGGGCAAGGATATGGGCACGCGCCACCGCGCCGGTCTGGGCATGAGCGAAAATTCCGATGCCGTGGTCATCGTGGTCAGCGAGGAGACCGGCATCATCTCTTTGGCGAAAAACGGCGTGCTGATCCGCCGCCTGGACCGCCAGAACCTGTTCAATCTGCTGCAGGAAGAAATCATCCCGCCCGAGTCTCCGGAAGAACAGAAAGTACCCGTGTGGGCTCGTTTGTTTGGCAAAGGAGGTGCCCAGAAGCATGGCACTGAACAAAAAGAAAAGTGAACAGCCTGCGGTGGCGCCCAAAGCGCGGGAAAAACGTACGATCTGGGATTACCCGGCCGTGCTCTGGTGCGCGGCAGTGGCCTGTGCGGTGCTTGCCTGGCTCATTGTCACCATGTATTTTGACCAGGAAAGCGATAAGACTGTCACCATCAACACCATTACCTATACCTACCAGTCCAGCACCTACACAAGCCTTGGTCTGGACATTGTGGAAACGCCCGACGTCTCCAACGTGACCGTGCGCATCAAAGGCAGCGGCACCATCATCGGCGGCATCCGGGAAAGCGACATCATGGTTTACCCCAAGTATTCCACCGTGCGCGGCGCGGGTACCGTGACCCTGGAACTGGGGGCCCGGTTCATTACGTCGGATTACGACAACCTGGGCATCGAACTGACGGTGGAAAACCCCGCCACCGTGACCGTTGTCTTCGACAATGTGAGCGAAAAGACGGTGCGGGTCACCGCCGATACGTCCCAGATCGCCATTGCGGACGGGTTCATTCTGAACAGTGTGTCCAGCATCCCGGCGGAAGTTACCCTCACCGGCCCCACCAGCGAGCTGGAACAGATCGACTCGGTGGTGGCCACGGTGGCCTCGGAAGACAAGCTGGATGATTCCATCACCCTGGAATCCGCCCTGGAAATGCGGGACGCCAACGGCAACGCCGTCACCCCGCAGTATACCACCATGGACAGCGATACCGCCGCCGTTACCCTGAACGTGCTGCAGGTGCGGGAACTGCCGCTGACGGTGGACTTCATCGGCCTGCCCACCGGATTTGACGTTTCCAGCCTGAAATATTCCCTGGACCGCGAAACCCTGCGCGTGGCCGGACCCGCCCGCACCATCAGTAAACTGAACGAGCTGAGCGTGGCCAGTCTGGACCTGGGACAGAGCTTTGCCTTTGACCGGGATTATCAGCTTTCGGTGGAACTGCCGGACGGCATTGTCTCTCAGGATGGCATCACCACCGTCACCCTGACCTTCGATACCACCAACATGGCCAGCACTACCCTGAATGTGGCCAACACCAACATCCGGGTCATCAACATTCCCAGTGACGTGGATGTGGATGTGCTGACCAGCCGCATCAGCGGTGTGACATTGTACGGCCCGGCGGATGAGATCGAAGAACTTTCCGCCGACAGCGTTCTGGCACAGGTGGACTGCCAGAGTATCTCGGTGACGGCCGGCCAGCAGACCCTGCCGGTCAACATCCAGGTGCCTTCGTCCAGCCGCATCTTTGCGGTGGGCAGCTATACGGTGCAGTGCGCCATTACCACCAAGTAAAACGACAAGGAGACCGTATCTCACAGTGCTTTTGGTTCGCAACATCCGCCTGCCGCTGGCCTGCTCCGATCCCGGGGCCGAGGCCGTGCGCCGGGCGCGCAAGACGCTGGGACTTTCCGCCGGGTATCCGGCGGAAACCGGCATCGCAAAACTTTCGGTGGATGCCCGGCACGGTACGCCCGTGCTGGTATACACCGTAGCCATCACGCTCAAGGACGAGGGTGAGGAATCGGCTTTGGCCGGGGCCTCGCCCTGCGTCTGTTTCACCCGTCGGCCGGAATTTCACTTTTCCCAGGGCCAGACCCCGCTGGCCCACCGGCCGGTGGTGGTGGGCCTGGGGCCTGCCGGATTGTTTGCGGCGCTGCTGCTGGCCCGGCACGGGTATCGCCCGCTGGTGCTGGAACGGGGCCCGACCCTGGAACAGCGGATCGCTGCCGTGCAGGCCTTTGAGGCCGGCGGCGCGCTGAACCCCGACGCCAACATCCAGTTCGGAGAAGGGGGCGCCGGGACCTTCTCCGACGGAAAATTGACCACCCGTACCGGGGATGCCCTGTGCGCCTATGTCACCCAGACCTTTCTGGAACACGGCGCACCCCGGGACATTGCCTGGCGGCAGAAACCCCATGTGGGCACCGATTTGCTGCGCGGAGTCATTACCGGTATCCGGGCCGAGATCGAATCTCTGGGCGGCACCGTGCTGTTCAACACCAGGCTGACCGGTCTGGAAATGCGCGGCGGCGTGCTGTGCGGCGTGAAGACCACAGGCGGCGACTTTGCCTGCGATCGGATGATTCTGGCGGTGGGCCACAGTGCCCGGGATACCTTTTCCATGTTGCACACGCTGGGCCTGCCGCTGGAGTGCAAACCCTTCTCGGTGGGCTTCCGTGCGGAACACCTGCAATCCGAGATCGAGCGCAGCCTCTACCATGGGGCGGCCGGGCATCCGGCCCTGCCCAGGGGCGAATACCAGCTCAGCCAGCATGTGGACGGCGGACGCTGCGTGTACACCTTCTGCATGTGCCCCGGCGGCAGCGTCTGCGCCGCCGCCAGCGAGGAAGGCGGCGTGGTCACCAACGGCATGAGCCTGCATGCCCGGGACGGCCGCAACGCCAACGCGGCGGTGGTGGTCAGCGTGGACGGCCGCGACTTTGACAATGATCCCGCCCGGGCTGTGGCCTTCCAGCGGCAGCTGGAACAGGCGGCCTTCCGGGCCGGCGGATCCAACTACGCCGCCCCGGCGGAAACGGTGGGCAGCTTCCTGCAAGGCAGGGGACGCCTGGAACTGGGAGCGGTGCAGCCCACCTATCCCCGGGGCGTGGAACCCTGCGATCTGGGCAGTTTGCTCCCGCAGGAACTCTCCGCCGCCCTGCGCCAGGGACTGACTGCCTTTGGCCGCAAGATGGCGGCATACCGGGCACCGGATGCGGTGCTTACCGGCCTGGAAACCAGAACTTCCAGCCCCCTGCGCCTGCTGCGCGGGCAGGACCTGCAATGCGTGGCCTTGCCGGGGCTGTATCCCTGCGGTGAGGGCGCCGGTTACGCTGGCGGCATTATGACCGCCGCGGTGGATGGGCTGCGCTGTGCCGCTGCCCTGATGGAACAGAGTGCGCCGCCCCGCACAGACGCCTGAATTTGATGCATAGGAAAGGAAAAGGAATATGCCGTCCAACAACCCCTACCGGGAAGACAAGCAATCCCGCCCGGTGGAAGAATATACCGGCATCCCCGATGTGGATGAGGCTGTCAACGAGATCGTACAGGCCGGCGCCGAAATCGGTTCCGGTTTGCTGGACGGTCTGGCCGGGGTGGTCCGGTCAGTGGGGGATGCACTGAACAGCCGCAGCCTGGACAACAAGGATGTGCCTTTTCCCACCTGGATCCGCCGGATGGACCGCCAGCTGAAAAATAAAGAGCAGGACGGCTATCTGGGCATGTCGGTGGGCGGCTGGATTTTTGCCGCCGGCTTCGGCATTACGGCGCTGGTCATGTTCGTTCTGGCCATGGTCAGCCCCCAGGCGCTGGGCATGACGCCGGACGAACACGTTGTGTTTCCCATTCTGGCGGCTTGTTTTGCCCCCATTGCGGCGGGCTTTTCGGTCATGGGGGTCATCGGGGTCCGGCTGTGGGGACGTTACAACCGGCTGCGCAGTTATCTGCGCGGCGCCCGGGACTGGGTCTGTGATATTCCCACCTTGGCCCGGACCGTCATGCAGCCCGAAACCCGGGTGCGGGAAGAATTACAGAGAGCCATTGCCCGCGGGGAGATTCCCGGGGCGCTTGTCTCTGCGGATGGGCGGACGCTGTACCTGGATGATTCCCTGTACACCCCGTCCCGGACGGAAGAAACAGCTGCCCCGTCTGCCGCACCCGCTCCGGATGCGGCGGAACAGCTGCGCAAAGAGGGCGTAGAGTTCCTCAATTATCTGCGGGTCTGCCGGGGCCGGCTGGGGGAGAGCGCCGACGAGGAACTGGCCACCATGCAGAAAACCTGCGGCGCCATTCTGGGCTTTGCCCACAACCACCCGGAACAGGTGCCCCGGCTGCGCCGTTTCCGGGAATACTATCTGCCCACCACCCGCAAACTGCTGGACACCGCCATGGGGCTGGGGGATACCGATGCGGCTGCCGCCGACAAGATCCGCGGCGAGATCACCGGCATTCTACACACCCTGAATATGGCCTACGGCAAACTGTATGAAACCCTGCTGCTGGATGTGAGCCTGGATGTTTCCACCGAGATCGATACGCTGGAAACCATGCTGCGGCAGGACGGTCTGACCCATGATTTCCGGCAGGATTTCGGTGCCGGAACCCGGAATGTGGAATTGTAAATTGTAAGGAGCGTACCGCTATGAATTACCGTGCCTGGCAGCTGAATCCTTCTGCCGAACAGGATGCCGAAGCCCTTCAAGCCGAAGGCTTCGGTGTTCTGCTCAGCCGTGTGCTGGCTGCGCGGGGGATTCATACGCCGGAAGCGGCCCGGCACCTTCTGGACGGGCGGGACGAACTCAGTGACCCCTTCCTGATCAAGGACATGGACAAGGCCGTGTCCAGGATTCAGCGGGCCGTGGAGGAAGGGGAACCTATCGTCATCTTCGGCGACTATGATGTGGACGGGGTTTCGGCCACCGCCATCCTGTTTGAATGCCTGTCCAACCAGGGGGCCCAGGTGCGGTGCAAGCTGCCCAGCCGGGACGGCGGCGGGTACGGCCTGAACAAGGAAATCCTCAAGGGTCTGGCCGACAAAGGCTACACCCTGGTGGTCACGGTGGACAACGGCATTGCCGCTGTGGAGGAAGCCGACTATGCCAGGGAGCTGGGCATTGATCTGGTCATCACCGATCATCATCTGCCCGGTGAGAAGCTGCCCGATGCCGTGGCCGTGGTGGACCCCAACCGTGCCGACGACGAAAGCCCGTTCAAGTTTTTGTGCGGGGCCGGGGTGGCTTTCAAACTCTGTGCCGCCCTGGAAGGCTGTGACCCCGCCGAGCTGCTGGACATGTTCGGTGAGCTGGCGGCCCTGGGCACCATCGCCGATGTGATGCCCCTCACGGGGGAAAACCGCACCCTGGTGCGGGAGGGCCTGGCGGTTCTGCAGGAGACCATGCGTCCCGGCTTGCAGGCCTTGTTGGAAAACGCGGGCTACGCGGGCAAACCGGTCACCGCCGAAACCGTCAGCTATGGGCTGGCGCCCCGGCTGAACGCGGCGGGGCGCATGGATACCGCGGCGGTGGCCCTCAAGCTGCTGCTGTGTGAAAACGAGGAACAGGCGGCGGGCATCGCCGCCCGCCTGGGCGAGATCAACGCCGAGCGCCAGCAGACCGAACAGCAGATTCTGGCTGCCGCCCTGCAGACCATCCAGGCGGACCCGGCCCGGGCCCACGACCGGGTGCTGGTGGTGGCGGGGGAGGGCTGGCATCCCGGTGTCATCGGCATCGTAGCCAGCCGCCTGATGGAGCGCTACGGCCGCCCCGCTATTGTGATCTCCACCGAAAACGGGGAAGGCCGCGGCAGTGGCCGCGCACCGTCAGGCTTCAACCTGCACGGGGCGCTGGCCGCCTGCTCCTCCTGCCTGATCCGCAGCGGCGGACATGCCGCGGCGGCGGGACTGCTGGTGGAGGAAGAGAAAATCGGCGCTTTCCGCGCTGCCATCAATGCCTGGGCGGTGCGGGAATACCCGGTGCCGGAACCCGGCACCCTCAAGCTGGACGCCGCCGTTCGGCTCGGCGAACTGGACCTGGCCTCGGTGCGGCAGCTGTCCCGGCTGGCACCCTTTGGCAGCGGCAACCCGGTTCCGCTGCTGCTGGTGCAGAACGCCGTGGTGGATGGGCTCTGGCCCCTGGGCAGCGAAGGCCGTCATACCCGGATGCGGCTGCGCCAGGGGGATTCCACCTGCTTTGTGTCGGTGTTCGGCACCTCCCTGCAGGAACTGCCCTACCAGCCGGGGACGGCGGTGGATGCGGCCATCGAGGTCAGCGTCTTCCAGGGCCGCAGCGGGCCGATGGTATCGGCCCATTGCAAGGCCATGCGTCCGGCGGGGCTGGGCAACGAACCGGCCCGACAGGCAGCGGCTTTCGATGCCGTCTGCGCCGGAACGGTCCTGCCGCCCGACCGGGCGCAGGCGTTTTTGCCGGACCGCAATGATACCGCCAACCTGTACCGCCGCATCCGGGCAGGCGGCGTCTGTGCCGAAGATCTGCAGCCGGTGTTTGCGGCATCCGGCGCGGAAAACACCGGCAAAACGCTGGCCAGCCTGCAGGCTCTGTGCGAACTGGGGCTGGTGGAACAGCAAAACGGACGCTGGATGCCCGCGGCCGTCACCGGGAAAAAGAATCTGGATGATGCGCCCATTCTGCAAAAACTGCGTGCCATGGCGGCGGGGCAGGGGGAATGACCCCGCCAATGCCGGACATTGCGGATGTATACCAAAAATCAGGGGGAGGAACCACCATGGAGAACGATGTGAAAATGCCCATTACCTATGAGCAGCTTAAACAGGATATGATCGACAGCGGCCGTCCGTACGACTTTGCTATGGTGGACCGCGCCTATGCGCTGGCTGAATCGGCACACAGCGGACAGCGGCGCCGCAGTGGCGAACCGTATATCTGCCATCCGCTGTCGGTGGCCCGGATTCTGGTGGAACTGGGCATGGACAGCGAAAGCATTGCGGCGGCGCTGATGCACGACGTGGCCGAGGACACCGCTGTCAGTGTGGACGAAATCCGCAGCAAGTTCGGCAACGAAGTGGCTTTGCTGGTGGATGGCGTCACCAAGCTGACCCAGATCAAGTTTTCCAATGTGGAGGACCGCCAGGCCGAAAACCTGCGCAAGATGCTGCTGGCCATGAGCCAGGACGTGCGGGTCATGATCATCAAACTGTGCGACCGTCTGCACAACATGCGCACCGGTGATGCCTGGCCTGAGCAGAAGCGCCGGGACAAGGCCCTGGAAACCATGGAGGTCTATGCTCCCATCGCCCACCGTCTGGGCATCTCCAACATCAAGGAGGAGCTGGAGGACCGCAGCCTGCACTACCTGGACCCTGTGGGCTATGAGACCATCCGGTCCTTGCTGAACAAGCACGGCGACGCTTTCCTGGAAGGAGTCTGCCAGACCATCCGCGCCCATTTGGAGGACAACGGCATTGAGAACGCGGCCATCCGCCATCGCGTGAAGAGCATCTACGGCATCTACCGCAAGATGTATATGCAGAACAAAGACTTCGAGGAAATTTACGATGTCTATGCCGTGCGGATCATCATCAATTCGGTGGCCGAATGCTACACCGCCCTGGGCCTGATCCACGATATGTATCATCCGCTGCCCAACCGGTTCAAGGATTACATCTCCACCCCCAAGCCCAACGGCTACCAGAGCCTGCATACCACCGTCATCGGCCGGGAAGCCATCCCCTTTGAAGTGCAGATCCGCACCTGGGATATGGACCGCATGGCGGAATACGGCATTGCCGCCCACTGGAAGTACAAGGCGGGCATTTCCACCAGCAACGAAAAGCTGGAAGAGCGCCTGGCCTGGGTGCGGCAATTGCTGGAAAGTCAGCGCTCCAGCGTGGATGCCACCGACCTGCTCAGCGATATCAAGTCCGACCTTCTGCCTGAAGAAGTCTTTGCCTTTACCCCCCGGGGCGATGTAATCAACCTGCCGGCGGGGGCCACCGTCATCGACTTTGCCTATGCCATCCATTCGGCGGTGGGCAACCGGATGATCGGCGCCAAGGTGAACAACCGCATTGTGCCCATCGATCACCAGGTGGCCACCGGCGAGATCATCGAGATCATCACCGGGCCGGAAAACCGCGGCCCCTCCCGCGACTGGCTCAATATCGTCAAGACCAGCGAAGCCAAGAACAAGATCCGCAACTGGTTCAAGAAAGAACGCCGGGAAGAAAATATTGTGGAAGGCAAGGAAGCCCTGGAACGGGAGATGCGCCGCAATCTGATGACCGTTCCGGCGGACCAGTACGACAACTTTATGGCCGCTTTGGCCAAGCGCAACCACTGCAACACGGTGGAGGAAATGTACGCCACCATCGGATACGGCGGTCTGCAGATGGCCCGGGTCCTGCCCAAGCTGAAGGACGAGTACAACCGCCTGAAAGCCTCCGAGCCCAAGCCGGTCACCGTGGATGTGAAAAAGGTCCACTCCACCGCTGGCGTGGTGGTGGAAGGCATCGACAACTGCCCCATCAAGTTTGCCAAGTGCTGCTCGCCGCTGCCCGGGGATGAGATCATCGGTTTTGTTACCCGCGGTTTCGGTGTGTCCATCCACAAAAAGGATTGCGGCAACGTGCGGGAGAGCATGAAGTCTCCCGAAAATGCCGGCCGCTGGGTCCGTGCCTACTGGGCCGACAATGTGCGGGAAGACTACAAGGCCACCCTGGAACTGGTCTGCATGGACCGTGCCAATCTGGTTTCGGATGTGGCGCTGGCGCTGGGAGATATGCGCGTGCCCATCTATTCGCTGGATGCCCGCGCCGCTGACCAGGGACGTGCCCGCATGTCCCTGACCATCGGCATCAACAATACCGAACATCTGAACAATGTGGTGCTGCGCCTGCAGAAGGTGCGGGACGTGATGTCGGTGACCCGTATCTGATTGTTATGAAGAATCCACTTCAAAAATCTTCGGTTGTGCTGCGTTTGCTGCCCGCGCTGCTGGGCGCCGCGGCGGGGGTGGCCGTGTTCCTGTGGGTGTACGGCACCGCGCCGCTGCATGTGAGCTGGGACAACTGGATCCTGGGCGGCTACGATGAGTTGGACGTCCAGCAGCATTATGCGGGTTGGCTGTTGTTCCGCAATTCCCACTGGACCTTCCCCCTGGGCGTGGCCGATACCCTGGCTGCACCGGACGGCACCGCCGTTTCCTACACCGACAGCCTGCCCTGGGTCAGCATTTTTCTCAAACTGCTGCGGGGCTTTCTGCCCGCTACGTTCCAGTGGTTCGGGCTGTACGTGCTGGGGTGTTTTGCTTTGCAGGGAGCGGCGGGCGGTCTGCTTTGTGCCCGCGGCCTGACCGGCAGAGTACAGGCGGCCGTTACCGGCCTGCTGGGCGGAGCTTTGTTCGCCTGTCTGCCCACCCTGTGGGAACGGGCTTTCCGCCATACGGCGCTGGCCTCCCAGTGGCTGTTCCTGTTTGCCCTGTATGTCTACCTGGAAAGCAGGGAAGCCCTGCGCCGGACCGGGCGTGCCCCAAAACGGCGCTGGTGGCTGGTGATCCTGGCCTTTGCCGCCGTGGGTATCCATCCGTATTTTCTGCCGCCGGTCATGATCTGTGCGCTCCTTTGGAGCGTGGATCGCGTGCGTCTGAAGGGCGGTATGCCCGGCGCCGTCCTGGATTTCCTGGCAGCGTTGGCTGCCGCCCTGGTGGGCGGTGTGGTCTGCGGTGCCATCGGCACGGAAAGTTCCTTGAGCCGGGACGGGTACGGGGAGTTCTCCATGAACCTGAACGCCCTGTTCAATCCCTCTTCCCGGGGCGGATACACCTGGTCCCGCCTTTTGCCGGTGCTGCCCCAGCAGCCCGGCCAGTATGATGGTTTCAACTATCTGGGTCTGGGCGTGCTGGTCTTGCTGGCCCTGGCTCTGCTTGTATCCGCCGCAGCGGTGTTCCGCCGCCCGCAATCGGTCAGGGCCTGGTGGGGCCGAAACTGGACGGTGGCTGTTGTCTGCGGTCTGCTGACGGTATTTGCGGTGAGCAACCATGTGTATTGGGGCAACACCGGCTTCACCCTGCCTTTGCCGGCATGGCTGCTGAACCTGTGCGGCATTTTCCGCGCCAGCGGCCGCATGTTCTATCTGCCCGCCGCCTGCCTGGTGGTTTGGGGCGTGTATACTCTGCGCCGTGCCTGCGGCCGGTTGCCTTACCCGGCGGTGTGCGCCAGTGTGCTTTTGGCTTTGCTGCTGATTGTGCAGGTGTGGGATTTATCCGCCGTGGCGGCTGAAAAGCGAAACTACTTTACAGACTGCATGGCCCATCCGGTGGAGAACGTGGCCAGCCATCCCATGACGGCGGGAATCGGCGCGGGACGCACCGCCCTGTTGGCTGCCGGGGATGTGCGGGAGGACCGTCTGCGTCTGCTGGCCATTCTGGCCGGGCGGGAAGGTCTGACCACCAACCTGGACATTGCGGTGTCCGGCAGTCACGAGGCCGCCGCCCAAAGCCGTGCCGATACCGCGGCCGGGCTGCTGCGTGGGGAATACGATCCTTCCGCCGTCTATGTGACCACGGACGAATCGGTGTGGAACCAATGGCAGCGGATCTATGCCGAGGATCCCGCTCCCACCTTCTTTGTGGCGGATTCCTGCTATTTCATGCTGTGCCTGCAACCCTGATTTTCATTATAAGGAGAACATTTTCATGCGCGCTGTCATTCAACGTGTGTCCCAGGCATCGGTGGTAGTCAACGGCGGCGAGCCCCGCACCATCGGCCCCGGTCTGGTCATTCTGCTGGGGGTCTGCGATGGGGAAGATGCCGCCATCGTTCCCAAGCTGGCCACCAAATGTGCCAACCTGCGCATCTTTACCGATGAGCAGGGCAAACTCAACCGCAGTGCCACCGAATTGGGCCTGTCCGTTCTGGTGGTCTCCAACTTTACCCTGTACGGCGATACTTCCCGGGGCAACCGTCCCAGTTTTATCCGGGCGGCCAAAGGGGAAGCCGCCGAAACCTTGTACGAAGCGTTTCTGGCCGAACTGCGCAAACAGCCCCTGAAGGCGCTGCAGCACGGTGAGTTCGGCGCCGATATGCAGGTTACCCTGACCAACGATGGTCCCGTGACCATCATGATCGATACCGACGAATGGAAAAAGTGAGGATATTCCCATGAAACTGCTGCACATCTCCGGCCCCTGGCCTCTTTGCACCAACACCTTCCTGATCATCACCCAGGCGGGCCACGGCATTGCCGTTGACCCGGCGGCGGACGCTGCCCGTTATCTGGATCCGCTGAAGGAAGCCGGCGCCACCCTGACCCATATCTTCCTCACCCACGGCCATTATGACCATGTGGGGACCGTGGCTGCCCTGAAACAGCAGACCGGCGCCAAGGTGATGATGGACCCTGCCGATGCCCAGGGCAGCCAGATGTTCCCTCTGACCCGGGACATCATCGACGAAGCCTGGCCGGAAAACGGCACCGTCACGGTGGATGAACTGACCTTCCGGGTCTGGCACACCCCCGGCCACAGCCAGGGCAGTGTCTGCCTGGCCTGTGACGGCTGCCTGTTCAGCGGTGATACCCTGTTTGCCTCCTCCTGCGGCCGGGTGGACCTGCCCGGCGGCAGCCCCCAGCAGATGCGCACCAGCCTTTCGCTGGTGGCCAATCTTCCTCTGCCGGACGAAACCAAAGTCCTGCCCGGACACGAAAGCTTTTCCACCCTTGGCCAGGAGCGCCGCAGCAATCCCTATCTGCTGGGCGAATGGTACTGATTTTTGGCAGGAGGTTTCCCCATGCAAATCGTTTTGCGCGGTCCCGCGGCCGGCTATGAAGCCGAACATGTAGCCCGAATGTTTTTCCCGGATGCGGTGCTGGCCGGTGCGGACTGCCCGCTGGAGGATCCCGCCGCCGATGTTGTGGCGGCCATTGATCACAGCGTGGCACAGCTTGTTTATCTGCGCCGGGGCGGGGATCTGTTCTGGCATATGGAAACGGTGGACCGGGATATGCCCGCCAAACAGCGGGAGTATGCCCTTTGCCGGATGCTGTACACCCTGGCGCGGGAACACACGGGCATCCGTCCGCCCTGGGGCATGATGACCGGCGTGCGTCCGGTGCGCATCATTCATGATATGCGGGACGCCGGCGCCACCGAAGAACAGATCAGGGACCGCTTCCTGCAGGAATACGACTGCACCCCCGAACGGTTTGCCACCGCCCTGACCATTGCCGACCTGCAGCGCCCGGTGCTGCAGGCATCCCGGCCCATGGACTGCAGCATCTATGCGGGCATTCCCTTCTGCCCTAGCCGGTGCAGCTATTGCAGCTTTGTCTCCCGCACGGTGGGGGACAAGTCTACCCGTGCCCTGGTGGAACCCTATGTGGACTGTTTGTGCCGGGAACTCACCGCCACCCGGAAAGCGGTGGATGAATGTGGCCTGCGGGTGCGCACCTTGTATATCGGCGGGGGCACCCCTACCAGCCTGACGGCGCCCCAGCTGCGCCGGCTGATGGAACGCATGGCGCAGGAGTTTCCGCTGTCCGAAATCCAGGAATACACGGTGGAGGCAGGGCGCCCCGACTGCACTGACGAGGAAAAGCTGCGTATCCTGAAAGAATACGGTGCCACCCGTATTTCCATCAACCCTCAGACATTTTCTGACGATGTGCTGCGCAATATTGGGCGCAAGCACACGGCGCAGGACATTCTGGACTGTTACCGCACCGCCCGCGCCGTGGGACACGACAATATCAATATGGATCTGATTGCCGGTCTGCCCGGGGATACGGTGGAAGGCTTCCGTCATAGTCTGGAAACCGCCATCTCCTTGGACCCCGAGAACATTACGGTGCATACCCTGACCCTGAAACGCGCTTCCAACCTGGTGGTGGAACACCGGGCTGCCGCATATGCTGATGTGGCAGCCATGCTGCAAAGCTGTGATCTCTTGTATCAGGCCGGGTACCGTCCCTATTATCTGTATCGCCAGAAAGGCACCCTGCAGAATCTGGAAAACATCGGCTGGAGCAAACCCGGCCGGGAATGCCTGTACAACATCTACATCATGGAAGAGGTGCACACCATCCTGTCGGCAGGGGCGGGCGGTTCCACTAAGCTGGTCATGCCGGGGCAGCGCCGCGGCAAGATCGAACGGATCTTCAACTTCAAGTACCCGACCGAATACATTGATCGCTTCGATACGGTCCTGGACCGCAAGAAGGGAGTGAAACGTTTTTATGACGCTTGTTTCCAAACGGACACCGCCCAAACGTCTGGTGGGGTGTGAGCTGATCAATCTGGCGGCGGCAGATCAAACACGGTTTGTGCAGGTGTGCGAACAGCGCTACCATGACCGGCTGGAAGCTGCCGCCCGCGCCGCCCTGGAAAGCGGCGCCCAGATCGTGATGCTCACCGGCCCTTCGGCGGCGGGCAAAACCACCACCGCCCGCAAACTGTCCGCATTGATTGCGGAATCCGGCCGCCGCAGCGCGGTGATCAGCCTGGATGATTTCTTTGTGGGGGAGGGGCGGTACCCCAAACAGGCCGACGGGTCGGACGACTATGAGTGTGTGGAAGCCCTGGACCTGCCGGTGCTGCGTCAGTGTCTGCAAGACCTGGCCGGAACCGGCGTGTGTGAAACCCCCATCTTTGATTTCCTGACCCAGCGTCCCACCGGCACCACCCGGCACATCGATGGCCGGGGCGGCGTGGTGGTGATCGAAGGGCTGCACGCCTTCAATCCCGCACTGGGGGTTGACAGTCTTCCCAAGGGCACGGCCATCCATATGTATGCCGGTCTGCGGGAGGAGTACGCGGCGGCAGACGGTTCCCGCACGTTGGCCACCCGGGATATCCGGCTGGCCCGCCGCCTGACCCGGGACTATCTTTTCCGGGGTCATGATGCGGATTTCACTCTGCGGCTGTGGCCCCATGTCTGCCAGTCGGAGGACCGGTACATCAAGGCGTTCAAGAGCCGGGCGGACCTGGTGTTGGATACCTCTTTCAGCTATGAAGTCTGCCTGTGGGGGCATTACACCCCCAAGATGACGGCGCATGAATACGCCGATCGCCTGCAAAATCTGTGCAGCCGGTTTGAGGCCTTTGAACCCATGCCCGGCACCGTGGTGCCTACCGACAGTATGCTGCGGGAATTTATCGGACAATAAACAAGAGTGTGTACTAAAACCGGTAAATATTAACGAAAACGTAACATTTTGGCGCCATTTCAGATTGAAATGCGCGCTGCAATCGGCTATAATGCAGATAGTAGCGGGTCGTGTCCGGCACGGCCCGCGTCAGTATCATATGAATGTGAGGTGCATTCCCCATGACGTTTGAACTCGATTTTGACAAGATCAAGGAACAGAGCATGCAGTTTGTGGAAGTGGCCAAGAAGACCGCGATGGATCTGGCGGATAAGGGCAAGAATCAGCTTGATCTGGTCAACCAGCAGACCCAGCTTTCCAAGGCACAGCGTCAGCTTGGCGCTCTGGTGTATACGCTGCATAAGTCCGGCGAAGAGAACCAGCCCCTGGTGGATAAATATATTGAGCATATCGCTTCCATCGAAGCCGCCATTGAGGAAATCAAGGGCCGTATGACCGCGGACGAAGCCGCCCAGGCGGAGGAAACCGCAGCCCAGGCCACCGATATGGCCGATACCGCCGAGGCTGCCGCTCCGGAGGAGGAATCCTACGAGGATGAGGAAGAAATCACCCCGAGCCACCTCACCAAGACCTGCCCGGTGTGCAACGCCAAGGTGGATGTGGACGCGCTGTTCTGCAATCATTGCGGCGCCCAGCTGTAAAAAGTGCTTGACGAATCCGATTTCTGTTGTACAATAAGAGTCCGGCGCGCTGTGCCGACACAGGGAACATCATGACCGAGTATCCGAAAAAAGACCGCTATACAGCCGACGATCTGGTGGCGATCATCGCCATTCTGCGTGATCCGGAAAATGGCTGTCCGTGGGACAAGGTGCAAACCCATGAATCCATCCGCATGAACTTCCTGGAGGAAGCCTACGAAGCGGTGGATGCCATCGATCTTAAGGACCCCGAACTTTTGTGCGAGGAACTGGGCGATGTGCTGATGCAGGTTGTGTTTCATGCCCGTATCGAGGAGGAAACCGGCCGCGGCGGTTGGGGGCAGATCTGTGATGAGGTCTGCCGCAAACTGATCTGGCGGCATCCCCATATTTTTGGTGCCCAAAGCGGTTCCGAAGGCATAAAAGACTGGGATACGCTCAAGAATATGGAAAAGGGCCGCACCACCCTGGCCAAAGATCTGGCCAGCGTACCCCGGGCCCTGCCGGCGCTCATGCGCGCGGCCAAGCTGCAAAAGCGTGCCGCCAAACATGAGGCCGCCGTACCGGTCCCGTCACCGGAGGACATGACCCGGCTGGCACAGACCTGTGCCGCAGGTGGTCCCGAAGCCGAGCAGGCTGTGGGGCAGCTGCTGTTTCAGGTGGTGGCCCTGGCCCGTGCTGTCGGCGTGGATCCGGAACAGGCGCTTTCCCGTCGGAATGATGCATTTGAAAAAAGCGCAACCGAACAAACCGTCTAAAGGCGGAACTTTCCGTAAAGTGTGACCCGCTTTTGGCATATAAATCACTTGGAGGTAAAAACAATGACCAAAGTTGAACTGATCGCCGCCGTCGCTACCAATGCCGGCCTGACCAAGAAGGACGCCGAGAAGGCTGTCAGCGCCACGCTGGATGTGATCACCGAAGCTTTGAAGAACGGCGAGAAGGTATCCCTGGTCGGCTTCGGCACCTTTGAAGTGCGTGAACGCAAGGAGCGCCAGGGCCGCAACCCCCAGACCCGTGAGCCCATGACCATCCCCGCGTCCAAACTGCCCGCTTTCAGCGCCGGCAAGGCTCTGAAAGACGCCGTCAAGTAATCAAGCGCTTTTGCAGCGCATTGCCTGCCGCCGGCTCGTCTGGCCCGGCAGGCATCTTTTTTATGGTTTTGTGTGAAAGGAAGCTTTATGCGTCTGGATAAATATCTCAAGGTCAGCCGCCTGATCAAGCGCCGTACCCTGGCCAACGAAGTGGCTGACGCCGGCCGGATCCTGGTGGGTGGCAAACCGGCCAAAGCCAGCTATGCGGTCAAGGTGGGCGATGTGATCGAAATCACCTTTGGCAACCGCCCGGTCAAGGTTCGGGTCCTCTCGGTGGAGGAACCCAAGGGCAAGGATGTTGCCCGCGAACTGTACGAAGTGCTGGAAGACTGAATTTTTTACGGCCTGCCCCCCGTAAAGGGACATAATCAAGCTCCCCGGTGCATATGTATTACCATACCGCACCAAGGGGGCTTTTTCTTATGCCAGAACAAACCAGCCAGTCCGTCATTCTGCCGTCCGCCGAAGTTCCGGCGCCCAAGGCCCATACCCTGCAACTGGAGGACAGGTCCCGGCTGACCGTCACCGGGGTGACCCGCATCATCAGCTGTGACGAGAGCGGAGCGTTGCTCAAGACGGCCCAGGGGGACCTGACCATCGGCGGACAGGGAATCCAGATCGGGGAACTGTCGGTGCGCACCGGCCAGGTGCACATCACCGGCAAGATTGAGTTCCTGCAATACACCGAGAACCGGGAAAGCGGCGGCGGGCTGCTGAACCGGCTGCTGCGCTGATGGCGGCCGCGCCGGCCCTGTGGGCCGTGGGGCGGGACCTTCTGTGGTGCCTGGGTCTCGGGCTGCTGCTGGGAATGTTCCGCAGCTTTGCGGGGCTGCTGCTGGGCAATGGCCGCATTTTGTGTTTTGTGTGGGATTTGCTGTCATTTGTGGCCGCCGCCGTGCTGCTGTGCGGATTTGCGGCCTCGGCCTCCACGGGCGGCGGCACGCGCTGGTATATGGCAGCCGGGGCGGGGGCCGGGGCGCTGGCCTGGCGGTGGGCGGTGTCCCGCACGCTGTACCGGCTGGCAGCGGGTGGGGCAGCACTGGTCACCGGCGCTGCCCTGCGCCTGCAAGGAGTTCTTCTGGCACCTTTTGTACATCTGAAACGGCATTTTGCGGCAAGAAAACAAACAAAAACGGCTGCCAAAGCGAAAAAAAGAGCGGAAAAAGTAACAAAGAAGAAAAAACAGTTGCAAAAACCCAGGAAAATATTATATAATTGATTCTGCATAAATCTGCTATATCCGACATGGTAAAGGAGGGGGAGCAGACCATGACCCGAAAAAACGGTATATTGCGGCGTTTGCTCCCGTTATTTATCCTGATCCTGTGCGCATCGCTGGTATACAGCCTGGTACGCTGCCAGATGTCCATCAGTGCCAAGCAGCAGGAACTGGTCGGCGTGCAGGCCCAGCTGAATGACCAGCTGGCCCAGAACGAAGAACTGCAGCGCACGCTGGACGACGGCGAAGATGCCATTATCGAGCGCATTGCCCGTGACGAGGGCTATTCCAAGCCCAATGAACGCATCTGGATCGATATCAGCGGCAAGTGATCATTTCATCGAACAGCGAAGGGCGTTCCGCTCTTTTCTGAAATAAAAACAGGCGGGGTCTGTGCACCTTGCCGGAAAAAGGGGTATCATAGTTTGGCATTTCAGGTTGGGGATATCGTCGAAGGCAAAGTCACCGGTATCAAGCCGTTTGGCGCTTTCGTTTCTTTGCCGGAAGGCAAGAACGGCCTTGTCCACATTTCCGAAGTTTCGTACGAGTATGTGCAGGATCTGTCTGCCGTTTTGAGCGACGGCCAGACCGTCAAGGTCAAGATTCTGTCCATTGCGCCGGACGGCAAGATTGCACTTTCCATCAAGCGCACGCAGCCCGCGCCCGAGCGTGGGGCACGGCAGGGTGGCTCCCAGCAGCGGCAGCAGGGGTCTGCGCCTCGTGCCAAGCGTGAAGCACCGCCCCGTGTGTGGCAGCCCAAGCCCACACAGCCGCAGGGAAATCTCAGCTTTGAAGATATGATGGCTCGTTATAAGTCTCAGAGCGAAGAAAAGATCGCTGACCTCAAGCGCGTGACCGAAAATCGTCGCGGCGGCTATTCCCGTCGGCGCTGAGCCCAAAAACAAGAACCGCACACAGCGGCAGGCCCTGTACAGCCTGGTCCAACCGGCCGGGCAATGCGGCCTGCCTTTTTTGCATAACGCGGGTTTTCCCACGTTCCGGACCATTCAACGAAAGGATGTCTCATGCCCACCAACTACACTCTGGTAGCCCCTTGCTTTTTCGGCACCGAATCCACCCTGGCCTTTGAGGTGCGCCGCATCGGCGCGCAGAACGTGCAGGTCACCGACGGCCGTGTGGCTTTTGAGGGGGATGCTTCCGTTATTGCCGCCGCCAACCTGAACCTGCGCACCGCCGAACGCGTGCTGTTGCTGCTCAAGACCTGGCAGGCCACCACCTTCGACGAACTGTTTGACGGTGTGTATTCCATTCCCTGGGAGGAGATCATCCCCGCCGACGCCCAGTTCCCGGTCAAGGGGTCCAGCCTGTCCAGCCAGCTTTCCAGCGTTCCCGCCTGCCAGAGCATTGTCAAAAAGGCGGTGGTCAAGCGGCTGATGGCCGGCCACCATACCAACACCCTGCCCGAAACGGGTAAGGTGTACAAGCTGCGGTTTGCGTTGCGCAAGAATACCGTGGAGATGATGCTGGACACTTCCGGCGACGGTCTGCACAAGCGGGGCTACCGCCGCAATGCCACCCTGGCGCCCATCAAGGAGACCCTGGCGGCTGCCATTGCCGACCTGGGCCGCGTGCGGCGGGATACCCTGGTGCAGGACCCCTTCTGCGGCTCCGGCACCCTGGTCATTGAGGCAGCCCAGAAAGCCCTGAACATCGCTCCCGGCCTGCGCCGCCGCTTTGCCGCCGAACAGTTCGATTTTGTTCCCGCCCAGGTATGGCGGGCCGAGCGCGCCAAGGCCATCGAGCAGGCCAAACCGGACGCCGCCTTTGAAGGTTTTGGCTACGACATTGACCCCGCCGCCGTGGCCCTGGCAACCGCCAACGCCAAGCTGGCCGGGGTGGGGGACCGCTGCCATTTTGAGGTGGCGGATGTGAAGGATTTTGTGCCCAAAGCCGGGGCCACCGTGCTGACCAACCCGCCTTACGGGGAACGCCTGGGCGATGCCGCCGAGGCTGCCGCCCTGGCCGCCGCTCTGGGCCGTGCCTGGCATGCCAACCCCGGTGCCGGACTGTATGCCATCACCGCCGACGCCGATTTTGAAGCCCATTTCGGCGGAAAAGCCACCAAGCGCCGCAAAATCTACAACGGTATGATCCCGTGCCAGGTGTATATGTATTTTGACCGAAAGAAGTAAGGAGGAAACCGGATGGAAGATCTGAAACTGGCCATCCTCATCGACGCCGACAACATCTCGCCCAAATACGTCAAGGTCATTCTGGACGAAGCCGCATCCTTCGGCGTGGCGGCAGCCAAGCGCATCTATGGCGACTGGAGCGATCCGCGCCTGAAAAGCTGGAAGGATGCCTTGCTGAACAACTCCATCATCCCCATGCAGCAATACAGCTATACCACCGGCAAAAATGCCACCGATTCGGCGATGATCATCGACGCCATGGACCTGTTGTATTCCGGCAATCTGGATGGTTTCTGCATTGTGTCCTCGGACAGTGACTTTACCCGCCTGGCCGCCCGCTTGCGGGAAGCCGGCAAACTGGTCATCGGCATGGGGGAGAGCAAGACTCTTGGTCCCTTTGTCAAGGCTTGCGACCAGTTCAAATATCTGGACCTGATTCTGGACCACAGCGACCAGAACGAGCCGGCCACCCCCGCCAACAGTCATACTGTGACGGATGCCGCCGAAGCCGCCGCCCGCGCAGCGGCCGGGGACGACACCGCCATTAACCGGGACTCGGTGTACAAGCTGGTCCGCGGCATGATCGACGAGATGGACGACGGCACCGGTTGGGTGCGCACCTCCCGGGTGGGCGATCAGCTCATCAAGCGTTATCCCGACTTCGACGTGCGCAACTTCGGCTCCAAGAGCCTCAACCGATTCCTGGCTTCCTTCCCGGAGCTGGAAGTGGAAGAACGGATTCTGGCCAACGGCAACCCCATCCAGTTTGTGCGCATCCGTCCCCAGCCCAAACCGGCCACCAAGAAAGGCGCGCCCCGCAAGGCACCGTCCCGCGCGGCGTCCAAAAAACGGACATCCCATAAAAAGTAAATTGCCTGTCCCCGTGATCCGAAAAGGAGGAAGCATGTCATGTTGCGCTGTACCCAAGCGGATCGCAAGAATATTCTTGCCTATATTGATGCGGAGCCGGAAATCAATCTTTTCATCTATGGTGATGTGGAAACAGTCGGGGTGGATACGCCTCCTGTCCAGGTGTGGGCCAACCCCGGTTGGGAAGGCTGGGATTGCCTGATTCTGCAATATTTTGACAGCTATATCCTGTATAGCCAAAACCCGAAGTATGACGCGGCTGCCGCTGCCGAATTTCTGCGTGGCCGTAAGGTGCAGGGAATCAGCGGCAAAAAAGACCTGATGGAACGCCTGGCACCGTACTTCCCGGAGAAAAAGTACCAAGTAACGTATATGAGCCGTTGCAATACAGTAGATCCCTCTTTTGTAACGCAAACACCGGACGGCGTTGCGGTGCGGGAGCTTGGCATCGAGGATTTGGACCAGGCTCTGGATCTGTTGCGTGGAATCGAAGAATTTTCTGATTCTTATCATGGAGAGCAACAGGAACGGGAAGAACTGGCCCAGTGCTGGAAATGCGGCGGTATGATGATAGGGGCTTTCAAGGACGGCCGTCTCGTTTCCACCGCTCAGACCACTGCGGCCAGCAGTCGCAGTGCCATGGTTGTGGGGGTGGCCACCCGCCCCGAGGAACGTGGGCACGGCTATGCCAGCGCTGTGGTAGCGGAACTCTGTCGCCGCAGCTTTGCGCAGGGACGAGAATCCCTCTGCCTGTTCTACGACAACCCCGCTGCCGGGCGCATCTACCACCGTATTGGATTTTCCGAGGTGGGCGGATGGACCATGCTCAATTGAATCACCTGAAAAGGGGAGACCTGCCGCCAAGGCAGGCCTCCCCCTTTTTTAGGTAATCTTGTAAATGCGGTACTCGTCATCGCTGTACCACAGTTCATACCGCTGCCGGTACCAGTCCTCATCAGCTTGAAAACGAGCATATACCGCGCCGTCAAACAGCACGTAATCCACGCCCCATGCCTGTAAAGTGACCTCGTCCGGCATTTCGTACAGGCTGACCATGGCGCTGTACTCGTCGGAGTAGTCCATACCGTGGTAATACACAAAGCTTGCCGAACCACAGACAATCTGCCGTCCCGCCAGGGAAAACACCGGTGTCAGATGGTCGTCACTGGTCAGGAACAGGGCATCCGCTTCGGCGTGTTCGTCCACATAGTCGGCCATCCGGATGGCCGCGACACTCCATTGCTGGTAATCGCTCACGGCCTCCCGTCCCAGGGTCAGTATGCTGCCGAACATCCCGAAGAAACACACGGCAGCCAAACCTGCAGCGCTGAGCCAACGGGCCCGCAGCCGGCAGAACCAATCGCACAGCAAGCCCGCCACCAGGATGCATCCCAGCCCGTGCCACACAAACAGCAGCTTGTTGTTGTCATAGGTGTTGGGCTGGAACACCACCATTTCTGCCAGGGCCCAGATCACCACCCCGCCGCCGTAAAACCAGCGCTGGCGGTGGTCGGCGTGGAAAAAGGCGGGAATCAGCAGCAGATACACCACCCCGATGTTCTTGATGTAGAACCAGAAATAGTTGTCTTTCAGACCGCTGCCGGTGTTGTTCACCCAATTCAGGTGCAGGCGCAGCATGTGCTGCCCGTCCACCGACTGGGCAAAGACGGTGCCCCACATCTGGGCGGCCCAGACGACACCGCAGACCAACGCCAGCCACAGCCAGGGCAGCAGCACCGCACCCACCCGCGGCCGGTGTACCAGGGTATACACCCCGCAGACCAGACAGCACAGCACCAGGGCCAGGGCGGAGTGGGTCTGCATCAGAGGCAAGGGCAGAACCAGCACCGCCAGGGGCAGCCACAGCCGCGGACGGTTTTCCATGCAGAATCGCCAGAGCAGGTAGAGCGCGGCAAACAGCAGACACCACCCGAACAGGGTGGCCCGCTGGGGAATCAGCAGATCGGCCAACGGGTTCACCCAGATTACATTATGGGCAGTGTCGTTGGTGGGGGTGGTGTAAAACCCGGTAAAGATGGAAAGAAAAGTGTCCTTGTCTTTCAGAAAATACACGAACCCGAAACCGCTGCCCATAAAGAAGAGCCAGAAAGCCAGGCAGGCTTTCCCGGCGGAACCCAGCACATGGCGGGCCAGCTGCCAGAACATCAGATACACCGCTACAAAGGCAGGCAGCATGGGCAGGATGTAGGCAAAGCGGAGGCTCCCTCCCAACACCAGAAACACGCTGGATACGCATTCGCACAAAAAGGGATAGCCAAACCGGTTTTCTCCGGCCAGAAGGGGATACAGCGGCGGAAACTGCCCCGTGACCGCAATGTTCTTGATGAACCCCAGATGCATGGCCATGTCACCATAGCAGCTTTGCCCGGTGTGGTAGGCGCCGTCCACCAGATGCAGTACGTGGGTGTGGAGCAGATAGGCGGTGATAGTCAGCATGGGCAGGGCGCAGGCCCACATGGCGGCATCCGTACGGTCGGCACGCAAAGGTGGAAGGGGTCCGCCAGCAAGCAGCAATCCCAGCACCGCCAGAAAAGCCACCGCGCCGGCACAGGCCGCCGCCGCGACGCCGAAGCCCAGCACAAGAGCAAAACAGGCAGGGAGAACGGCCAGATAACTGACTCCGAAAGCACAACCCAATCCGACGGCTGCCCCGGCGGAGGCCCCCGGCAAGGCCCGACGGGCGGTCAGGAACCCGGCCAGCAAAAACAAGGCCAGATACCCGCAGCCCAACAATGTCCCCAACATCAGACACCCTCCAGATCAAAAGGCGGGGTATACTCTTCCCGGGCACTGCTCTTTTCCTGCATGTATCCCTCGGTCAGCCCCAGTGCGATGGCTTCTTCCACCACCTTGCGATACTCGTAGGTGGTGATGCGCCGCCCCAGTCCGTGCTCTTCGGCATGGTAGAAAGGTGTGAACTGGCTCATCAGACTGGTCAGGAAGGGGATGCCGGTTTCTTTGCGGATCTGGGCCAGACGCCGCAGTACCGCCAGGCTGTCGTTCACATGGCCCGGCAGAGCCAGATGCCGCACAATCATTCCGCGTCGCAGATAACCGTCGTCCCCGAACACCGGCGCGCCGGCCTGCCGCAGCATCCGGCAAAGGGCTGCATCCGCCACGGCGGGGTAATCCCGGGCCCGGGACAGTTCTTGGGCCAGGGCAGGGGAGGCATACTTGTAGTCGGTGAGCCAGATGTCCACATAGGACTTCAGCGCTTCTACCGTCTCAAGTGTTTCGTACCCGCCGGTGTTGTAGACAACCGGAAGTCGAAGCCCTCGGCGGCGGGCTTCATCCAGGGCGGCTGTTACCCAGGGCAGCCACTGGGTGGCAGTCACAAGGTTGATGTTCTGGGCGCCTTTTTCCTGCAATTCCAGAAAGATTTCCGCCAGTCGGTTCTCGTCGATTGCCTTCCCCAGTCCTTGCTGGCTGATGGCGTAATTCTGGCAGTAACAACACCCAAGGGCACAGCCGGTAAAAAACACGGTGCCGCTTCCGGTGGTGGCGTTGGGGTCACCGCTCAGGCATGGTTCCTCCCAGTGGTGCAAAGCAGCGCGGGCCACCAGCAACTGGTCGGCAGCGCCGCACACGCCGCGCTTGCCCGCGGCACGGTCGGCGCCGCAGGTCCGGGGGCACAAGGTACAGTGATCGGGTAGTGGGAGCATGGACGATTCTCCTTTGTGAAAAACTGTGTCTTTTGGTAAACAGTTTAGCACAAAACGCCAAAATGTGGTATACTAATAAGAACAAAGCGGTGGGACAGGTTGTCCTGTGAAGAAAACCGCATACAAACGTACAAAAAGGAGATTCGCTATGTCTACCCCTCATAACCGCGCCGAAAAGGGTGATTTCGCCCGCACCGTCCTGATGCCCGGCGATCCGCTGCGCGCCAAATTCATTGCCGAGACCTTCCTGGAAAATCCCCGTCTGGTCACCGATGTCCGGGGTATGCTGGGGTATACCGGTACCTACCAGGGCCGACCTGTCAGCGTTATGGGCAGCGGTATGGGAATGCCGTCCATCGGCATCTATTCCTATGAGCTGTACACCCAGTACGGGGTGGAAAACATCATTCGCATCGGTTCCGCCGGCTCGTATACCGAAAAGGCCAAGCTTTTCGATGTGCTGCTGTCCACCGGTGCCTATTCCGAAAGCAACTATGCCGTGACCCAGTCCGGCGATACCGATGAAATCCAGCGCCCCAGCCAGGCGCTCAACGAGGCCCTGCGCCGCAGCGCCGCCGCCCAGAACATTCCCCTCATTGAGGGCGTCATCCATTCCGCCGACGTCTTCTACCGGGAGCCCTCGGACGAAAAGCCGGCCTACTGGGAACGCCTGCGGGACGAAAAGGGCTGCCTGGCGGTGGAGATGGAGAGCTTTGCCCTGTTCCACAACGCCAAGGTGCTGGGCAGGAACGCCGCCTGCCTGCTGACCATCTCGGACAGCTTTGTTTCCCCGGAAATCACCACCGCCGAACAGCGGCAGACCAGCTTCACCGCCATGATGAAGGTGGCCCTGGGGGCGGAACTGTGAGCGCGGAACTGTCGGCCGAAACCCGCGCTGAACTCATCCGCGCGGCCTTTGCGGCCAGACGGTTTGCCTATGTGCCGTACTCCCACTTCCGGGTGGGGGCGGCCCTGCTGAGCAAGGACGGGCGCGTCTTTACCGGCTGCAACATTGAAAATGCGGGCTACACGCCCACCAACTGTGCCGAACGAACGGCATTGTTCAAGGCGGTCAGCGAGGGCGTGACCCGCTTTGCGGCCATTGCCATTGTGGGCAGCCTGGAAGGCAAGACCAACGATCTTGTCACGGGACCCTGCGGCGTCTGCCGCCAGGCACTGTACGAATTCGGCGGTCCGTCTCTTGTCGTGATCATGGCCAAGAGCGAACAGGATTATATCCAGACCACCTTGGGTGAACTGCTGCCCTATGGGTTCGGCCCGCAAAATCTTGAGATCGACCCCGAATAAAAGGAGTTTTCTGCACTTATGGATCAGAACCAGCGTTTTCACACTCTCCGTCATTCCTGGAAGGCTGCTCTCTGCGGCCTGCTTGCTGTTTCGATGTGTGCCTGTTCGGCACCGTCCTCCGCCTCGTCCGGCATTCCGCAGGTGGAAGACTCCCCTTTGGTGGATGACAGCCTGTATGTGCTGCACGAAGAGAATACGGATACCCCCCTGAACGGGCAGGGCGCGGCGGTGGCATTTGTGGCGGATACCGACGGTACCGACACCGGGCCGGACGCGGCGCTGTGGCGCGGTGTGCAGGCGTTTGCCGATACCTTCAGTTACACGGCGCAGCTGTACCAGACCGAGGAAGCCAGCCTGGAATCCCGGGAAAATGCACTGCGCTCCGCGGCAGAAAGCGGAGCCGCCATGGTGGTGTGCCGCGGCGAGGATATGGCGGCGGCGCTGTACAACATCCAGAACAACTACCCCTCGGTGGCGTATCTGTGTCTGGACGCCGAACCTCACGCCGAGGATTACACCTCCTATCAGACGGCGGTCAACACCCACTGCGTGCTCTTCAATGAGGAGCAGGCTGCCTACCTGGCCGGATATGCCACCGTGATGGATGGCCGCACCAAGCTGGGCTTCGTGGGTTCGGAATCCATGCCGGGAATTGTGCGGTACTGCACCGGCTTTCTGCAGGGCGTGGACGCCGCGGCCCAGAGCCAGGGTGTGCAGGCCAGTGTGGAAGTGTGGTATGTGGGCAGTGAGGACGCTTACGACGTTGTGACCCAGCGCATGTCCGAATGGTACGGCGACGGCATAGAAGCGGTGATGGCGGCCGGTGACGGCACCCTGCAGGGCTGCATTGATGCGGCACAGGGTACCGGGGCCGTGGTCATCGGCACCGACTGGGACAGTACCGGCAACGATTCCGTTGTGCTGACCAGCGCCATGAAGAATTACTCTCTTACCGTGCAGCACAAGCTGTATGAGTATTTCAGTGCCGGTGGCTGGGGCCAGGGCGGAGGCACCACCGATCGCGTGGGGGCTTCGGAATATGCCGTGGGGCTGCCGCAGGTCAACTGGCGCATGGCCTATTTCGGTCAGAGAGAGTATGAAAAGCTGTATCAGAACCTGCACGACAGTGTCATCAAGGTGGAGAAGCTTTCGGATGTATCCTCCTTGCCGGAAACGCCCAACGTGGCTGTCGACATTTTGGGATAACGGGCGTTTTGTTATGTTTTTGTAATGTGATTTCGTTGTTTTTTCCATTGAAAAAAACGAAAGAATCCAGTATACTGAAGCTGTCAGGCGGGCGCTGTGGAGTGTTATGCACGCGTGCGCCCGCTCTTTATTTTTACCTTTTCCCAACGAAAAAGGAGAGTACCGAGATGAAAAAGATTCTTTCGCTGAGCATGGCAGCCGTCATGGCGCTGTCTCTGGCCGCCTGCGGCAGCAGCGGTGACACCGCGGCCACTTCCGGCAGCACCGCCACCAACGCCACTGCCGAAGGCGCCTCCTCCTCCGAGATCACCGGCATCGCCCAGGTCTGCGACGTCGGCACCATCGACGACGAGAGCTTCAACCAGGGCTGCTGGACCGCTGTGGAGGCCTTTGGCGAAGCCAACGGCATTCAGGTGGACTACTACCTGCCGCCGAGCGAAGACGCCAACGATGAGGACCGCGAAACCCTGATCCGCAATGCAGTCAACGACGGCGCCAACACCATTGTCTGCGTCGGCTATCTGTACGGACCTTCCCTGGCCTGGGCTGCCACCGAATACCCGGACGTCCACTTCATTGCCGTGGACGTGACCGTGGCTGACATCGGCACCGAGACCATCCCCGCCAACGTCTACTGCATCACCTACAAGGAAGAGCAGGCCGGCTACCTGGCCGGTTACGCCGCCGTGAAGGACGGCTTCACCGAACTGGGCTTCCTGGGCGGCATGGCTGTTCCCGCCGTCATCCGTTTCGGTTACGGCTATGTGCAGGGCGCTGACGCCGCTGCGCAGGAAATGGGCACCAACGTCAACATCAAGTACTGGTACGGCGGCGCCTTCTCCGGCGATGCCAACATCACCGCCAAGATGGAGAGCTGGTACTCCGGCGGCACCCAGGTCGTCTTTGCCTGCGGCGGCGGTATCTACACCAGCGCTCTGGAAGCGGCTGTCAAGTATGACGGCAAGGTCATCGGCGTTGACGTTGACCAGAACTACATCGGCGAGCAGGGCGTGGAAGACGGCAAGTACAGCTACAACCCGTTCGTGACCTCCGCCATGAAGGGCCTGAGCGAGGGCGTTACCGACGCTCTGGATCACGTGGCTGCCGGCACCTGGGATACCATCGCCGGTACCAACTTCGTCTACGGTCTGCAGGAAGGCGATTACGTCGGTCTGCCTACCGCCGAAGACAGCTGGAACTTCTCCACCTTCACCGTGGAAGAGTATGAGGCCGTGAAGGAAAAGATCCGCAGCGGTGAGATCACCGTCGACAACAACTCCGACGATGCCACCAAGCCCACCACCAGCGATTTTGTCAAGGTGGATTACCAGGTCTGATCCTTGCAACGGGGAATCTGACAAACATGTAAGCGGCGGACACCGGAAAGTGGTGCCCGCCGCTTTTTTTCGTTAAGTCAAAAAACGCGATTTTTGGCAAAAAAGTAGATCAAATAACTTGTGAAGATTTACAAATAATTGTATAATGAGCACAAGAAATATCTTTTGAAAGGAGCGTGAGCAGATTGACAGAGGATTTCGTAATCGAGATGCTTCACATCACCAAGGAATTTCCCGGCATCAAGGCCAATGATGATGTGACCCTGCAACTGCGCCGGGGCGAAGTGCACGCCCTTCTGGGCGAAAACGGCGCGGGAAAATCCACGCTGATGAGCGTATTGTTTGGTCTGTACCAGCCTGAACAGGGCGTCATCAAAAAGAACGGCAAAGAGGTAAACATCAAGGACCCCAATGTGGCCAACGACCTGGGAATCGGCATGGTGCACCAGCACTTCAAGCTGGTGGAATGCTTCAGCGTTCTGGACAATATCATGCTGGGCGTGGAACCCTGCAAGGCCGGTTTTCTGCAGAAGGAAGTTGCCCGGAAAAAGGTTGTGGAACTTTCCGAAAAATACGGCCTGCGTGTGGACCCGGATGCCCTCATCAGCGATATCTCGGTGGGCATGCAGCAGCGTGTGGAAATTCTGAAGATGCTGTACCGTGACAACGAAATCCTGATCTTTGACGAGCCCACGGCGGTGCTGACGCCCCAGGAGATCGACGAACTCATGGAGATCATGAAGGGCTTCAAGAAGGAAGGCAAGAGCATCCTGTTCATCACCCACAAGCTCAACGAGATCATGGAAGTGGCGGACCGCTGCACCGTTCTGCGCAAGGGCAAGGGCATCGGCACCGTGAATATCGCCGAGACCACCAAGGAAGAGCTTTCCCGCATGATGGTGGGGCGCGATGTGCAGTTCGCAGTGGAAAAAGCCCCCGCCAAGGTGGGGGATGTGGTGTTGTCGGTGCGGGATATGACCGTGCCCGGCCGTGTGCACAAGAAGGATGCCGTGCGCGGCGTGTCCTTTGACGTGCGCGGCGGCGAGATCGTCTGCCTGGCCGGTATCGAAGGCAACGGCCAGACCGAACTGGTATACGGCCTCACCGGTCTGGAAAAGGTCACCCATGGCACCCTGACCCTGGTCGGCAAGGACATCACCCATGCCAGCATCCGCCAGCGCTCCAAGGACGGCATGAGCCATATCCCCGAAGACCGCCACAAATACGGTCTGGTGCTGGATTACTCCCTGGAAAACAACATGGTCCTGCAGCGGTACTGGGAACCCCAGTTCCAGAAGGGCGGCTTCATCAACAAGGCCGCTGTGCGGGAATATTCCGACCGCCTGATCAAGCAGTACGACGTGCGCAGCGGGCAGGGGAGTGTGACCATCGCCCGCAGCATGTCCGGCGGCAACCAGCAGAAAGCCATCATTGCCCGGGAAATCGATAAGGACCCCAAACTGCTGGTGGCGGTTCAGCCCACCCGCGGCCTGGACGTGGGCGCCATCGAATATATCCACAAACAGATCGTGGCCGAACGGGACAAGGGCAAAGCGGTGCTGCTGGTCAGCCTGGAACTGGATGAGGTCATGAACCTGTCCGACCGCATCCTGGTCATGTACGAAGGCGAGATTGTGGGCGAATTTGATCCCAAAACCACCACGGTGCAGGAACTGGGCCTGTATATGGCCGGTGCCAAAAAGCAGGGAAAGGAGGCACAGTAAGCCATGAGCCGTAACAAAAGCAATCTGGGCGCAGGCATGCTGCAGCGCAGCAGCAGTGTGCTGGCCGCTCTTCTGTGCATCCTGATCGGCCTGGTGGTCGGCCTGGTGGCACTCTTCATCATCAATCCCGGCCATGCCTGGGACCAGGGATTCCTGCGCATCATCCAGGGCGGTTTTTATGACTTCCCCTACGGTGTGGGCAAGACCCTGACCAACTCTGCCCCCCTGATCATGACCGGTCTTTCGGTGGCATTTGCCTTCAAAACCGGCCTGTTCAACATCGGCGCAGCCGGACAGTATACCCTGGGGGCCTTCGGCGCGCTGTACTGCGCCCTGATCCTCAACCTGCCCTGGTATGTCTGCCTGCTGGCCTCCGCCCTGTTCGGCGCGGTCTGGGGCGCCATTCCCGGCATCTTCAAGGCATATCTGAACATCAACGAGGTCATCACCTCCATCATGTTCAACTGGATCGGGCTGTATATGGTCAACGAGATCATCTACGCCCGCGGTACCGGCGCCATGTACGACGCCAACAACACCCGCACCTGGAAACTGGCGGACCGTGTGCCCGGCGCGCTGATTCCGTCCTGCGGTCTGTCCGACCTCTTCCATACGTCCAGTACCACCATCGCCATCTTCCTGGCCATCGCGGCGGCTGTTGTGGTGTGGGTGATTCTGGAAAAAACCACCTTCGGCTATGAACTCAAGGCGGTGGGCCTGAACAAGAATGCGGCCCGGTACGCCGGTATCAACGAAAAGAAAAATGTCATCCTGTCCATGACCATCGCGGGGGCGCTGGCCGGTTTTGGCGCCGGACTGCTGTACCTGTCCGCCGGTGCCGAATGGAACCCCCTGAACAGCACCAGCCTGCCGGCTATGGGCTTCAACGGAATCGCCACCGCGTTGCTGGCGTCCTCCAACCCCATCGGCACGATTTTCTCCTCGCTGTTCATCTCGCACATCACGGTGGGCGGCAGCTTCCTGCCTACCCGCTATTTCCCCACCGAGATCGCCGACCTGATTTCCGGTATCATCATCTATCTGTGTGCCTTCGCCATGCTGTTCCGCGGCGTCATCGCCAAGAAACTCCATGCGGACAGGGATGCCCCGGACGCCAATGCCGAACCGGCCGCACAGACCAAGAAGGAGGGCAAATGACATGCTGCTGCTGATCAAGTATACCCTGTTGTATGGCATTGTCCTGATGCTGGTGGCGCTGGGCGGCATGTTCAGCGAACATTCCGGCATCATCAACATCGCGCTGGAAGGCATCATGGTCATCGGTGGCCTGGGCGGCGTTCTGGCGGTGGCCATGCTGCCCAACTCGCTGCCGGCCTTCGTCATCGTGGCGGTGTCCATTCTGGTGGCGGCATTGTCCGGTATGGTCTTCTCCTTACTGCTGGCCTTTGCCTCCATACACCTGAAAGCCGACCAAACCATCGGCGGTACAGCCTTGAATATGCTGGCCACCGCCATTGCCATCATCCTGGCCAAGAACTTCAACGGTTCCACCTCCGCCAAAATCGATTACACCAACAATGCGTTTCTGTTCAAGATCGGTGGTCTGGAACTCAGCGTTTTCGTGCCGCTGGGCATCGTGCTGCTTGTCATCAGCTATATCGTGATGTACAAGACCCGGTTCGGCCTGCGCCTGCGCGCCTGCGGCGAGCATCCTCAGGCGGCGGACTCGGTGGGCATCAATGTCTACAAGATGCGCTACAGCGGCGTGCTGATTTCCGGCCTGTTGGGTGGCATCGGCGGCCTGGCGTATATCATTCCCAGCGTGCAGACCTGGAACTTTGAGGTCGGCGTGGCCGGCACCGGTTTCCTGGCACTGGCGGTTATGATCTTCGGCCAGTGGAAGCCCGTGCACATCTTCGGTGCGGCCATGTTCTTTGCCGTGTTCAAGAGCCTGGCCAATATTGCGGATGCCACCATCCTGTCCCAGTTGGGCTGGTCGTCCAACATCTACAATATGATGCCCTTCATTGCCTCCATGGTCATCCTGGCCTTCACCAGCAAGAACAGCATGGCCCCCAAGGCCGAAGGCATCCCCTACGACAAGGGCAGCCGCTGATTCATCCAAACCCACGAAATGCCGTCTGCGGGCGGCATTTCTCTGTTTTTGCCGCTGCGCGGCGGCGCTCCGAAAGGGGGACCACAACATGCGCATGTACGACATCATTGCCAGCAAGCGGGACGGAAATGTCCTTTCCGATGAAGAAATCGCCTTTGCCGTCAACGGCTATGTGGCGGGCACCATCCCCGATTATCAGATGAGTGCGCTGCTTATGGCGATCTATCTCAAAGGGATGACCGATGCCGAGACCGCCATCCTCACCGAAGTCATGGCCCATTCCGGGGATATGGTGGATCTTTCTCCCATTCCCGGCATCAAGGTGGACAAGCACTCCACCGGCGGGGTAGGGGACAAGACCACCCTGGTGGTGGCGCCCATTGTGGCGGCCTGCGGTGTGCCGGTGGCCAAGATGAGCGGCCGGGGGTTGGGGCATACCGGCGGCACCATCGACAAGATGGAAGCGGTGCCCGGCACCCGTACGTCTCTCACCCAGGAAGAATTCTTTGCCCAGGTGCGGCGCATCGGGCTGTCGGTCATCGGCCAGAGCGGTGAGATTGCCGTGGCCGATAAAAAGCTGTATGCCCTGCGGGATGTGACGGCCACGGTGGGCTGTATTCCGCTGATTGCTTCCTCCATCATGTCCAAAAAGCTGGCTGCCGGTTCGGACGCCATTCTGCTGGATGTGACCATGGGCACCGGCGCTTTCATGCAGAACCTGGACGATGCCATTGAACTGGCCCGTCTGATGGTCTCCATCGGCACGGCCCATGGGCGCAAGATGGCAGCACTCATCACCGATATGGACCGGCCGCTGGGCCATAACATCGGCAACGCCCTGGAAGTACAGGAGAGCATGGCCGTGCTGCAGGGCAAAGGCCCCGCAGACCTCACCGAGGTCTGCCTGCAGCTGGCCACCAACATGTTGCTGCTGGCCGGCAAGGGGGACTTCAAGACCTGCCGGGCGCTGGCAGAATCGGTGCTCAACAATGGCACCGCCTTTGCCAAATGCTGCCAGATGTTTGAAGCCCAGGGCGGGGACACGTCGGTGCTGAAAGACCCGTCCAGATTCCCCAAAGCCCGCTATTCGTATGATATTTCCGCCCGGGCCGACGGTTATATCACCGCCCACAATGTGGAGGACATCGGCGTTGCCAGCGTACTGCTGGGGGCTGGGCGGCAAACCAAGGAAGATACTATCGATTTTGCCGCGGGCATTGTCCTGCACAAAAAACTGGGGGATGCGGTGCACAGCGGGCAGGCCATTGCCACCCTGTACGCCGATGATCCCGCGCTGTTCCGCAGTGCGGAGGCAACCTTCTGCCGCAGCCTGACCATCGGGGCGCAAAAGCCGGCGGAACCGCCGCTGATTTACGCCCGGGTTACCCCCCAGGGTGTGGAACGGTTCTGAAATACATAAAAACCTCCCGGTAGCCGTATCCAGACGGTGGCCGGGAGGTTTTTTGCTGTGTTTTTTGGGTGGGGCCTCAGCCATTCGTTCCGGCCTGCCACATGAGCACGGCATCGGGGGGCAGAGCCGTCAGTTCCGAATTCTCGGTGAGAAACACGGCCGATTCCGGATCGGAACGGTCAAACACGGACAGATAGTCCCGGTAGGGCAGGTAGTAGGCCTTTTTCACCTCACCGTTGCGCACCAGGTTCAGCCCGCCGGCGGGCAAACCGCTGCCGAACCAGCTGTCCCACACACTGCCGTATACACTGAATACCACCACAGTGTCGCCGCCGTATTCGCATACGGTGGCGCTCATGCGGTTGGCTTTCACGCCGGAACCGGACGCCAGATACAGAACATCATTTTCCCGGCTGACCTGAAGCGCTGCCGGGTCGGCATCCAGATACCGGGTGGAAAAATAAGCATGGGTGAAATAGGCCCCCGCAACCAGAAGCAGAAGAACCGCCAGCGCGGAAACAAGCACCGTAAGGACCCGGCTGCGGAGCAGCCTGCGGTGCAGCAGTTGCAGAGCCTGCGCCCGCTGCAGATCCTCTTCTTCATACGTGGGAGAAGCGCCGTCGGACATGTCCAGGGCTTGCAGGGCGGTGCGGCAGCTTTCGCAGGTTTCCAGGTGCTTGCTCACATCCTTTGCGGTGTCCGGCGCACACAGATTGTCGTGGTACAGCGGCAGCAGGTCCCGGACCAGATAGCAGGGAAGAGTCATGTCAAGGCCTCCTTCAGTTTGGTGCGGGCACGGTAAAAGGTCACCCGTGCCCAGGTCTCGGTTTTTTGAAACAGCGCAGCAATGTCTGCAAAAGAAAGTTCTCCGTATACCCGCAGCCAGAACACTTCCCGATACGGTTCCGGCAGGGCGTGCAGCGCCCGGTGAATGTCCAGTTTCTGTTCGGCAGCTTCCACTCCGGCGGCAGGGGAAGGCTGCGCGGAGGCGGATGAATCTTGGGCAAGAAGCGGCTCTTCCATCGGCATTTCCCGCCGATGCCGCCGCCAATGGCTGACCAGGGTGTTTTTGGCTATGCCGCACAGCCACACATTCAGGGAGGATTCCCCGCGAAACTGTCCGATGCTTTTCAGCGCCTTGAAGAAGGTTTCCTGGGTCAGGTCGGCGGCCAGAGACTCGTCTGCGCAGCGGGTCAGAAGAAAAGCGTACACGGGCTTGTAGTATTCCAGATAAATCTGCTCAAAGTCTTTCCGGTTCACAGGCATCACCTCCTTGCTTTGGATTGGGAACGTTCCTGTCAATTAGACGCCGGAAATATGAATTCGTTACACACCCAAAAAGAAAAAACCGGGTGTCCCGTGAAGGAATACCCGGTTTTTGCAGATCAGCGATGGGTCTGTCGAAGCAAAAATACTTTGAATCGGCTGTAGCCGTTCATCTTGTCAGTGTCAAACTCTTCGGTCATCACATACCGTTTACGGGCGCCGTCAAACTGCAGGGCGGTGCCGTCTTCCTGCACATCGGTCAGCACCCGGGGCAGGGCCTTCTGGTCGGTTTCGAACTCGGGTTCCTTGTCCCAACGGATCCGGCCGTCTTCATCAAAACCGTGGGCCCACACACTGAACACCAGACAGGCGGCTTCACCGTAACAGTACCGTTCAAACTTGATGCGCCCGTCCAGATAAAACAACAGGCAATCCCGAAAATGCGTTTCCAGTTCCTTTTCGTACCGGCGTCCGCAGGTTGGCCCGGAAAAATCGGCAGCGTTGGCAGTCATCGGCCAAGGTCCCTCCTCCAACAAGGTTTACCGGCCCATTATACCGCAAAATCCTTCAAAAAGCCAGAAAAATTATTCCGCGCGTACATCCCGTACCCGCAGCAATAACGCTGCCACGCCCAGAAAAATTCCCGCCCACACCAGGCAGGCCAGAACAAAGGGCAGATGCTGCCCGCCCAGCATATCCTCCTTGCGGTTGGCGTTCATCCCGGCCTGCATCAGGGCAAAGGGCCACAGCAGGGACAATCCTTTGCTGACGGCCAGCATCCCGCTCACACCGCCGGCAAGGCCCACCAGAACAGGTACGGCAAAGCTGCGGATGACCATGGCCAGCAACAACTCAAAGGCAATCACGCCCAGACTGCCCAATACCCCGCGCAGCAGCCACAGAATGATCTGGGCAGGCGGCCAGCCAGGCAGCCGGGCCCACAGTTTGCCGGCCGCCAGATACAGAAGAAATACCCACCCTTGGGTCAGCAGGGTCATCTTGGCCACCACCAGGAATTTGGCCACAAACAGATAGGACCGATGTACCGGAGCGGACATGATCAGGTTCCAGTTGTGGCCCAGGTGTTCCAGCCGCCACAGGTAAGCGGCGTACACCCCTACCATGGGGGCGAAGAAAAAGAGAGTGTAGAACAGGGTGTGCTGGGTCCATAGATTGTACCAGTCGAAGTCCAGCAGTTCCAGGTTCTGCAAAAAATTGAAGGTCCCGTACAAAGCCGACAGCATCGGCACAATCAGAAACACCAGCCAGATGGCCGCACCGTGCAGTTTGCGGTTTTCGGCCAGAATACAGCGCAGCAGCATAGCTTATACCTCCTTGTTCCGGATTGCCCGGCGGCACAGCAAGGCCAGCGCTGCCGCCAGAATCACTGTGCCCGCCAGCAAAGGCAGACACAGCGGACGCACAAAAAATTCCGCAATGCGGGTATCGGAATCCCAGTTCATCCCCACAGGGCTCAAAGGTACATAGTAACCGAAGGGAACCAAATAGGAAAACCAACGGGGCATAAAGGCAGCAAACAGCCCGATCAGGGCACCGCAAAATCCCACCGCCAAAGCTGCCACCTGATTTTCCACCCGGATGCTGAGCAGAAAGGAAAGAAAATACAGCATGCCGTTCACGCAGAAGGTACACAGTACCAGCCATACACAGAGTCCGGCGTTTACGGATTCGGTAAAACCCCGGAATGCTCCCAGCAGGGGCAGAGCCAGACATTCCAGAGCACAGACCAGCAGATTCTCCAGCATGCCCAGAGCAGCTTTGGCGGCAAACAGGCTGTCCCGGCTTTGCAGGGTGAACAGCAGTTTGCAGGTCTGGCCCTTGGTCTCGGCGTCCCAGATGCGGCTGGCCAGGGCCGCCATCCCCACCGGCATGACCACCGCATTCATGATAGGCAGGGTGTACAGCAGCCCGCTGTATCCGGTGGCCAGTTCGTCGGCGGTGGTGGGGGAACTGGCGGAAGCCCACAACACCACAATCAGCGCAACGCCCACCGCCACAGGCAGATCATGGCGGCGATGGGCTTTCTGGATTTCGGCCCAAAAGACTTTCATTCAGCCCACCTCCTCGCCGTGTTCGGTCAGACTCAGGAAGATTTCTTCCAGCGTCTTGGTACGCCGTGTCACCCCCACCACACCGGCGCCCTGGTCGGCCAGCCGCCGCACCAACTCGGCCAGAGGCGCATCGGTCAGGGCGGGCAGTATCAGGCACTGGGGAGAATTGCCGTCGCGGACGCCAACCCGGTTGGCGAGAAGCACCTGACGGGCCCGGTCCGGGTCCAGCGTTTCCAGCAGGATATCCCCCCGGCTGTGCCGGCGCAGCTGGTCCAGCGGCCCTTGAAACAGCAGTCGGCCGTTGTTGATGATGCCCACCCGGTCCACAATCATCTCCAGTTCGCTGAGCAGGTGACTGGAAATCAGCACCGTGGCACCGCAACGGGAGGGCATCTCGGCAATCAGGCTGCGCATCTCCTGGATCCCGGCAGGGTCCAGGCCGTTGGTGGGCTCGTCCAGTATCAGAAGTTCCGGGCTGCCCAGCAGCGCCTGGGCAATGCCCAGGCGCTGACGCATGCCCAGAGAATACTGCCCGACCTTACGCCGCCGGTATTCCCGCAGATGGACGATCTCCAGCACCCGGTCAATGTCCTTGTGGGGCACTTGCTTCAGATCCGCCACTATCTGCAGATTTTCCTGGGCGGTCAGATGGGCGTACCCGGCGGGCGATTCGATCAGGCTGCCGGTATGGCGCAGAATGGAAAGACGGTTGCGGTCGTTCATCGGCTGCCCCAGCAGTTGCACGGTGCCTTGGGTGGGATGGATCAGTCCCAGCAGCATTTTCATGGTGGTGCTTTTACCCGCACCGTTCGGCCCGATAAAGCCGTACACGCTCCCCTGTGGTACCACCAGGTCCAGATGTTCCACCGCGGCGTGGCTGCCGTAGATCTTGCACAGATCATGGGTCTCTATGATATTGGTCATGGCATGTTTTCTCCTTTCGCATGGCGAGGGTTGCTTGGCAACCTCTCTGTTCACAGCATACAAGGCCGGCCTTAATCCGGGGTGATGCCGGGCTTAATTTTGCCTTAAATTTTGCCCGGGAAGATGGCCATGCCGTGACAGGGAGCGTATAATATAAGCGTTCCATACAAAGGGAAGAGAGGATATAAGCATGCAGCGTATTCAGGATGTGGAGATCCTGCTGATAGATGACAACCGGGAATTGCTGGACCTTTTGTGCCAGACGCTGCGCGGGGCCGGGTATACCCGGCTGCGCACGGCGGAAACCTGCGCCCAGGCCAGACAGGTTTTTGCCAAGGCCCGCCCCGGCTTGATGGTGCTGGACATCAACCTGCCGGACGGGGACGGTTTTTCCCTGTTCCGGGAACTGAACGGGAAAGGGGAAATTCCCGTTTTGTTCCTGTCGGCCCGGGATGCCGACGCCGACCGTCTGTTTGGCCTGGGACTGGGGGCGGACGATTATCTGACCAAGCCCTTTCTCACCCAGGAACTGCTTTTGCGCATTCAACTGATTCTGCGCCGGGTCTGGGGACAGCGCGGACAAAGGGAACGGACGGATGTGCTGCACCTGGCGGCCTGTAGGGTGGAACTGGGGGATGCTTCGGTGCAGCGTGAAGACGGAACGCTGCTGACCCTGACCGGTACCGAGCGGGCCATTCTGCAAAAGCTGGCGGACAACCGGGGCCACATCGTCACCTACGACGCGGTGTGCCAGGCGGTGTGGGGGCAGGGATATTACGGTTATGAAAACAGCCTGAACGTGCACATCCGGCATCTGCGGGAAAAGGTGGAAGCCGACCCCTCCCATCCGCAAAGTCTGGTGACGGCCCGGGGACTGGGATACAAACTGATCACGGAGGAATAAGGATGATACGCACCTTCGGCCGGATGCTGCGCCGCTACGCCCTGGCGGTGGCGGCGGGCGTGCTGGCGTTGATGATTGCCATACTGGCTGCGTTTGGGGGCATTGTGGCTTATTACGCCGATAAATACCAGGAAAACGTCCGGTACAGCGCGGAGCAGATTGCCCGGGCCTTGGTCCGGGATGAGGATGGGTACCATCTGGATGGGGAAAACACCCAGGAGGAATGGCTGTACGGGTATGAGTGGGCCATGCTGTTGGATGAGCAGGGAAAAGTGGTGTGGCGGTACGACCTGCCGCCCCAACTGGACCGCACCTACACCGTCACCGACGTGGCCTCCTTCACCCGCTGGTACCTGGATGACTATCCGGTGTTCTGCTGGATCACCGAAAACGGTTTGCTGGTGCTGGGCAGAACGCCGGGCACCATGTTCCGGTACAGCTTTTACTCCTACACCGAACTGTTCCGGGGAATTTATCGGGGCATTGTGCCCACGCTGCTGGCCGTTGTGGCTTTGATTGTGGCCGGGTGTATGGTGTTCAGCTGGCGAGGCGCCAAGGCGTTGACCAGTGTGGCCAATGGGCTGGATACGTTGGCAGCCGGCGGGGCGGTACAGCTGCCTGCTACCGGCTTTACCGCCGAGGTGGCCCGCAAATTGAACCAGACCAGCGCCCTTCTGCAGCGTCAGAATACCATCATCGCCCGGAGGGACGCTGCCCGAACCGACTGGATTGCCGGGGTCAGCCATGATATCCGCACACCGTTATCCCTGATTTTCGGGTATGCCGAGCAGCTGGAACACGACCCGGCGGTGCCGGCGGCCCAGCAGGCTAAGGCCGGGGCCATCCGGGTCCAGGGGCAAACCATTCGTCGCCTGATTGAAGACCTGAACCTGACCAGCAAGCTGCAATATAACGCCCAGCCCCTGCGCCTGAAGACGGTACGGGCGGGAGAATTGCTGCGCAGGGCGGTCACCGATTTCTGCAATTCCGGTTATGGGGAAGCCTGTTCTCTGGATTTTGACCTGGCCCCCGATGCGGAAGCACTGACTCTGCGCGCGGATGAAGGACTTCTGGGCCGGGCTTTTTCCAACCTGCTGGGCAACAGTGCCCGGCACAATCCGGGGTGCGAAATTGCCGTCCACGCCCGGCGGGAAGCATCGGAACTGGTCGTCACCGTTACGGACAACGGCAGCGGCTACCCGCCTGCGGTGCTGTCGGTTCTGGAAGGCAATCCGCAACCGGATCCCGCGCCTCACATGCTGGGCCTTCACATTGTGGTGCAGATCATACAGGCCCACGGCGGCCGGGTAGAGTTCGGAAACAACGAACCCTATGGTGCCCGCACCGTCATCCGTCTTCCCCTGGAAGCCGAGGAAAGCTGAACAGATAAAAAAGGCGCCCCGCCAACCCGTTCCGCACAAAGCGAAGCGGGGGCGGGGCGCCTTCTGTTTGTCAATTTGAATGATGGAGAAATTACTTCATCAGTTCGCAGACCAGCTGGGCATACGCCACGGGGTCTTCAATGGGCAGACCCTCGATGAGCAGTGCCTGGTCATACAGCAGCTCGCTGTACTTGTTGATCTTGTCGGTGTCGCCGGCAGCCTGGGCAGCCTGCAGCGCCGCAAAAACGGGATGGGTGGTGTTCAGCTCCAGCACCTTGGTGCTTTCCATGCCTTCACCGTTGCCGGGCATCTTGCGCAGGACCTTCTCCATCTCCATGGAAAGTCCGCCTTCGCTGGACAGGCTCACCGGGTGATCCTTCAAGGTCGGGTTGGCCTTTACTTCCTTGATCTTGCCGTTCAGCGCGGTCTTGATGGCTTCGAACAGGTCCTTGTTCTCAGTGGCGGCCTCCTCGGCGGCCTTCTTCTCCTCGTCAGTGGCCAGGCCCAGATCGCCGGAGTTGATGTTCTTGAACTCCTTTTCCTTGTAGTTGTGCATGATCTGCAGGCAGAATTCATCCACATCCTCGGTGCACAGCAGCAGGTCGTAGCCCTTGCTCAGCACCAGCTGGGCGTTGGGCAGCTTGCTCAGGCGGGAAGCATCGTCACCGGCTGCGTAGTAGATGCACTTCTGGTCTTCCGGCATCTTTTCGATGTACTCGTCCAGGGTGACGAACTTCTGCTCCTTGGCGGAGAAGAACATCAGCAGGTCGGCCAGCAGATCCTTGTGCATGCCGTAGTCGCCGTAGATGCCGAATTTGATCTGGCGGCCGAAGGACTTCCAGAAGGTCTCGTACTTTTCACGGTCGTTGACCAGCATGGCATGCAGCTCGTTCTTGATCTTCTTTTCCAGGCTGTTGCGCATCAGACGCAGCTGGCTGTCCTTCTGCAGGGTTTCACGGCTGATGTTCAGGCTCAGGTCCTCACTGTCCACAACGCCCTTGACAAAGCTGAAATAATCGGGCAGCAGGTCGGCGCACTTTTCCATGATCAGCACGCCGGACGCGTACAGGGCCAGGCCCTTCTCGTATTCTTTGGTGTAGTAGTCATACGGCGTGCGGCCGGGCACAAACAGCAAAGCGGTGTAGGTGGCAGTGCCTTCGGTGCGGGAGGTAATCACGCGCAGAGGGTCGGTGTAATCGTTGAAACGGTTCTTGTAGAACTCGTTGTAATCCTCGTCCTTCAGGTCCTTCTTGTCCCGCTTCCAGATAGGCACCATGCTGTTCAGGGTTTCCAGCTCGGTGTAGGTTTCCCATTCCGGCTTGTAGTCGTCGCCGGCATCTTCCGGTTTCGGCTTCTGGCGGCTCTTTTCCCGGTACATGGTGATGGGATAGTGCACATAGTCGCTGTACTTCTTGACCAGATCAGCCAGGGTGTACTCTTCCAGGAAGTGGCTGTAATCCTCGTTGTCGGCGTCCTCTTTCAGCACCATGATCACATCGGTGCCCACTTCGTCCTTCTCGGCGGGGGAGAGGGTGTATCCTTCCACACCCTTGGACTCCCACTTCCAGGCCTCGTCGGAACCCAGGGCACGGGAGATGACCGTCACCTTGGAGGCCACCATGAAGGCGGAGTAGAAACCGACACCAAACTGACCGATGATATCGATGTTCTCGTTCTGGTTTTCCTGCTTGAAATCCAGGCTGCCGGACTTGGCGATGGTGCCCAGGTTCTTTTCCAGCTCGTCCTTGGTCATGCCGATGCCGTTATCGCTCACGGTCAGGGTACGGGTATCCTTGTCGGCGGCAATGTGAATCTTCAGGTCCGCTTTGTTCACGCCGATGCTGGTATCGGTCAGGGATTTGAAATACAGCTTGTCGCACGCATCCGAAGCGTTGGAAATCAGCTCACGCAGAAAAATTTCCTTGTTGGTGTAAATGGAATTGATCATCAGGTCCAAAAGCTTTTTGCTCTCGGCCTTGAACTGACGCATAGCCATACTGCAATCGACCTCTTCTTTATCGTAAATTTTCATTCAATACAAATTTAGCACTCTTGACAATCAAGTGCTAATGATAGTGTAGCACTCTGATGCACAAAGTGCAAGGGGCTGGCGGCCTTTTTACAAAAAATTCAAAAACGTGTGAATTCCTCTTTTCAAAAAGAAAAGTTTGCGCTATTCTATTGGATGAATGGTTGAACCAAAACAGGAATTTTACCAATAAATAAAGGAAGTGTACCAATGTCCATTCATGGCGACAAGGCATACAACAACTTTATGAAAGGCTATAACTGCGCACAGTCGGTGGCGCTGGCCTTTGCAGACGAGATGAACCTTACCCCGGAGCAGGCCCTGACCATGTCCGCCGGATTCGGCGGTGGGGTGGGCCGTCTGCGGGAAGTCTGCGGTGCGTTTTCCGGCATTGTGCTGGTTCTGGGGGCACTGTACGGCAGCCCCGATCCATCCCAGAAAACCGCTCTGTATACCGAGGTGCAGGCTCTTGCCGCACGGTACGGCGAGGAAAACGGCCGCGGCAGCATCGTCTGCCGGGAACTGCTGGGCCTGGCCAAGGCGGAAGGCAGCCCGGTGGCCAGCCCCCGCACGCCCGAATACTACAAAAAACGTCCTTGCCCGGAGCTGGTCCGTTTGGCGGCCAACATCCTGGACGAATATATCGCAGCCCATCCGCTGCCGGAAAAGAAATAAAACAGGAGGCTTATCTTATGCGCGTGTACGAATATACCCTGCCCAGTGGGGCGCAGCTGACCGGATATCTGCGCCAGCCGTCCGAAACCATGCCCGGATATGAGGTGCGTCCGGGCATCCTGATCCTGCCCGGCGGCGGTTACGCCTACTGCAGCCCCCGGGAAGCCGATCCGGTGGCCATGCAGTTTTTGCAGGCCGGATACCAGGTGTTCATCCTGGAATACACCACCACATCCCGTCAGGCGGCGCCGCTGCGGTACGCACCGCTGACCGATGCGGCGGGCGCCATCCTGCACCTGCGCCGTAACGCCGAAACCCTGTTCCTGGACCCTGACAGGCTGGCCATCTGCGGCTTTTCCGCCGGCGGCCATCTGGCAGCCTCCGCTGCGCTGCTGACAGACTGCGAGCCGGTGTGCAAGGCCCTGCAGGCCGAGCCCGCCCAGCTGATGCCCAACGCAGTGATTTTGGGATATCCCGTGATCACGTCCGGTGAATTCGCTCACGAGGGTTCCATCGAAAACCTTGCAGGCACGGATCAGGAGCTGAAAGAGTATTTCGGCCTGGAAAATCAGGTCAAGCCCGGTCTGCCGCCGTTCTTTGTGTGGCACACCGTGGCGGACCAGTCGGTGCCCGTGCAGAATTCCATGCTGCTGGCCCAGGCCCTGGAAAAATGTGATGTGGACTATGAGCTGCACCTGTTCACCCACGGCGCCCACGGCAGCAGCACCTGCAGCCGGGAAGTGGGCTCTCCCAGCACCCATAATGCGGCCTGGCTGCCGCTGTGCATCGACTGGCTGGCTGATGTGTTTGATTTTCGCCTGTAAAAGGGAGGCGCTTTTGCCATGAAGATCTTTTTCTACACCCTGCGGGAGTTTGATGAGCTGCCGTATTGCGAAACCTTCAAAGAAAAGTACGGTATCGATTATGCCTGGACTTCCGAAGCACCGAACCCTGGCAATCTGCATCTGGCGGAAGGCTGCGATGCGGTCAGCACCAACCCTTGTGAAATCCGCCCGGAATATCTGCGTACTTTTGCTGAAATGGGAATCCGTTACCTGCCGTGCCGCAGCATCGGATATGATCATATCCCTTTGGACACGGCCAAGGAATTGGGGCTGCGGGTTTCCCACAGTCATTATCCGCCCGAGGGGGTGGCCAACTACACCATCATGCTCATGCTGATGGCCACCCGCAAGATGAACCAGATCATGCTGCGCGCCGCTGCCCAGGATTACTCCCTGCCCGGCAAGATGGGCAAGGACCTGTCCAGCTGCACCATCGGTGTGATCGGCACCGGCAAGATCGGCCGCACGGTCATCCGGCATCTGTCCGGATTTGGCTGCCGGATTCTGGCTTATGACCTGTACCCCAACGACGAGGTCTGCAATGTGGCCGAGTATGTGGACCTGGATACTCTGTATGCCGAGAGTGATGTCATCACCCTGCATCTGAATGCCACGCCGGAAAACCATTATCTGATCAACCGGGCAGCCATCGAAAAAATGAAGACGGGCGTCATCCTCATCAACACTGCCCGCGGCACCCTGATTGAGCCGAAAGCCCTGGTGGAAGGGCTGGAAAGCGGCAAGATCGGTGGCGCCGGCCTGGATGTGGTGGAGGATGAAAACGGCATCTGCTACTACAACCGCACCGGCGAAGCCCTGGCCAACCGGGAACTGGCTCTGCTGCGCAGCTTCCCCAACGTGGTGGTCAGCCCGCACACCGCTTTTTATACCGATGTGAATGTAGCCAGCATGGTCCAGAGCGCCTTTGAGGCGGTCAGCAACTTTGCCGCCGGCCGTCCCGAACCCAACGAGGTGCATCTGTGAGCCCGGAACCCGGCCGTGCCGGGGAACCGGAGCTGACCACGTCACTGGCGGATTGCCCGCGTTTGGAAAATGCGGATTTGTTTGAGTTTGCCTGTGCGGGCTGCGGAGATTGCTGCCGCAACCGTCGTGATCTGGTGCTGTCGGGGTTGGATTTGTACCGCCTGGCCCGCTGGATGCATCTGCCTCCCCGGGTGGTGGCAGATGCCTTTTGCCGCCGGGAGATCGGGCAGTCCACCTGCCTTCCGGTGCTGGTGCTTCGTCCTTCGGCCCGCACGGGGGATTGTCCCTTCCTGGAAGGAGGCGGCTGTGCCGTGCATCCGGCCCGGCCGTTGGCCTGTGCCCTGTACCCCCTGGGGCAGTCCATTGACCCGGACACAGCCCGGATGGAATACTACGCACAGCTGCCCTTGTGCGGAACCGAAGCCCCCGGTCGGACCCTGACAGACTATCTGCAGGGAGCCGGTGTGACCGAGCGGGCGGGCACGGATGCGTCCTGGGCGGTGGAATGCACCCGCCTTTCGGACTTGCTGCGGCAGGCAGGGGGCAGGGAACACCCCCGGTTCCTGCCGGCGGTTCGCCGTGTGGAGCGGGCGCTGTATTACGATTACTCCACCCAGGATGAGTTCTATCCTCAGTTCCGGGAAAACCTGGAAACGCTGTATCCTGTGCTGCAAACCTTGCTGAAAACCTGATACAAAAAGAACCCCTGTCCCATGTGCATCAAGCCACGGGGACAGGGGTGTTTTCGTATGGGCAGGTCAGCAGCAGAAGAATCCGCCGCGGCCGCAGCAGCACAGGCTGCACAGATTGCACATCATCAGATACAGCCAGGCCTGCAGGCAGAAGTTGCCCTGCTGCATGCGGGAACCGGGCTGGGTATACGCCTGCTGATAGGATGTGTAGGTGCGGCCGGGATTCTGCAGCCGGTCCAGTAGGCGCTGGTACTCAAAATTGTTGGGTTCCAGGTTCACGGCGGTGCGGGCCTCGTTCTGGGCGTTGATGTTGTTGCCCAGGCCGGAATTGGCCAGCGCCGCATAGTAGTGCCAGCGGGCGGTCCGCTCGGACACAGGCACGCTGTTCAGCACATGCAGTGCTTCGGTGTAGTAGCCGTTGCGGATGTAGTTGTTGGCGGCCTGCATTTCGGGGGATTCCCGCCCGGTGTTGCTTCGGGTTTCGTATCCGCCGAACCCAAAAGGATCAAACCCGAATCCGAAGGGATCCTGGTATCCGGTGTTCTGGCGGCCGTACCCGCTGTATCCGCCGCTTTGGTTGTAGCTGCTCTGAGATTGCTGGCGCCCGCCGCCCGAGCGCAGGCGCATGATTTCGCTGTATGCGGCCTGCACTTCCTTGAATTTGTCCTCACAGGTGGGGTCGTCCGGGTGCAGGTCGGGATGGTATTGCTTGCACTTCTGGCGGTATGCCTTCTTGATGGTTTCCTCGTCTGCCCCCGGCTGGATGCCCAATACGCTGTACGGATCGGTCATTCGTCTTGCGTCCCCTTCCTTGGTTTGCCGGATTTGGTGCGCATGGCTTTCACCAGAGCATATTTGCTCCAGACCCCGGCGTAAATCGTGTTGTGCAGCAGCTGTCCTTCCGGTGTGTCTTTCAGGATAGGCAGCAGCTGAAAATTCTGGGCACACAGGCCCATCTGCTGTGTCAAAAGTTCATGGCAGCGCTGCTCAAAGCCATCCTTGTTGCTGCCGTACTCGTCGGCCGTAGCGGCCAGAGCGTTGAAACTGCCGTGACGTTTGTCTTGCTTCAGGTCGTCGTAAGCGTCCATCAGGTAGATAAAGCCGCCCAGCCCGCGCCCCAGTCCGTCCAGAACGGGAGACCACATGTCTTCCTGATAACAGAAGACGGCACCCAGCAGTGCCCCGAAACAGTTGCACAGGGCATCCAGATCGGTACTGCCGACCCCTTCCAGTTGGTTCAGCTCGGCCAGACGCTCCTCTATGGCGCCGCACTGCCGGGGCCACCGGCGACGAATCTGTGCCAGAGGCGCTTCCAGACGGCGGGCGGCCAGCAGACCGGCGCGGCTGTGGTCATCCCGCCAGTTGTCCAGGTAGTTGTAGTAGGCCAGCGCCACCGTCATGTCGGCGGCATATTCCAGATATGGATTTGCCGCCCGGGGCCGTGCTTTCAGCGGATGTGGTACACAGCGCCCGGAGGAAAACACCGTGTTCGGTTCATACAAAGCGCTGAGCAGCAAAGCCGCAAAGGTCATATCATAGGAAAGAGCCATCCGCGCCGCAGTGCCGTGGCGGGCCAGGGACTGACACAGGCCGCAGTAATAGGCCTGATAGCAGTCCATGGCAGCTTTGTCCAGTCCTTTTCGATAGATCGTAACATATCCGAACACGCAGCGTCAACCTTTCCGGCTGTAGAGTGGATCAGCTCTTTTTGATAAAGCTGGTGCCGCACTTGGGGCAGGTGATGGAGATGCGGCCCCGGCCCCGCGGCACCCGCAGCTGCTGGTGGCAGCGCGGGCAACGATAGTAATGGTAAGTCTTGCGCAGCGAAAAGCGGGTTTTGACGCCGCCGAACCAGCTCATCACGGCGTTGCGCTTTTCCCAATACCAGCGGTTTTCGGCAATGCGCTGGGCATGGTTGCGGCTGAACATGCGGATGTACGAATAAATCAGCATGGCAAAACCGATGGTGTAGAACAGTACGCCGAACAACCCGGGCAAAAACAGCCCCAACACCAGAAAGACCAGAGAGGCAATTGCCAGAAACCGGTTGAACTGGTCGCCGCCGTACCGTCCCGACATAAAACGCTGAAACCATGCTTTCATTTTGAACACGCATCCTTCTTGTAAACATTGTAAAATCAGGTTCGGGCATTATTATGCCATGAATTTGTGGTCAAATCGTGAACAGGAAGGAAACAGAATATAAACAACCGCCCCCAAAAGACCGTACAGAAGGCAATCAGCTGCCGGAACGCCGGAGCAGAACGATGGTCTCGCAGTGCTTTGTGCGGGGAAACAGGTCCACAGGTTGGATGGTTTCGGGGCAATATCCCGCATCCGTCAGTGCCCGGGTATCCCGGGCGGCGGTGGCAGGGTTACAGCTGACCATGACGATGGTCCGGGGGGCCATGTCCACCAGCGCATTCAAGGTGGCTTCATCGCAGCCCTTGCGGGGTGGGTCCACCACAATCACATCAGGTCGGGCACCCTCTGCGGCAAAGCGGGCGGCGGCGGTGCCGGCATCCATGCAGAAAAAGTCCGCCCGCTTCTCATCCAGGCCCAGCCGTGCAGCGGTCTCCTTGGCGGCATCCACCGCCTGGGGCACTACCTCCACCCCCACCAGCCGACGGCAGTCGGGCAGCATGGAAAGGCCGATGGTGCCCATACCGCAGTACAGGTCCAGCAAAAAATCTTCCGGGCGCAGAGCCGCATGCCGCCGTGCCGTGGCATACAGCAGCTCGGCGGCCGGGGTATTCACCTGGTAAAACTCGTGAACGCCCATACGCAGCGGAACCCCGGCCAGGGTGTCCTCAATCACGCCGGGGCCCAGTACGGTCCGGGTGTTTTGCCCCAAAATCACATTGGTGCGGGCGGTGTTGCGGTTGACCAGCACGGTGGTCAGCCCGAACTCCTGCTGCAAGGCGTTGCAGATTTCCGGTTCGTGGGGCAGACCGTTTCCGTTGACCACAAAACAGAGCAGCCGCTGCCCGCTGTGCCAGCCCTGGCGCATGTACAGATGACGGATGCGCCCCTTTCCGGTTCCCTCGTCATAAGGCTCCACGCCGTACTGCTCAAACAGTGCACAGGCACGGGCGGCCAGCTCATTCATCCAGACAGGCTGCAGGCGGCAGTCGGGGGTGCGGATGATCCGGTGGCTGCGCCCGGCGTAGAATCCGGTCACGATGTGTCCGTCGCTGTCACGCCCCACCGGCAGCTGGACCTTGTTGCGGTAGCGCTCTTCCAGAGGAGAGGGCAGTACCTCTTCCACGGGGGTGTCCAGGCCGCCCAGCCGGGCGAAAGCGTCGCGCACAAACCCGGTTTTGGCTTTGCACTCGGCTTCATAAGTGATGTGCCGCAGGCTGCATCCGCCGCAGGGGCCGCACACCGGACAATCCGGCTCGCAGCGCCCCGGGCCGGGGGCCAGCAGCTGTTCCATGCGGGCAAACGCATAGGTTTTCAGCACCTTGGTCACCCGTGCCAGAATGCGGTCGCCAGGGGCGGTGCCAGGCACAAAAATGGCCAGCCCCTGCCAGCGGCCCACACCGCTGCCGTCGTTGGAGAGGGAATGGATGTCCAGCTCAATGGTCTGGTTTTTCTTCAATGGAATGGAGGTCAGGTTCGGCATAATACTCCTTCTTGGCTTCAATTGAGGATGATACACACAAAATAGGCCCAAAACGCTGCCCTTTGCGGCGCTTTGGGTCGGAACTTACAGCTGCGGGTCCTTTTCCAGCGCGGCCAGATATTTGCTGGGGGGCACACCCTTGACCTTTTTGAAAACGCGGGAAAAATAGAACTGGTCAAAGAACCCCACCGAAACGGCAATCTCTGCAATGGAAAGGTGGCTGTTTTTCAGCAGGGAACAGGCCTCACTGATCCGGTAACCGGTGAGGTAGTCGATGGGACTTTGTCCCACATTGGCCATAAACACACGGTACAGATGGCTGCGGCTCACCCCCACAGCTTTGGCAATGTCGTCCACCGAAATGTCGTGGGAATAATTGAACTGGATATACTTGATGGCCGCCAGCACATACTGGCTGCTGGAACTGCCGGGGTTGGGCATAGTGTCCCGGGCTTCCTTCATCAGCTGCGCCATGAACAGGTACAGATATCCGGTCATCAGCGCTTCGCACTGAGGTTCCGGCCCGCGGGACAGGTAAATGTTGTACAGGGCTTCCCGCACGCTCTGGGGATCCTTGCAGTGATGCAGGGGATGCTGGTCGGTAAACGGGGTCTGCTGTACCAGCTTGTTGGCACAGGCACCGTTGAAGCCCACCCAATAGTATTCCCAGGGCTCGGCTTCGTCCGCGGCGTAGGTGATCAGCTGATTGGGTTTTGCCAGAAACAGATCGCCTTCCTGCAGATTAAAGGCGGCACCGCCCACCTGGTACACACCCTTGCCGGCCACCACCAGATGAATCAGGTAATGATCCCGGACACCGGGGCCCCAGGTGTGGCCCGGCTGGCAGCATTCGTGACCGCAGTTGAAGATGGAAAGCTCCACGTTGTCGGTATAGCTTTGCTTATAGGATTGTTTGAGCAGATTTGCCATGTTTTGCCCCCAAAAGGATGTTGCGGCACGCGCCGCGGGATTTCTTTTATTATAGCAAGCTATTCATCAAAAGTCCATAATCTCGTAGAAAAAAACTGTTTACTTAACGGTAAAATTTGTTATACTGAGTATAGATACAGCCTCTTTGAGAAGAGACTGCCAAAATCACACGCGGCTTTTTGTGCATGTTGCCAAAGCCCCACAGGAACGGAAAGGTGTTACGATCATGGCTATTTCCAGCGTACTGAAAAAGCAGATTCAAGACGGCGCCTATGATGCCGCTTTCGCCAAGCTGTATGCGTCCGACCCGGCAGTCATTGCCGCACAGCGTGCGCGTTACATCAAAACCATTGAAAGCTTCGAAAAGGAATTTGGCGCCGATCGTGATGTGCGGCTGTACTCTGCCCCCGGCCGTACCGAAATCGGCGGCAACCACACCGACCATAACAATGGCATTGTGATGGCGGCCGCCGTAAACCTGGACATCATTGCGGCTGTGGCCAAGAACAATGACAACACCGTGCGCTTCATCTCTGAAGGTTTCGGCAAGATCGATGATATTGATTTGTCTGTTCTGACCCCGCAGAAGCCCGAGGCGGAACACAGCGCCTCCCTGATTCGCGGTGTGGCAGCCGGTATTGTCAAAGAAGGCGGCAAGGTGGGCGGCTTTGATGCCTTCTCCACCAGCGATGTGCTCCGCGGTTCCGGTCTGTCCAGCTCGGCTGCCTTTGAGGTGTGCGTGGGCGCCATCTTCCGCGGCGAGTATAACGACAACGACATGGAGCGCCTGAACCAGGTGGAGATCGCCAAGATTGGCCAGTATGCCGAAAACGTTTTCTTCGGCAAGCCCTCCGGACTGATGGACCAGACCGCCTGCGCCGTGGGCAGTGCCATCACCATCGACTTCAAGGACCCCACCGCGCCCATCGTCAGCAAGGTGGACTTTGACCTGGCCGGCAAGGGCTTTGCGCTGTGCATCAGCGACACCAAGGGCAGCCATGCGGACCTGACCGATGACTATGCAGCCATCCGCCGTGAGATGGAATCGGTGGCGGCCTGCTTCGGCAAGAAGGTTCTGCGCGACGTGGATGAGGATACCTTCATCGCCGCCATCCCCGACGTGCGCAAGAAGGTGGGAGACCGCGCCGTGGTGCGTGCCATCCATTTCTATAACGATTGCCGCCGCGCCACCCAGCTGTGCGAGGCGGTCAAAGCCGATGATTTTGACCGTTTCCTGGAACTGATTCTGGAAGGCGGGCATTCCAGCTTTGAATACAACCAGAATGCCTACAGCATCAAGAATGTGAAGGAACAGGGTGTGCCTCTGGCTCTGGCCATCAGCCAGCGTGTGCTGCAGGGCCGCGGTGCATGGCGTCTGCAGGGCGGCGGTTTTGCCGGTACCATTCAGGCGTTTGTGCCGCTGGATCTGCTGGACCAGTACCGTGCAGCCATCGACGCCGTGTTCGGCAAGGGCAGCTGCCATGTGCTCAGCGTGCGTAACTACGGCGCTGTGCCGGTGGAAGAAAATATGTAACCCTTACATAAGGCAAAAAAGAGGGCGGACTTCCTCCCGCGCCGTGCAGGCGCGGAGCGGGGAAGTCCGCCCTTTTGCGATATCCGGCATGAAGGTGGACTGCATCAAAATGCCAGCTGATCAGGGGCGATTTTGTCCGCCTCGGTCACAGGACGGATCGGCCGGCAGGGGACACCGGCCGCCACCATCCCGGCGGGGATGTCGTGGGTGACCACGCTGCCGGCCCCGATGACCGCCCCTTTGCCGATGGTCACGCCCCCGCAAATCACCGCGTTGGCACCGATCCATACGTTTTCTTCCAGGGTGATGGGCCTGGAGGTGCCAATGCCCTCGGAGCGCTGTCCGGCATCGATGGAATGCCCCGCACAGCTCAGACAGACGCCGGGGGCAATGAAGGCCCCGGCACCGATGTGCACAGGGGAAGTATCCAGAATCACACAATTATAGTTGATGACGGTAAGTCCGTAGGTGTGAATGTTGAACCCGTAATCGCAGTGAAAATCCGGCTCGATGAAGGTCAGCGGATGGCAGGTGCCCAGAAGTTGGGTGAGAATGCTCCGCCGCACGTCCGGCTCGTCGGGAGCGGAACGGTTGTACTCCCAGCACAGTTTCTGCGCCGTGGCTTTCAGCGCGGAAGGAATGTTGCGATTCTGCGCAGCGTATCCGGCGGGGGATTTGAGCATGTCCAGTATATCCATGGGAAGCTCCTTTCCGGAAAATAACAAAAACAAAACCGGCTTGCTGAAGCAAGCCGGTTTCCTGGTGGACCTGGAGGGATTCGAACCCTTGACCTCTCGGATGCGAACCGAACGCTCTCCCAACTGAGCTACAGGCCCAAATTTACCTGACCAAATTACTATACCGTATCCGTCACAAAATGTCAAGGGCTGTGCGGGAAAAATATGGAGCGTGTGCAGGAACAGGACAGAGGGAAATGCCACAAAACGATAATGCGTATCATTAATAGCAGATTGCCTTATGACCTCGTTTTTGCACTGTGAAAACATGGAAACAATATTGTTCAAAAAAAGAGTCTATAAAACGTCATAAAGAAAGATGACGTGCAATTTTTGCGCAGGACGTATAAAATCGTAAATTGTGTTTTTGCCCATGACCATTGATTTTGTTTGGATAAATCGGTATGATTATTTATCAAGAAGATCCAAACCGGTTGCGGTATACGGCAAGGATCTTTTGCAGAGTGTGTTCGCCGTTTGCGGACCCGGAACAAAAGGCGTTACCCACCCGGACGAATATCTTAATGTGGGGGAGACAAGAGGAAGATGAATCCGGCACAGACAGAATTGTTGGAATCGTATGCGCGGGACTTTTCGGAAATCAAAGGCTTGCAGGCGGCTCACCGTATTGGGTATGCGCTGTATGACAAGGCAGGGCAGCTGGGGGTGGTTGTCTGTCGGGAAGCCGGACAGAGCTGTACGCGGGCTGTGCACTGTACTTTGGCCGAGGCGGATCTGGAATTCGGACGGGGACTGCTGCGGTTTCTGTATGAAAATGCAATTCCGCCGGAAAACGCCTGCGATGTGATCCGGGATATCTGTACCGTGGCGGAAGAATGTGCCGGATGAACGGTCGGGCGTAAGGATGTGCACCGGAAAAGGCCGAAAGCAAAGGGATGAAGAAGATGCGCAATGGGGACAAGCAGGAATGGGTCAGCGCGCTGTTTGCGGACAGTGACCGTGGGCAGTGCAGTGCGATCAAACTGTACGGCGCTGCGCAGCAATCGGTGGAAGTGTGTGCGGCCGTCACATCGGGACTGCAGGTATTGGAAATACTGGAAAAGGGGCTCAGTCCGCAGGTCCTGGTGCTGGATACACTGCTGCAAGGTCCCGGCCTGGGAGAGCTGCTTTGGCAGATCGGTCGGCTGGATCTTGCATCCCGCCCATGCATCCTGATCACCGCCATGCCCTGTACCCAGAAAACGGCATCCCGTTTCTTGACAATGGGGGCCGATTGTATTATCTTTAAGCCATATACAATGGCGGAGCTGTTTGCGGCGGTATATCGCTGCGGCGGCAGCGACAGCGCCTGGAATTCGTACCGTGTGCGGGAATATCTGCACGATATGCTTTGTGAGATGCATTATAACCGGCGGCTGGGCGGCTGGAACTATCTGGAACGGATCCTGCTTCGCACCGTTCTGGAATCGGACGATTATATTGCCAAAGAGTTGTACCAGTATGCGGCGGATGGCCAGCACATTCAGCCGGGAACCGTCTGTTCTGCATTGCAGCGCATCAATGAATCCCTGCGCCGTACCGGACCGGAAGGCTATGACCGCCTGTGCCGGGCGGTGAACAAGCCCGCGGGGAGCCGGTTGAGCAATCTGGAACTGATCCGCAGCCTGACCGAATTGATTCGTCGTGCCATGGGGCGCTGAGCCAACTGCCTGCCCGTCCGGATAAAGAGGAGACTCTTGCGATGAACGCAGAAAATCTGACCGACCGTATCTGGCCGGAAAAAATGGATCCCCTTCGCGGAGGCCTGAAAGGCCGTCTGGCGGAGGATTTTTGTGTTTTGCAGGGGGCAGTGGACGCCCTGACGCGGTATCTGGACCAACAGGCACCGGAACCGGTGCGGAGCACGGGGCTGGATTCTTTGCGGGAGATGAATCGTCGAATTCGACGCCTGGAACGTCTGGCGGACAACGCGGCCGACCTGGCTTTGGGAACCCAGCTGCGCAGACTGCGCGCGCCGCTGCCCATGGAACTGACCGAGCATTTGTGCGCTCTGTGTGCCTGCGCGTTGGAGGAACTGGCAGCCTGCGACCATCCGCTGCAGGTAATCTTTCACGACAGGACCCAGGGCGGATTGTGGCTGGAAGCGGATGACAATCTGATCAACAGCCTTCTGGCCAACCTGCTTTCCAATTCGGCACGGGCGGGAGCAGACAGGGTGGAGCTGACCTGCACGGCGGACCGTCGGCTGTTGTACCGGGACAACGGTTCCGGCGCCGATGCGGCCGCCCTTGCGCTGCTGACCCAAGGCAAAGCGGAAGAACCCTTTTTGGCTCGGGGCGGCACCGGGCTTTTGCTGGTGCGGGAATATGCAGCGGCGCTGGAATGGAAGTGCTGCCCGGCACAGCAGCCGGAAAAAGGGTTTGCGGTGGACTTTGTGCTGCCCGCTCATTGCCCGGATCCATCCCAGCTGGTGCTGGCAGATGACGCCAAACAGATGGAGTGCCGTCATGCCGCGTGCCGCCGGTGTGTGCAGCAGGAATTTGCGGCTACCCTGTGGCGGGAATAACGGAACAACGCTTTACAGATTCACACGGCTGGCAACGGCGGTGTGAATTTTTTATGCCTTTTTCCGAACGCTTATTTACTTTGTGGGCAATCTATTGTAAAATAACTACATATGACAACATCAGGTGGTGCTTACTATGGAGAACCGTTACAATCGTATTTTGCTTAAAATCAGCGGTGAGGCGCTGGCCGGCAGCAAGGGCTCCGGCTTTGATGAGGCGACCATTTCGTCGATCTGCGCAGGTGTGCGCGAAGCCCATGATCTGGGTGTCCAGATCGGCATTGTTGTGGGCGGGGGCAACTTCTGGCGCGGCCGTTCCAGCGGAAAAATGGACCGCATGGATGCCGATAAAATCGGTATGCTGGCCACGGTGATGAACGCTCTGGCTGTCAAGGATGCCCTGCGCCAGCAGGGGGTGCCCGCTGTGGTCATGACCAGCGCGGTCATGCCCCAGGTGGCCGAAACCTTCACCAGCGACAAAGCCATCGCGGCTCTGAACGAAGGCAAAGTGGTGGTGTTCGGCGGCGGTACCGGCAACCCCATCTTCTCCACCGATACCGCTTCGGCTCTGCGTGCGCTGGAAATCGGTGCCGATGCCATGCTCAAGGCCACCATGGTGGATGGCGTGTATGACAAGGACCCGCACAAGTACCCCGATGCGGTGCGGTATGATACCCTGACCTTCACCCGTGTGCTGGATGAGCGCCTGGCCGTGATGGACTCCACCGCCGCCAGCCTCTGCCGCGACAATGCTCTGCCCATTCTGGTGTTTGATCTGGACGACGGTTCCAACATTGCCCGGGCTGTCCGCGGTGAGAAAATCGGTACACTTGTCTGCGAATGATTCCGGACCCAACACAAAAAAACACGGCCGCGCAAGGCCGTTTGAACAAAAGGAGACACATGTATGAGCAGCACGACCAAGATCTATGAAGAAAAAATGACCAACTGCGTCAGCCACCTTTCCCGTGAGCTGGCCACCATCCGTGCCGGCCGTGCCAACCCTGCCATTCTGGACAAGGTGGCAGTTGACTATTACGGCGCCCCCACCCCCGTCAACCAGATTGCGGCCGTGGCCGTGGCTGAAGCCCGCATCCTGACCATCACCCCCTGGGACCCCAAGATGGTCAAGGAAATTTCCAAGGCCATCCAGACCAGCGATATCGGCATCAACCCCATCGATGACGGCCATACCATCCGCCTGATCTTCCCGGCGCCCACCGAAGAGCGCCGCAAGCAGCTGACCAAGGATGTGCAGAAGCAGGGCGAGGAAGCCAAGGTTGCCGTGCGCAACGTGCGCCGGGATGCCATGGACAAGTTCAAGGCCATGAAGAAGGCCGGGGAACTGACCGAGGACGACCAGAAGAATCTGGAAGAAGAGATTCAGAAACTGACTGACAAGTTCGTCAAGAAGATTGACGAGACCTGCGCCGCCAAAAATCAGGAGATCATGGAAGTCTGATTTGCAGGCTTTCTGCTGCGTGTGCCGCGCTCTGCGCGGCATACGTCATATCTGGCAAAGTCCGGCAGGTATGTGCATATACTGAAACCATCCCCGTCGATGGGGCACACACCTGTCTCCGAAAGGAACTTCTTCCCATATGAAAACAAGAATCATAACAGCTGTTGTGGGTTTATGCCTTCTGGCCGTTGTTCTGGCTTTTTTTGACACCGTCTTTTTTGATCTGGTCCTGGCCGTGATCTGCCTGATCGGTATGCACGAAGTGTATTCCGCCATGGGGTTCGGCCGCCGCCAGTGGTATCTGTTCGCAGTGGCTGTCCCATACACATTGCTGATCATGCTGTCCAGCAGCGCGGCGGTGCGCGCCGTGATCCTGCCTGTCAGCTTCCTGGTGGTGTTGTATTACAATATCTGCCTCATCGCCAACCACGGCACATTGGATTTCGGGCGTCTGGCGGGATTCGTCTATTTTGGCGGTGTTATTCTGTTCTGCTTCTATTCCCTGATTTACCTCAAGCGACAGCTGCCCGTTGACCAGTACGGGTACGACGCCGTGTATTTCATCCTCCTGATCCTCTGCTTTGCCTGGGGCGGGGACACCTCGGCCTATTTCGCCGGCCGCGCCTTCGGACGGCACAAGCTGGCCCCCATCGTCAGCCCCCACAAAACCGTGGAAGGTGCCGTAGGCGGCGTGATCGGCAGTATGGTGGCCGGGCTGCTGGTTACCTTTGTGTACGGCTTGCTTTCGGGACGACTGCAGGTCTTTACCGTGAATATCAACCCCCATCATTACCTGGTCATTCTCGGCCTGGGGGCGATCGCCTCGGTGCTGGGAATTCTGGGGGATTTGTTTGCTTCGGCCGTCAAGCGGCAGGTGGGCATCAAGGATTACGGAACCATCTTCCCCGGCCACGGCGGCATTCTGGACCGCTTTGACAGCGTGATGTTCATTGCGCCCTTTGTGTCCATTGCGGTGCGCCATTTCTTTTATCTTTCCGCTTTTTGATTGAACAGGAAGTGAATGTATGAGTAAAACCATCACCCTGCTGGGCTCTACCGGTTCCATCGGTACCCAGAGCCTGGATGTGGCCCGCATGCACGGGTACACCGTTTTTGGTCTGGCAGCGCACTCCCGCGTGGAGCTTCTTCTCAAGCAGATTCAGGAATTCCACCCCCGCTATGTGGCGGTGGTGGACGAAGCCGCCTGTGATCGGCTGGAAGGGGAGCTGGCCGGCATGCCGGATGCCCCCCGCCTGCTGAAAGGCGCGCAAGGACTGCGTACCCTGGCCGCCATGGATGGCCCGGACGTGGTGCTCAATGCGGTGGTCGGCATTGCGGGACTGCCCGCATCTCTGGCGGCCATTGAAAGCGGGCATGATCTGGCGCTGGCCAACAAGGAGAGTCTTGTCACCGGCGGGCATCTGGTCACAGATGCGGTGCGCCGCAAAGGCGTGCGCCTGCTGCCGGTGGACAGCGAACATTCTGCTATTTTCCAGTGCCTGCAGGACCAGCATTCGGCCAAGCGGCTGACCAAGATTCTGCTCACCGCCTCCGGCGGACCCTTCTTCGGCATGAAGCGGGACCAGCTGGCCGGTAAAAAGAAGGAGGATGCCCTCAAGCATCCCAACTGGAACATGGGGGCCAAGATCACCATTGATTCCGCCACTCTCATGAACAAGGGGCTGGAACTCATCGAGGCGGTCTGGCTGTTCGGTTTGCCCGAAGACAAAATCCAGATCGTGGTTCAGCGAGAGAGCATCATCCATTCGGCGGTGCAGTTTGCCGACAACTCGGTCATTGCCCAGATGGGCGTGCCCGATATGCGTATTCCCATCCAGTACGCCCTGACCTGGCCTGACCGGTTGCCCAGCCCGGTGCCGGAACTGGATTTTGCGGTGCTCAAATCCCTGAGCTTCGATGTGGCCGACGAGGAGACCTTCCGCTGCCTGGCTGCCTGCAAAAAGGCCATCCGCAAAGGCGGGCTGGCCCCCTGTGCCGCCAACGGCGCCAACGAGGAGGCTGTGGCCCTGTTCCTGCAGGACAAGATCGGCTTTTTGGATATCGGCCGTCTGGTGGAAGGCGTGGTGGACAGCGAAGCATTCGGCGGCGACTATACGCTGCAGGATGTGTACGACTGTGACGCCATGGCCCGTGCCTACGTCCGAGCCCATCTGTAATTTTTTGCCGCAGCCGGGCCGGAAGGTCTGCTGCGGTTTCCATTGATTGAGGTGTTTCATGACAATCGCCCTTCTCACCACCATTGTGGCAATCGTGATTTTCGGTTTGGTTGTTTTGGTGCATGAAGCCGGCCACTTTCTGGCGGCCCGGCGCGTGGGAATGTGGGTGGAGGAATTTTCCATCGGCTTTGGTCCAGCCCTCTGGTCCCGGGTAAAAAACGGCACCCGGTACAGTCTGCGCCTGTTCCCGCTGGGCGGGTACAATCTTCTGCCCGGGGAAAATCCGGCCGAAGAGGACCAGGAAACGGAAGAGATGCCGGAACATCTTTCCCGGCCTCATGATACCTACGACCGTCGTCGGCCGGTTCTGCCCGCTGCGGTCAAGGGAAAGTTCTTTGACGAAGCGCCGCCCTCCCATCGCTTTTTTGTGATTCTGTGCGGCGCCATGATGAACTTTGTGCTGGGATATTTCCTGTTGGTGGTTCTGCTTTGCGGGCAGGACGCCATCACCAGCTGCATGATCTATGATTTTCTGGGGGATGCCCCCGCCAGTCAGGCCAGCGGCCTGCAGGCAGGGGACGAGATCCTGGCCGTGAACGGGCATGCCTGCTTTGTGGCCGAGGATATTGTGTATGAACTGCAGCGTACCCCGGATTACACAGCGTCCATGACCGTGCTGCGCGGCAAGGATGTGATCGAACTGCCCGCCGTGCATTTTGATTCCACCACGGCGGAGGACGGCACCACCACTATGGTGCTGGACTTCCAGGTGTATGGTATTCCCAAAACGCCGCGCACGGTGGCCAGCTGGGCGGGCCGGTATTTTCTGTACTATGCGCGGGCCATCCTGCGCGGGTTTATTGATATGTTCACCGGCCGTGTCAGCATCAACCAGCTCTCCGGTCCGGTGGGGCTGGTCAGCGCGGTGAGCCAGGCGGTGCGCTACGGCTGGAAAGACGTGGTCAGCCTGGCCGCTCTCATCACGGTCAACCTGGGCATCTTCAATCTGCTGCCCATTCCCGGCCTGGACGGATTCAAGCTGGTGTTTCTGGCTGTGGAATGTGTTTCCGGCAAAACTGTCCCGGCAAAGGTGCAGGCAGCGCTCAACGCCGCAGGCATTGTGGCATTGCTGACCCTGGTGATTTTGGTTACTTTCCAGGATATCACGAAATTTATGTAAGGAGTGTCTTTGTATGCGCCAGCTCAAACGAACCGTCAGGATCGGCAATGTGACCATCGGCGGCACCAACCCCATTGCGGTGCAGACGATGCTGAATGTGCCGGTGGAGGACATTGCCGGCAATGTGGCCCAGGCCCGCCGTGTGGCCGAAGCCGGCTGCCAGATCGTGCGCGTCACGGTTCCCACCCCCAAGGACGCCGCGGTGGTTTCCGCCATCAAGGAAGCGGTGGACATTCCGGTGGTGGCCGACATTCACTTCGACTACAAGGCTGCGCTGGCCGCCCTGGATGCGGGGGCCGACAAGATTCGCATCAATCCCGGCAACATCGGGGATGACGACCGCGTCAAGGCGGTGGCGGATGCCTGCAACGCCAAAAACGTGCCCATCCGCATCGGCGTCAACGGCGGCAGCCTGGAAAAACATATCCTGGCCAAGTACGGCGCTCCGGTGCCCGAAGCCATGGTGGAAAGTGCCATGTACCATGTGCGCCTGCTGGAAAAGCACGACTTTGACAACATTGTCATCTCCATCAAGTCGTCCAACGTGCCCCGCATGATGGCGGCCTATCGCATGCTCAGTGCCCGGACCGATTATCCGCTGCATGTGGGGGTGACCGAGGCGGGCGGCAACCGCATGGGCCTGATCAAATCCGGCATGGGCATCGGCGGGCTGCTGATGGAAGGTATCGGCGATACCCTGCGTGTTTCCCTGACCGACGAGCCGGAAAACGAAGTGCTGGCCGGATATGATATTCTGCGGGCGGTGGGCTACGCCGTGGCAGGGCCTGAAATCATCAGCTGTCCCACCTGCGGGCGTACCCAGTATCCCATGATGGACATTGCCCGGCAGGTGGAGGAACGCCTGCGGGCCGACGGGTTCAAAAAGCCCATCAAGATCGCCATCATGGGTTGCATCGTCAACGGTCCCGGTGAAGCATCCGACGCCGATATCGGCATTGCCGGCGGCAAGGACTGCGCCCTGCTGTTTATCCGGGGCGAAAAGGTGCGTATGCTGAAAGATAATATTGTGGACCAGTTTGTGGACGAGATCTATAAACTGTAAACAGACACGCGGAGGAAAGACCCCATGGACCTGCTGCAACTTGTTGTTGATCTGCTGGTGGCCACTTGTCCGCGCTTTACCGCAGTGCTGCTGGTGTTGGCCACAGCACTGTTCGGCTTTTGTGCCTATGTTTTCTTTGATACGGCACAGTGGACGGGCTTCATCATCTTTCTGGTGCTGGCCGTGGCTACGGCGGCGCTGTTCTTTTGGCTGCTTCGCAGTGGAGAGTTCCGCCGTGATATCCACGGAAAACGCCCAGGCCGCTGACCGCCCAATTTTTACCTTTCCAACATACCCGGAAAATAAAAAGGAGAAGCCTTGAAACCTTTTGTCACTCAGGTCTGGCCGCAGTTTACGGCCGACGCCCAGTTCAACGCCTGCTTCGGCGGCGTGGTGGTGGAAAAAGTGGAACTGTTCCGCACCTCCCGCAAGGTGGTCATCAGCCTGCGCAGCGCCGAACCCCTGGATAAGGATCTCTGCGCCCGGCTGATGGCCTCTTTGGAACCGGTGTTTGCCGGGTACGAACTGGCCATGCGCAACTACTTCAATTACAATGCCATCACGCCGGATTCCGTGGCGCTGCTCATTGAGGAGCTGAAACAGCAGGGGATGCCGGTCAACGGATTCCTGGACAAGAACCAGCCGGTGGCCTTTGAACCGGACGGCCTGACCGTGCGGGTCAATGCCGGGCGCACCATCCTGGAAAGTGTGGAGCTGCCCCGCCGTCTGGCGGAACTCATCCAGGAGCGCACAGGCTCTCTGCCGGTGGTGCGGTTGAAGGATGTGGCTGCCCAGCTCAACGCCGAGGACCTGGAGCGCCGTGTGGCCGAAAAGACCCCCGCCGTACAGTTCAAGGCCAAGGAAGAGGTGGCCCCCTTCACCATCGACGGGCTGAATCTGGCTCCCAAAGCGCCCAAACTTTTCCATGGCAAGCCCTTCAAACCCGCCGACCTGCGTCCCCTCAACGACCTGGGCGACGGCGGCAAGGTTACGGTGTGGGGCGATGTCTTTGCCACCGAGGTCAAAGGCAACCGCCGCAAGATCTATTTCACCTCCATTACCGACTACAACGGCTCCATCAACCTCAAAGTTCTGGGGGACGACGGGGAAGACATGTCCAAGTGGGAGGGCCTCAAGCCCGGCACCACTCTCATTGTGCGGGGCAACTATACCTACGATAAATATGAGCGGGACTACGTTCTGCTGCCTTACGACGTGCTGCAGGTGGAGCGGGAACCCCGCCAGGACACCGCCCCCGAAGGCCACAAGCGGGTGGAGCTGCACCTGCACACCAAGTCCAGCTCTATGGATGGCTTCTGCGACCCCGGCAAGGTGGTGCGTCTGGCCCATCGCATGGGCCACCGTGCCATTGCCATCACCGACCACGGCGTCTGCCAGGGCTACCCGGAAGCCATGCTGGCTGCGGACGATATCCACGGTTCCGACCCCAATTTCAAGCTGATTTACGGGTGCGAAGCCTACTTTGTGGACGACATGGTGCCCACGGTGTACGGCAAGGTTCAGATGCCCCTGACCGGCAGTTTTGTGGTGTTCGATACCGAGACCACCGGCCTGGACACCAACAATGATGTCATGACCGAGATCGGCGCCGTCTTTGTGGAGAACGGCAAGATCAACGAAGAAAAGAGTTTTTCCACCTTTGTCAATCCGGGACGGCCCATCCCGGCCCGGGTGGTGGAGCTGACCGGTATCAACGATGCCATGGTGGCCGACGCGCCCCCCCCGGACGAGGCTATCCGCCGTTTCAAGGAATTCTGCGGGGACCACATTGTCATTGCCCACAATGCCAGTGGCTTTGATATGCTGATTCTGCACAAGGCCGCCGAGCGGGCGGGCATCACCTTCAATAACCCCTATATCGATACCATTCCCATGGCCCAGGCGTTGTTCCCGGGGCTGCGCAACTATAAGCTGGACACCATCAACAAGCACCTGGAAATTCCGCCCTTCAACCACCACCGGGCGGTGGACGATGCCATGGCCCTGGCCCGCATCTTTGAGAAGATGCTGGAAGACCTCAATGAAAAAGAGATCTACAACGTGGAGGAGATCAACACCGGCCTGGGCGGCAACAAAGAGGTGCTGAAAAAGAAGTACTACCACCTGATCATCTGGGTCAAAAACCAGACCGGCCTGAAAAACCTGTACCGCATTGTCAGTGCGGCCCACACCAAGTATTTCTTCAAGAAGCCCCGTGTGCCCCGCAGCCTCCTCAACCAGTACCGGGAAGGCCTGATCCTTTCTTCGGCCTGCGAGGCGGGGGAGCTGTACCGTGCCATTGTGGCCGGCCGCAGCCACGAAGACCTGCTGCGCATTGCCGACTACTACGACGTGCTGGAAATCCAGCCCCTGGGCAACAACGAATTCATGGTCCGCAACGGCCAGGTGGATTCCATTGAGGTGGTCAAGAACTTCAACCGCACCGTCATTGCCCTGGCGGAGGAACTGCACAAGCCGGTGGTAGCCACGGGCGACGTGCATTTCCAGGAACCGGAGGACGCGGCTTACCGCGCCATTCTGCAGGCGGGCAACGGCTTCAAGGATGCGGACAACCAGGCCCCGCTGTTCTACCGCACCACCCAGGATATGCTGGAGGAATTCAGTTACCTGGGCCAGGACAAGGCCTATGAAGTGGTGGTCACCAACCCCAACAAGATTGCCGCCACCATCGACGGCAACTTGCGTGCCATTCCCAAAGGCACCTACCCGCCTTCCATCAAGGGGGCCGAGGAGCAGCTGCGCTCCGGTACCTGGGAGCATGCCCGGAAGGACTACGGCAGCCCTCTGCCCGATATTCTGCAAAAGCGCCTGAAGAAGGAGCTGGATTCCATCTGCGGCCATGGCTACGCCGTTCTGTATGTCATTGCCGTCAAGCTGGTGGCCTTCTCCAATGCGGGCGGCTACCAGGTGGGCAGCCGTGGTTCCGTCGGCTCTTCCGCTGTGGCTCACTTTGCAGGCATTTCGGAAGTCAACAGCATGCCGCCCCATTACCTGTGCCCGGAGTGTCAGCACAGCGAATGGATTGATGACGGCCATACCATGGACGGCTTCGACCTGCCGGACAAAAAGTGCCCTGTCTGCGGCACTTCCATGATCATGGAAGGTCACGACATTCCCTTCGAAACCTTCCTGGGCTTCTACGGTGACAAGGAACCGGATATCGACCTGAACTTCTCCGGTATGTACCAGTCCAACGTGCACCGCTATACCGAGGAACTCTTCGGCAAGGAAAACGTGTTCAAGGCGGGTACCGTCTCCGGTCTGCAGGACAAGACTGCCTACGGCTACGTGAAAAAGTACCTGGAAGAGCGGGGCCGCACCGTCAACCGTGCGGAGGAAAACCGCCTGTGCATCGGTTGTACGGGTGTCAAACGCACCACCGGCCAGCACCCCGGCGGCATGGTCGTTGTGCCCGATACTTTCGATATCTACGACTTCTGCGCCATCCAGCACCCGGCGGACGATGTGAAGGGCGGCCTGCTGACCACCCACTTCGAATTCAAATACCTGCACGATACCCTGCTCAAGCTGGACGAGCTGGGCCACGATGTGCCCACCTTCTATAAGTATTTCGAGGAGTATTCCGGCATCCCCATCAACTCGGTACCCATGAACGACCCCAAGGTGTACAGCCTGCTCACCTCCACCGAGGCGCTGGGTGTGACGCCGGAACAAATTGGAAGCCAGACCGGCACTTTCGGCATTCCGGAAATGGGCACCAACTTCGTGCGCCAAATGCTGCTGGACGCCCAGCCCAAGAACTTCTCGGAACTGATTCAGATTTCCGGCCTGTCCCACGGCACCGACGTCTGGACCAACAACGCCGACGAGCTCATCCGCTCCAAGACCTGCACCATCGCCGAGGTGATCGGCTGCCGTGACAGCATTATGCTGTACCTGCTGCGCAAGGGCCTGGAACCCAAGATGTCCTTTGACATCATGGAGGCTGTGCGTAAAGGCAAGGTGGCCAAGGGTGGATTCAAGCCCGGCTGGGAGGAAGCCATGCGGGAACACGATGTGCCCGACTGGTATATCGAATCCTGCCGCAAGATCAAGTATATGTTCCCCAAGGCCCACGCCGTGGCCTATCTGATGGCCGCCATCCGTCTGATGTGGTTCAAGGTCTATCATCCGGCCATCTTCTATGCGGTTTACTTTACCGTCCGCGGCGCCGACATCGACTACGAGGCCGCTGTGGGCGGTGTCCGGGTGGCCAAGGAACATCTGCGGGACAACGAGCGTATCCCCAAGGATGAGCGTACTGCCAAGGACGACGATGCCCTGGTCAGTCTGCAGCTGGTCAATGAGATGCTGCAGCGGGGCTGCCAGTTCCTGCCTATTGAGCTGGGCAAGAGCTACGCCAGCAAGTATATTGTGGAGGATGGTAAGGTCCGTCTGCCGTTCACGGCCCTGAAGGGCCTGGGCGAAAGCGCCGCCATTGCCCTGGAACAGGCCACCATCCACGGGCAGGAGTATATCTCCATCGAAGAACTGCAGCAGGCTTCCGGCGTGGCCCAGTCCATTCTGGATAAGCTGCGGGATGTGGGGGCTCTTGGCAAGCTGCCCGAGACCAGTCAGGTAGACTTCTTCAGCATGATGGGCTGATCGCCCCTTCGTTTTGCAAAATTCATAGAGCCTTTCCACGCACTTGTGGAGGGGCTCTTTTTTTGCGGCAAAATGGAAAGTCTACTTGACATTCTGCCAGACTGTGTTATACTGAAATTACAGAAATGGAAAGCGAACTTTCCAAAACGAGGAGGTGACAGTGCTGAAAAACCGACTGGAAGAGCTGCGAAAACAGCGAGGAATCCGGCAGGAGGAACTGGCCGAAGCGTTGGAGGTATCCCGCCAGACCATCGGTTCACTGGAAAACGGGCGGTATAATCCGTCGATTCTGTTGGCCTTCAAAATTTCCCGCTATTTTGGCCTGCCCATTGAGGAAATTTTCCTGTATGAAGAAGAATCTGAACAGAACTGAAAAGGAGGCCTTTTCGATGAAATCCAAGTCAAAAGAAATTGTGTTTGTTGTGGTTGGCTTGCTCCTTGTAGCAGTGGGGTTCCTCATGCTGCGAGGAATGCCGGAAGCCTGGGGCGGCCCGTTGCCCTACCTCTGTCTGGGGATCGGGGCCGGCGCCTTTGGATGGGGAAGCGGGGAACTGCTGAAGCAGCGGGCACTGAAGGGAGATCCGAAACTGGAAAAGCAGTTGGAGGTTGCGGCTTTGGATGAGCGCAATGTAGCCCTGGCCAACCGGGCCAAGGCCCGCGCGTTCGATTGTATGCTGTATATTTTTGGCGCACTGATGCTGGCCTTTGCCCTCATGAAGGCGGATCTGGTTTTCATTCTTCTTCTGGTGGGAGCCTACCTGTTGGTGGTGGGAATCAGCGTATATTATTACATCCGGTACGACAAGGAGATGTAAACAAACTTTTACGGTTGTATCGTGGAAAACTGCCTTGTAAGGCGGCAGGAAACATGGTATTCTAAAAACAGGAAGGCTTTCTTGTGCCGAAGATGCCAAAAACAACAACGCCTCAGCAAAGGAGAGAACGAACCGATGAAACACCGTATCGTATCCCGCTTGGCCGCCCTTTTCCTGGCCGCAGGTCTGGCTCTGGGCCTGTTCGGCTGTGCCCCCACGGAGGGTGCCCAGACTGCCTCCGACCCGGCTGCCGCCGTGGAAACCCAGACGCCGGAGGCTTCCTCTGATGACACGGCCCAGGAGCCTTCGTCATCTGCTTCTCAGCCGGTTGCACAGGAAGAAAATGCCGAGCCTGCGGAAGAAGAGAAACAAGAACTGAAGGAACAGCTGGCGGATATTCAGGAGCAGGCGGCACAGCTGGAAGCAAGCAGTACTGCCGGCGGCAATTCCGAGGCCCAGGAAGCACTGAATCAAGTCGCCGATGAACTGGATGCCTACCTGCAGGAAGAGGTAGAAGGCAGCGGCAACTGACCTGACCCGTCTGCCGTTTCAGTGCAAAATACCGCCGGAGCGCCGTGCCCCGGCGGTTCTTTTGTCTTGCAATACAACCATGAGTTGTGATACAATGAGGATGTTATTTGACAAACCCTTTCATTTCATGGTTAAATAATAAATACGCGCAAAATACACAGTGACTTGGCATAACGCAATTGCAGGGGGAAGCCGCATGGCAAAAAAACAGGTTTACGGCAACGAAAGCATCAAAAGTCTGAAGGGCGCGGACCGTGTCCGCAAACGTCCTGCCGTTATTTTTGGCTCCGACGGTGTGGAAGGCTGTGCCCATTCCATTTTTGAGATCGTCTCCAACTCCATTGACGAAGCCCGGGACGGCTACGGCGACAAAATCAACGTTACCCTTTACCCGGACCACAGTGTAGAGGTAGAGGACTTCGGCCGCGGCATTCCGGTGGATTACAACAAGGCCGAGCAGCGCTGGAACTGGGATCTGGTTTTCTGTGAACTGTATGCCGGCGGCAAATACGGCGAAGGCGGCGGCACCTACGATTTCTCCCTGGGCCTCAACGGTCTGGGCCTGTGTGCCACCCAATATGCCAGTGCCTGGATGACCGCCGATATCTACCGCGACGGTTTCCACTATCATCTGGACTTCAAAAAAGGTGAGAACGTGGGGGGCCTGAAAAAGGAACCCTTCAACGGCCGCCGTACCGGGTCGGTTATCCGCTGGATGCCGGATACCGATGTTTTCACCGACATCGCCGTGGCCCCCGAAACCTTCCGGGATATGCTCAAGCGCCAGGCGGTGGTCAACGCCGGGGTGACCCTGGTGTTCAATGACCGCTCTGGCGAGCGCCCGGAAAAGATTTCCTACTACTATGAAAACGGTATTGTGGACCATGCCGCCGAACTGGCAGGGGACAACGCCCTGACCCCGGTACATGCCTGCTCCGGTTCTGCCGTGGGCCGCGACCGGGAGGACCAGCCCGAATACCAGGTCAAGATGAATGTGGCTTTCTGCTTCTCCAACCAGACCCAGGCCCTGGAATACTACCACAACTCCAGCTGGCTGGAACACGGCGGCAGCCCCGACCGTGCGGTGCGCCTGGCCTTCGTCAATCAGATCAACAACTGGCTAAAAAACAAGGGCCTGTACAAAAAGAATGAGAGCGCCATCACCTTCGCCGACGTACAGGACTGCCTGATTCTGGTGTCTTCCAGCTTCTCCACCCGCACCAGCTACGAGAACCAGACCAAGAAGGCCATCACCAACAAATTTGTGGCCCAGGCCATGACCGACTTCCTCAAACATCAGCTGGAAGTCTACTTCATCGAAAACCCTGACGAGGCCGAAAAAGCCTGCAAGCAGGTGCTTATCAACAAGCAGAGCCGGGAACACGCCGAAAAGGCCCGCATCTCCATCAAGAAAAACATCACCCAGCAGATGGACATTGCCAACCGGGTGCAGAAGTTTGTGGACTGCCGCACCAAGGATGCCTCCCGCCGGGAACTGTATATCGTGGAGGGCGATTCCGCCATGGGCGCGGTCAAACAGAGCCGCGACTCCGAATTCCAGGCTATCATGCCCATCCGCGGCAAAATCCTGAACTGTCTGAAGGCAGATTACGCCCGCATCTTCAAGTCGGAGGTCATCACCGACCTGATCCGGGTCATGGGCTGCGGCGTGGAGCTGGGCGGGTCCCACAACAAGGATCTGGCTACCTTCAACCTGGACAACCTGCGGTTCAACAAAATCGTCATCTGTACCGACGCCGACGTGGACGGCTATCAGATCCGCACCCTGGTGCTGACCATGCTCTACCGTCTCACGCCCACCCTCATCAACAAGGGCTACGTCTATATCGCCGAAAGCCCGCTGTATGAGATCAACACCAAGACAAAAACCTACTTTGCGTACACCGAGCCGGAAAAGGCGGACATCCTGCGCCGCATTGAAGGCCAGAAGTACACCATTCAGCGCTCCAAAGGTCTGGGCGAAAACGACCCGGAAATGATGTGGCTGACCACCATGAGCCCGGAAAGCCGCCGTCTGATCAAGGTGCTGCCCACCGACGCCAAGCAGACTTCCGAAGTGTTCGACCTGCTGCTGGGGGATAACCTGGCGGGCCGTAAAGAGCATATTGCGGAACACGGCGCGGAGTATCTGGATGATCTGGATGTGTCCTGACAAGGGGAGGAACCATGGCAAAGAAACGTGAAAAGAAACAGGCGCCTGCCCGCCCGCAGCTGGGAGATAACGTAGAAATTCTCTCGGCAGGCGAGGTGATCGAAAGCCCCATCACCCAGACGCTGGAAACCAACTATATGCCCTATGCGATGAGCGTCATCGTCTCCCGCGCTCTGCCGGAGATCGACGGCTTCAAGCCGGCCCACCGCAAACTGCTGTACACCATGTATGGGATGGGGCTGCTCAAGGGGGCCCGCACCAAGAGCGCCAACATCGTGGGCAGCACCATGCACCTGAACCCCCACGGCGATGCCGCCATCTATGATACCATGGTGCGTATGGGCCGCTCCAACGAAAGCCTGCTGGTGCCCTTCGTGGATTCCAAGGGAAACTTCGGCAAGGCCTACAGCCGTGATATGGCCTACGCTGCCGCCCGTTACACCGAAGCCAAGCTGGAACCGGTGTGCGAGGAACTGTTCCGGGACATCGACAAGGATACAGTGGATTTTGTGCCCAACTACGACGGCACTACCACCGAACCCAACCTGCTGCCGGTGACCTTTCCTACCATTCTGGCCAACAACACCCTGGGCATTGCTGTCGGTATGGCGTCCAACATCTGCTCCTTCAACCTGACCGAGCTGTGCAACGCCACCATCGCCCTGATGAAGGACGAAAACGCCGACCTCATGCAGCTATTGCCCGCTCCCGATTTTGTGGGCGGCGGCAATATCCTGTATGACGCCGCCGAGATGCGCAACGTGCTGGAAAACGGCCGGGGCAGCATCCGGGTGCGGGCGGTCTGGGCCTACGACAAGGAAAACAACTGCATTGACATCACCCGCATTCCGCCCACCACCACGGTGGAAGCCATCATGGACAAGATCACCGAGCTGGTCAAGGCGGGCAAAATCCGGGAAATCAACGATATGCGCGACGAGACCGACCTGAACGGCCTCAAGCTGACCATCGACCTCAAGCGCGGCCAGGACCCGGACAAACTCATGGCCCGGCTGTTCAAGGCCACCCCGCTGGAAGATTCCTTCGCCTGTAACTTCAACCTGCTCATCGGTGGCCAGCCCCGGGTGCTGGGTGTGCGGGGCATCCTGCTGGAGTGGGCGGCCTTCCGCGCCGAGTGTGTGCGCCGCCGCACCTACTATGACCTGCAGGGCAAGCAGAAACGCCTGCACCTGCTGCGTGGTCTGGCGGCCATCCTGCTGGATATCGACAAAGCCATTCGTATCGTGCGGGAGACCGCCGAGGAAAGCGAAGTCGTCCCCAACCTGATGATCGGGTTCGGCATTGACGAAGTACAGGCCGAGTACGTGGCCGAGATCAAGCTGCGCCACCTGAACCGGGAGTACATCCTCAAGCGCACCGAAGAAATCGAGGAGCTGGAAAAGGAGATTGCCGATCTGGAGGACATCCTCAAGCGCCCGGCCCGCATCAACAAGATCATCATGACCGAACTTTCCGATGTGGCCAAGAAATACGGCAAGCCCCGCCGGTGTGAGATCCTCTACGATCTGCCCGAGGAATCCGCCGAGGAAGAGCAGCAGGAAATTCCGGATTATCCGGTGCATCTCTTCTTTACCCGGGAAGGCTACTTCAAGAAGATCACCCCCCAGAGCCTGCGTATGTCGGGGGATCAGAAGCTGAAAGACGGGGACGAGATCGCGTTCACCTGCGAGTCCACCAACAGCGTGGAACTGCTCTTCTTCACCAATCACGCCCAGGTCTACAAGACCCGTGCGGCGGACTTTGCCGACTCCAAAGCCAGCGTGCTGGGAGATTACGTTGCCTCCACCCTGGGCATGGACGACGGGGAAGTGCCCATCTTCATGGCGGTGACCGCCGACTACAGCGGCCACATGTTCTTCTTCTTCCAGAACGGCAAGTGTGCCAAGGTGCCGCTGACCAGCTACCAGACCAAGCAGAACCGCCGCAAGCTGCTCAAAGCCTACAGCGACAAGGCGGAGCTGGCCGGTATTCTGCATCTGACCGAGGAACAGGAACTGGCCATCTTCGTCAACGCGGGCTCGGCCACCACCCGTCTGCTGCTGGCCGGCAGTGCCCTGATTCCGGAAAAAACCACCCGCGATACCGCCGGTGTCAACGTGGTCAATCTGAAAAAGAACTCCCGCATTATCCGGGTGCGTCCGGCGGCCGGACTGGAACTGGCCGACCCGCACCGGTATCGGGTTCGCACCTTGCCGGCGGCCGGTGCTTTGCTCAAGGAAGCCGACAGTATGGAACAGATGACCCTGTAAAAGGGGAGCAACCATATTTTTGCAGAAACCACGCCAAAATTTGCTTGCAATTCGGGGTATGGTGTGGTATAGTATATCCTGCATGAGACTTTGAAGGAGTGCTACAAATGGGAATCTATGAAATCGTGTTCGGCGTGATCCTGATCATTGCCTGCCTGTTGATCGTTGTGTTCACTCTGGCGCAGGAGCAGAAGGGCCGCGGCCTTTCCAGCGCTATCATGGGCGACAACACCTTCATGGCAGCCGGCCGTGAGCGTGGTCTGGATGCCAAGCTGGCAAAGTTCACCAAGATCCTGGGCGCTGTGTTCCTGATTGCCGCGCTGGTGGTCAGCGTTGTCAACGCCCGCCTGTAATTCATTCGACAGAAAACGGCCCGCCGGAACCCGCGGGCCGTTTTTTATGGGAAAGTCAATACAAACGAAAGGTCTTGCGGGCCCGGCCCGCACGGAAGGGCCCCGCCGGCCGGCGGGGCGACGTCAGGGAGGAGTAAAAACCAGATGACACCATTGCAAAAGAATATCCTGAACGCCGTCAAGCGGCGTCCGCACACCCTGCGGGAACTGCAGAACAACCTGCAGGTGGACAATACCCGCTTGCGCAGCACCGTGTCCGGCATGGTAGCCACCGGCCTTCTGACCGTGCGGGATGGCCGGTATGCACCGGGTCTTGCCACCATGGAAAATGCCGCTGCCCCCACGGGCATTCCCTGCACCCTGGTCAAACTGGCGGCCCGGTTCGGCTTTGCCGCCCGGGACGACGGCACCGGCGATATCTTCATTCCCGGCCGTGCTTTGCACGGTGCCATGCCCCATGATAAAATCCTGGTCAAGCTGTTTGAGCGTCCCCGCGTGGAGGGCAGTGCCGAGGGTGAAGTGATCGAGGTCACCGAGCCTCACAACAGCTTTGCGGGTACCATCACCATGACCGATGACGGCCGCATGGCGGTGGAGCCCGACGGCTGCCGGGATGTGCGGATCATTCTGGACAAGAAGGGGCTGAACGGGGCCCAGCTGGGAGATAAGGTGGGCGCCGTGCTCACCGGCCGCGGCGGCCGTCATATGGACCACCGTGCCTCCGTGACCGAACGGTTCGGCTCTTCCGACTATGCCTGCGAGTGTGCCAAGGCCATCCTGTACGGTCGTGACGTGCGCCAGGAATTCCCCGAGGAGGTCATACAGGAGGCATCCGCCTACGACAATGCCCAGATCGATCCTGCCGAAGCGGCTCATCGCATGGATCTGCGCGGCCTGCCCATCTTCACCATTGACAGCGCTGAGACCAAGGACATTGACGACGCCATCAGCCTGATGCGCCTGCAGACCGGTGGTTATGAGCTGGGCGTGCACATCGCCGATGTGAGCCATTATGTCCGTCCGGACACCGCGCTGGACAAGGAGGCTTTTGAGCGCGCCACCAGCATCTATTATGCGGACAAGGTGATTCCCATGTTGCCTCAGCAGCTGTCCAACGGCATCTGCAGCCTGAACGAAGGGGAAGACCGGCTGGCCTTCTCCTGCCTGATGCGGCTGGATGAGAAGGGGAACATCCACAGTTACCAGTTTGTCAAAACGGTCATCCGCAGCCGGGTGAAGGGTGTGTACAAGGAGATCAACGCCCTGCTGGACGGCACGGCAGGGGAGGACCTGCAGACCAAGTACAGCGAAGTGCTGGCCCAGCTGCCGGTGATGAATGAACTGTACGAAAAGCGCCTGGCCCTGCGCCGGGAACGGGGCAGCATGGAGATCGAATCCGATGAAGCCAAGCTGGTCATCGACCCCGAGACCGGGCGCTGTGTGGACATCGTCAAGCGTGGCCGGGGGGTGTCTGAATGCATGATCGAGGAGTTCATGCTGCTGGCTAACCAGTGTGCCGCCAACGCCGGCCGAACCCATCGCGTCCCCTTTGTCTATCGTATTCACGAAGCGCCCGACGCCGAAAAGATGGAAAAGCTGCGGGCGACCCTCAAGGCGTGCGGTCTGAACCCTGTGTTCAAGAGTGAAATCCCCACCCAGCTGGAACTGTCCGCGCTGCTGGACGAAACCCGGGACACGCCGGTGCGGATTCCCGTTCACACCGGAATTCTGCGCAGTATGCAGAAAGCTCGGTACAGTCCGGAACCGCTGGGACATTTCGGTCTGGTGCTCAAGGATTACGCCCACTTCACCAGCCCCATCCGCCGGTATCCCGACCTGGCCATTCACCGCATTCTGACCGATATGCTGGTGGGCGCTCCCCATGAACGGCTGGTCAAGAGCTATACCGAATTTGCCACCCATGCCAGCGAGCAGTCCAGCCGTAAGGAAGTGGACGCCGTGCGGATTGAGCGTGACGTGGAAGACCTCTACAAGGCCGAATATATGCACGGACACCTGGGTGAGGTATATGACGGCACCATCTCCGGCATCACGGCACGGGGCGTTTTTGTGGCCCTGGAGAACACCGTGGAAGGCTTTGTGCCCGCTGCACAGCTGTGCAAGGGCGAGGCCGCCGTTACCGAGGGCGTTTCGCTGACCGATCCTTTGACCGGCCGCACCTGGATGCTGGGCAGTCCCATCAAGATCAAGGTGGCCGGCGCCGATGTGCCGCTGGGCCGTATTGACTTTGAATTTATGCCGCAGTAACCTGAAAATAGAAAGGCAGTCTTCCCGGGAAGACTGCCTTTTTGCATGTATACCGGCCAAAAGAGGGAAAAAAACCTCTTTCGGTTGCGCAGAGAAGGGATTCTTAAAAAAATTGCGGGGCAACCAGGTTGATATAAATGGTTCCGAACGCATTAAAAATAACCGAGCAGCACAAAACACACCATTTTTGAATGGTGATCTTTGTTCCGGCCTTTCCGATAAAGAACAAGCAGCAATAGGGAATCAGATCGACCAAATATCGTGTGCCAAATTGCCAACCACCCATTGTTTTGTGCAGACACAATGCGAGCAGACCGGCAACGAATCCCAACAAAACAACGATATCCCTTTTCGTGATGTCTTTTTTTCTGATGCTTTTGAAAATTTCCCAGGCCCAGACCGCAAAGATGGGATTGGCCACAAAAAACAGGAATCCGTCAAAAAGCTCAAATTGGATCCGTAAGTCGCTGTCGAGCGTAACGGGCCGCAAAATTCGGATGAGATTCTGAACAAGATAGACCGGTGAAAACTGGCCGTCCGGGGAATTCAAAAACTCCGGCAGGTAATTGTGTCCGAATTCGAGGGGATTTCCAAAACGAATAAAATTGTATGCGCCCAGGGAAAGCGCCACAAGGGCGGGAACGATGCTCATGCAAAGAATCGTTTTCCATTTTCCGAACAGCTCTTGCACCGACCAGACATACAGGATCAGGCAAATGATGACCGAAAATGGTCTGCACCCGACAGACAATGCCAGCAAAGCAAAGGCCGGCAGATACCTTTTGCAAATCCAGAAATAAATGCCCCATGACACAAAACAGAAATTGAGCATTTGCGCCTGGAGCCAAACGCCGCCGTCGGAAGAAATCACCGAAAAATTGCTGCCAAACGTTGCCAGGATGGCCCAAAATAGGCTTTTTTCCTCCGACCAACCTATTTTGGCAAAAATGAAATAAACGCCAATGAAGGCAATCAAGGCATGAATGGCCACAATCAGGTTTGACGGTGCATTCATGCCAAAAGCCAGGTACCACGGAATCATAATGACCGAGGGCACCGGCGGAAAGGATAAATAATAGTCTCCATTAAAAATGGCCAGTTCCAGCCACGGATACTGCTCACCGTTCTGGATCTTGCAGGAGCCATGCAGCCAGTTCTCAACCTGGAGCAAATAGCTGTTGTGTGCTTCTGGCTGCAGGAGTGTCCCACCCATCAGCGTGTGATAGCACAGGAACCATACAATAATTACGATACTTGCATAAAAAACAGTTTTTCTATGCTGCTTACTCATGTTTCGTCATCCCTTAGTATGGAAAATATCAGGCATTGCTACCTTGGGGGGAAGACCATCCATTTGTATTATAGCAACAACCGTATTTCTATGCAATGTTGAAAGGGAAACTGATTCCTGTTTGCGCTTCGTGGAGACGGTTTGGCGTTTGATATAGAAAGGCCCCCGGTTATAAGGAATGAACCGCCCCAGATTGTGCAGACAGCACAAAAAAGCCCCTGGTGTAGGAATATTCAGTTTTTACTGGTTCGGTTCAGGAACACCTACAACCGGTGGCTCTTTTTGGCATGACTTGCTGTCGGCTATACAACAGGGCGCACGACTGCTTGGCGTGCGGTCTTTTTCCATACGACAATATGACAAAAGAAAAAACCGCACGATCATGGGAATTTCCCATAACTGTGCGGTTTGTTTCTGGCGGAAAGAGAGGGATTCGAACCCTCGAGGGCTTTCAGGGCCCTACACGATTTCCAGTCGTGCGCCTTAGACCAGCTCAGCCATCTTTCCATAGCAGCTCGGCAGCGCCGAACTGCAAGAGCTATTATAGCAAAGCAACCCGTATATGTCAAGTGCTTTTTTGACTTTTTTCTTTTGTTTTTTAATGACGGACAAAACCGCCCAGTTCGCTGGCGTCGGTCAGGTTCATGGCAAGGGCTTTGCTGCGCAGGGCGGCATACAATTCCGCCATGGTGGCCTGGTAATACGGCTCCAGGAAGAAAAGACCGATGCCAAAGGTGAAGGAACACAGGATCATCCAGCCGATAAAGGACAGCTGCAGCACAAAGGCATGCCACTTTTCACCCATCATCATTTCCCGGCTCAGTTCCATGGCCCGTCCGGTGCTCATATAGGGATTTTCCGCCAACAGGTAGGGAACCATCTTATAGCAATAGGACCAGTAAATACCGGGAATGAGGAATAGGATACAGCCCAACAGAATCTTGATGGACACCAAGAAACTCACCTTGACCAGATTCAGGTACGGGTGACGGAATACGGTGGTGGTGGTGCCCAGGGGAGCGGGGCTCTGGCGGTTTTCCATAAAATACCGGTTACGCCCGATGGTCAGGGGCGCGGTGATAAATGCGTTCCAGCAAAGCCCGATCAGCAGAGCTACCAACATAACCGCAAAAATCACGTACCAAACAATGGCGGGCAAGGACAGATACTCTTGCATGAGAGCAGCCTGTTGTGTCTCACCGGTCCAAACCTTGCCGTGAATCATGGTGTTCATCCGTTCAATGCCGCTTTCCAGCTGGTAAACGGCGCTGACCGAATAATTGCCTACACCAACAACAGTCAACAGAATACAAAGTGCGAACGTGCGCCAGTATGTGCCGGCCAGTGCCAATCGCGCGTTCCTCTTCAGAAGTGAGCATGTCCACATAAGAAATAGTCCTCCCGGGATAGCCCTAGACAGGGCAAAATTTTCTTTATTATAGCATGCAAACGTGCCTTGGCCAACCCCGTACCTGTTGTTGTAACCCCGTACCTGTTGTTGTTTTTAAAAAAGATCGATAAAACGAAACAAAAGTGCGAATGTAAAATGTGCGACTTTTTTTGAGAAAAGTGTTGACAAATTGCCCCGGTATGTGTATAATAATACTCGTCGCTCGGATTGACCGGTCGACAAATCAAATATGCGGATGTGGCGGAACTGGCAGACGCGCTAGATTCAGGTTCTAGTTCCCTTAAAAGAGTGTGGGTTCAAATCCCTTCATCCGCACCAAAATCCGAACGCTTATGCGTTCGGATTTTTTGTTGTGTGATACAAACTTTTTCATAAAAATATATGAAAAAATAGGGCAGGAAAGTGTTGACAAAACAGGGAAGAGTGTGTATAATAGTACACGTCGCCCGGGAAGACCGGCGGCAAACAAGATATGCGGATGTGGCGGAACTGGCAGACGCGCTAGATTCAGGTTCTAGTTCCCTTAAAAGAGTGTGGGTTCAAATCCCTTCATCCGCACCAAAATCCCGAACGCTTTTGCGTTCGGGATTTTTTTTCAAACAGGAAACAATGACAGAAAGAGGGCCATCATGTCCAGGACCAGAAAAATTTATGTGGCACGCTTGATCGGCAGATGCCTGATTTTTATCCTTTGTATGGGGATGTGTTTTGCATACCGGGAAGGTTTTGCCATACTGGACGGCTGGAATTTCTTCAAGAAACTTTCGCCGCTGCATCTTTTGTGGCTTGTCTGGGTGCTGGATATGATTCTCCAGATTTTTCCCATCAAGAACAAAGTGCCGCTGGGGTCTCAGAAATTGTTTGCCAACCGGTTCCGGCCCATCCGGGATAAGATCAATTACGAAGCGCTGAAAAACTATATTGTGTCCATCACCAAGGCGGCGTATAAAGTGTTTCTGATCTGGTGTGCGCTTATTGCGGCCATCGGAGTGCTGTATTATACCTCCGTCATTGACAAGATTCAGCTCTTCATGATTTCGGTATTTTTCTATGTGTGTGATCTGATCTGTGTGTTGGTCTGGTGTCCCTTTCGTCTGATCATGAAAAATCGCTGCTGTACCACCTGCCGGATCTTCAACTGGGACCATCTGATGATGTTCTCTCCGCTGATTTTTATGGGCGGCTTTTTCGCTACCTCACTGGTGGTGATGTCTGCCGCGGCCTGGCTGGTGTGGGAACTGTGTGTGATGATGTATCCGGAACGCTTCTGGGATCACTCCAATGCGGCGCTGCAGTGTTCCCAGTGCACCGATAAACTGTGTACCCAGTATTGCCGCAAACTGCGCCCCAATAACGGTGCGGAAGCAAAAATCCATTGATAGAAGTTACCCCCAATACGACAAGCCCGGAACAGTTTCGTTTCTGTTCCGGGCTGTTTGATTTTATTCGGTTCCGCTTTCAGCGGCAGCTTCTCCCGCGGCATAGGCATCGTTCATGTGGCCGGGGAAGGGGTAGGTGTGGGCTTCCGTGGCTGTGATCCCGCCGACGCCGTACCAGCGGGCACGGCAAAGACCGATGGAATCGCCGCTGTCTTCCCGGATATCGGGCAGGCCATAGGCAGCACACCAGTGGGTATAGGGTTCGATGGCGTAGCTGACAAGCTCGGCGCTGGAAGCGGCATCCCCCAGCGAGGTCACTTCCGAACGCAGCAGGCTGTCCCGGGTTCGGTACATGACATAATAGCTGGCAATGTCGTATCCGGCCTCTGCGGCGTGTATAGTGCAGAGCAGCATCACGCAGGCGGCACAGCAGGTCAAAATCTTGCGCAGAAGCACACCGCTCAGCTGGACTGCACAGGCGGCACAGGCGGCGGTCAGAAAACAGAAAGGACCGTGCGTGGAGCGCTCGTAATAATCGGGACTCAGGATCATGGCAAAATTGGCGGCCAGCCCGCCCACCAACAGGATAAGGGGCCACACAAGAGGGGACAACCCACCGCCGCGGGCGTTGCGTTGATAGCAGAGAAGTACAAATAGAACCGCAAAGGTCAGTAACAGCGGCATGGCATACTCCTTCAGCATGTTCAGGCATTGAAAGAAGCGGACCGCATAGCGGGTGAGAAAAGATTCGTAGTCCCCATACACGGACGCCCGGTTGTAGTTGCCCCGCGCCAGAATCAGAATGGCAAACCCGGCCAGGGAGCCACCCAGACCCGTCCACATCCAGACAGGAATAATCCGGCGGTCAATCCGCAGTGCGGCCAGACAAAGGACCAGACAGACAAGCATGCCGGCGCTGGTGTTTTCACTCAGCCATCCTGCCAACAGACCGGCAATCGCCATGCCGACATTCCAACGCCAGCTGCCGGCAAAGCTTTTTTGCAGGTAATACCGCCACGGCAGAAGGAAGGTCAGGCACCCCAGGCTGGCCCACAGATAGTTGCAGGCACCGCACATCCAAAGGTTGGTCTGCCCGAACGCGGGGCTGATTTCCCAAAGAGCTGCCAGGATCAGAACGAAGATGACCAGGTCATATCGACCGGTGCGTCGTCCCCGGGCCAGGCGATAGATCACCAGAGCCAGTGCAACATAGGCACCCGCGTTGCAAAGATTGAAGAGGATTTTGGGGAACATGGTGAACCCCTGGGCAAAGAATTTTACGACCACACGGCCACTCCACTCATAATAGTGGTAGGCCAGGCTTTTCAGCAGTTGTGGCAGACTGTGCAGGCGCAGACCGGTGTCGAAAGCATAAGCAAAGGTAAAGTCATCGGCAATGTACGGCGTCAGACAGTTGAGCACCAGCATCCATCCAAAGACGAGGATGGCGACGGCAAAAAAGAGCCTTTTGCGCAGAACAGGGGCAGTGTCGTGCATGGGCAGCGTCCTCCCGGAGTTGGAATTGAAAATACCGGCAAAAAAGAAAGACCATTGCCGGGCAGCAATGATCCTGCAGATAGACCGCAGCAGCGGCCGGCCGCCCGGCCTGGCGCGGTGTTGCCGTGTATTTGTATCTTACTACATCCATGATTTTTTTTCAAGGCAAGTGGTTTCCTCCTTCTCATCAGACAAAGGACTTGACAACATGGAGATCGAAACAAGACGCTTAAAAATATTAGCGCTTACACCGGAACAGCTTGACATACTGGTAAACAATCTTTCTGGATTTGAGGATGAATTGGCGTGCGCCTATCAAGGTAAAGGGGTTGAAGGCTGCTTCAAGAATATTCCGAATGCAAAAGGTGAAGTGGAAGTTGGCTATGGGGGAGTCTTCATCAATGTCATGGCTATATGACAGAAGCTGTTGAAGCGATTTGTATGTGGGGAAAAGCCAAGAAGAAGCAAAATATATCCTTGCAGAAACAGAGATGGGCGATTTCTCTTCGCAACGAGTTTTATGAAAATGTGGATTCAACAAATACTATAAAGATAAAACACTTTGGTGGTGATTATAAAATTTTCTGTACCTATTTCTTGTTGAGCCGGCCCATATCTATCCACAGGATTTACCTGTGTCCTGTTTTTATAAACTCTATAAGAGCTTCCACGTCGTCAAAATCGTCATAATCGCCGTTTACGCCTTCGCGGTGATAAACCACCCCATTTTGCTCGTTCCGTTCCAGACAATCTAAAAGTTTTTCTTCCCCGTATCTTCTGATAAATTCAGTGAACCCATAGGGTTTACACTTAGCCAATAGCCCCTTCCTGCATTTTTCATCGCACTCATAACAATGCGTGATTTTCTTGGACATTGAGCATCGCCTATTTTCGCACCGGTTTTTATCCGGGCATTTACTTGAATCACAGCCGGTGCAGGTCGTATTCTCGGAACATAAGCAACAGGCAAGCCCGCATCGTGCAATTCCCAATTCACGTTTCATAAGAACACCGTCCTATTTCGATTGAATAACTCTATGGTCCATTATAATCCAATTGGTCACATCTTGAAATAGAAAAGTCTTTAGATCTGGTTTTCTAATGCTCAATCATCCGCTTTTTTTGATGAGCGACCTGTATCCGGTGGCTTTGTCTCCGCGGGCTGTCTCACGACGGGCAGCCTTATGCGCTGCCCGGAAATCTTTAGAAAAAATCGCGGAAGATTCGATGAAAAATCTTCCGCGATTGTAAGATCATGTCCCCGCCCGGGCTCGAACCGGGGGCCTCGGGCTTAGGAGGCTCGCGCTCTATCCAACTGAGCTACGGAGACGTATATGACTTTTCCTTGATTTTGCGCTCTTTTGCCTGTTTCGGTAAATTTTGCAGCGTTTGCTCTAAATCGTTGCATCTCTCCGGCGTTAGGAAACCGCAAAAATGCTGATGCCGTTCGAACCAGTGTTCGGATTCAAAAATGCCGATTCACCCATGTCAAGAAACTTCTGAGGAAGGGCTTGTTATATCCCATTCAACTATAAGAGGCATTTGTGCCACGGACCGTGGAACCGCGGTCCGTGGCCTTTGCTTATTATACCGGTTTTTTGCTTCAAAATCAAGCGGCTTCATTCCAGCGCTGCCTTAGCTGCGTCAATCTTGGCCTTGGCTTCGGAAAGCTGTACTTCGCATGAATTCAAGGTTTCCAGGCGGTTGCGGTCGCCCAGAATAGCGGTCCAGTATTCACCGTCGCGATACCGGAAGATAACCCACTCGTATCCGTTGTATTTGTCTTTGCTCTTCTGAACCACCGGATAGGTGCCCACCGGCAGATACCCCACCACATCATTGAAGTTGGCCGTATAAAAGTATTCGGTCTGTGCGCCGAACACCACCAGCTGTACGCCGTCCACCGTTTCCATATCGGGGCCGGAAGTACCGTATCCATTGTAGTTGCCAGCTTTCAGCAGAGGCAGAAAATCGGTGTAACTGTAATTCAGGTCACAGGCGCCGGTGATACCGCTCACGCTTCCGGTGGAGGAGTACTGCCACATGGCATAGTTGCCGGTGTACCCTGGCTGGCTTCGATAATCGGCCAGCCAGAGGGGATAGCCGGAGAGCTGGGACGGGTTTAGATAATTGTTGATGAAGTTGGTGTAGCTGTACCATCCGGCATACCAGTTGCGTTGATACAGGATGTCCATAGCGTATTGAACCAACCCGGTCAGTTGGGTACGTCCCAAAGCGGCCAGTTTGTTGTCCTCCACATCCACAAAAACCGGATATTCCAGCTGCAATCCTTCCAGCACATTCAAAAACAGGCTCAGCTCGTTGATCACGGCGCTTTCGCTGGTGGCATAGGTATAGTAATAAGCCCCGACACGCAACCCGGCGGCGTGGGCGCCGTTCACGTTCTGCAAAAAGTAAGGGTCCACATACAGACCGCTGGTGTTGCTGGAACCAAGGCGTACGATGGCAAACTGCTTGCCGGCGGCGGCCACGTTGTTCCAGTTGATGCTGCCCTGATACCGGGAAACGTCAATGCCATTCTGAAAGAGATTCATAAAAAATCCCCCTTCCTGCCATAGGATATGCAGAAAGGGGGAAAGTGGTGTTTCAGATGACCAGGCCGCCGTTCTGGCCAATGACCTGTCCGGTGATGTAGCCGGCTTCGGGAGAGGCCAGAAAGACCAATGTGCGTGCAATCTCGTCAGCGGTGCCGAGGCGCCCCACAGGCGTTTCTTCTGCCAGGGCAGCTCGATCTTCCTCCGAAAAAGACGCCATCATATCGGTGTCGATGACGCCGGGAGCCACGCAGTTGACCGTGATGCCGGAAGGCCCTTCTTCTTTTGCCAACGCACGGCACATGCCGATCACGCCGGCCTTGGCGGCGGAATAATGAACTTCGCAGCTGCCGCCGGTCTGCCCCCACATACTGCTCACGCAAAGAATGCGGCCATATTTTTCCCGGATCATTCCGGGCAGGACGGCGCGGCAGGCGTAGAACACGCCATCCAGATCCACGCTCATCATACGGTGCCAATCCTCGTCGGTGAGGTCAGTGAAAAGTTTTTGCTGGGCAATGCCCGCATTGCATACCAGAATCTGCGGACCGCCCAGAACGCGAGCTGTTTGTTCCACGGCGGCCTGCACCGCTGCGGAATCGGCGGAATCTGCCATGATGGCCAGGCAAGGTGCTTCCGGCGTCATTTCGCGCACGGTGTCCACCACACGGCGCGCTGCGTCCGGACGGCTGTGCCAGGTAAAGGCAACCCGGTATCCGGCTTTGGCGAAAGCCAGAACCGCAGCGGCGCCAATGCCGCGGCTGCCGCCGGTGATCAAGACGGTCTGCTGATTATGACTGGGAATCATCCGTTGTCTCCTTTTGCTTCTTCAGGGCTTTTGCTTCCAGACGCTTTTGCCGCAAAGAAAAGAAAAATTGTTGTAAGAGCTGCTGCGCTTCCGCTTCCATCAAGCCGTGTTCGATGATAGGATGGTGGTTGAAGGGGAGAGCGAAGAGATCGGTCAAAGAGCCGCAGCACCCGGCTTTCGGGTCGGAGGCTGCATATACAATCCGCTTCAGCCGGCTGTTGATGATAGCACCGCTGCACATGGGGCAGGGCTCCAGCGTGACAAACAGCTCGCATTGCCACAAACGCCATCCGCCCAGCGCCTGACAGGCTTTGTCGATGGCCATCAGTTCGGCATGGTACAAAGCATTTTTTCCGGTTTCCCGCAGATTGTGGGCACGGGCGACGATCTCGCCGTCCTTGGCAATGACGGCACCCACCGGAACTTCGCCGGCTTCAAAAGCAAGCCGCGCCTCTTCCAGCGCGGTCTGCATCAGTTCTTGATCAGTCATATTGGATCACCCGATCTGGTTGGAGTAAACACTGAAAAAGGCGAGGAACACAACGGCCACCGTGTAGGCGGGGCTGGAAAATACGTCCCAGGCGTCCACCCCGGGGCGCAGTCCGGCGGAAAAGCGGAATCCCTGCCGCATAGCATGCCAGATCATCCACAAAGCCACCGGCGGGAAGAAAAGCAGCACGAACAGTTCGGCGCAAAGGGCGGTGGAATCCGCCGCATACAACTGCAGATAGGCGATGATAAACGCGATGGTGTTGTTGACAAAGTGCAGCAGCATGCCCGGCAAAATACTGCCAGTGCGCTCGGTAAGCCAACCCAGGAACACCCCGCACATAAAGGCGGTGATACCTTGGGCCAGGTCCATGTGCAGCAGAGCGAACAGCAGGGCGGGGGCAAAAATGGCGGCGGCGCTGCCGCAGGGGCGCATCAGACCTTGCAGGGCGCCGCGGAAAAACAATTCTTCCAGAATGGCGGGGACCACGCACAGCCCCAGGAAATTGACCACCAGCGCGCTGCCGCCGGCAGGCAGAGAAGTGGTGTTGCCTTCGGTGCCCAGCAGATGCCCCAGCAGCCCGCCGAACAGGTTGGCGGCGTTGGCGACCCCCAGAAAAACAGGCAGACAGAAAGCCGGGCTCCAGGGGGCGGGGATCAGCAGCCGCAGATCCTCGGACCGCAGGCGGGTCAGGCGTAAAAGGAGAAAAACGGGCAACAGGATTCCGCCGATGGCGGCAACCATGGACAGGATGCCCGCTTCGGTCTGGGAAAAGCCGGTGGGGCTGGCCAGAGTGGCGCCCGGCACACGCAGACTCATGCACAATGAAACCAGCGCTTCCAACAAATAACGCGCAGTCAGATATCCCACGGCGGCCAGAGCACACCAGGAGGCGGCTCCCTTTACACCGCGGGTTTTGGCGAATTTTTGCAAAATAAACTTCCTCGTTTCAGGTGCACCGATAGAGTTGGTGCACAGACTCAATCTTTTTTACTATACAGTTAGTGTACCACAAGGCAATCTTCCATACAAGAAGGGGATACGGGGGAAAAAGGCAATAAAAAAACAGCCTCGTCGGTTGTGCGGACCGAAGAGGCTATTAAGAGGAAGGAAAATGAATCGTGTCAGCCGAGGGCGTGTGCGGCACCCTTGACTTTCTCAACTAATCATAGTACAGTATGCGTGATAAGTAAAATTCATTTTTTTCACATAAACCCTGAATTCTGTTCACCTCAAGAAGGAGGCGCCGCATGACCCTGCTCGGATGTCTGATTTTTTCCACCATTGCCCAGGAAGGTACCTTTGCCCGTGCGGCGGAACAGCTGCATCTCACGCCTTCGGCCATCAGCCATGCGGTGGCCGGGATGGAATCCGAATGCGGGTTTCCCTTATTTACTCGCACCAAGGCCGGTGTGACCATGACCGCGGCGGCGGAAAGCCTGATGCCCGCCGTGCGCCGGGTGCTGGCCAGCAGCGAATCCCTGGACCAGTCCATTGCCCAGGTCAACGGCCTTCACAAGGGCGTGCTGCGCGTGGGGGTGTTCAACAGCGCCTGCGTGGTCTGGCTGCCGCGTCTGGTGCCGTCCTTTGAGAAGGACTATCCCGGCATCAAGGTGGAGGTGTACCAGGGCAGCTACGCCGATATCGCGGCCTGGCTCAAGAATGGAACGGCAGAACTGGGATTTCTGTCCGACTCCTGCTCCCAGGATCTGGATTTCGAGCCCATGTATACAGACCCGCTGGTCTGTATCGCTCCCAAGGATTTTGTGCCCAAACGGGCCGGACGGGTCAGCGCCGACGAGCTGCGCGGCGTACCCTTTGTCAGCCAGCGGGCCGACACGGATGCGGATATCCAGAATTTTCTTAAGCGCAATGATCTGCGGGTACACACAGCCTGCTATGTGATTGACGACGAATCCATGGTGGGCATGGTGGCCTGCGGGCAGGGGGTGGCCATCATGCCGCAGCTTCTTTTGACCCGGCCCAGTCAGGAAACCGGCGTGCAGGTACTGGCTCTGGAGCCGGCGGCGGGGCGCAGCATCGGCCTGGCCTGCCTGGATAAAAACGCCCTTTCTCCGGCAGCCCGCGAATTTACCCGGCGGGTGCGGGCGTTTGCCAAGACACTTTCCTGATGAGAAAATCAGGGCTTGACAAATGGAAAGGACTTTGGTATACTTTTACGGCAATCGTTTGAAAGGCTGCTCCGTTCGCACAGGATGGCGTATGCTGGTAGCCGATAAGTCAAGATTGTGATGAGCACATATATTAAGTATGGCTCCCGTTAGTCATGATCGAGAAAGAGGTGAATCGCAATGAAGGAAGGCATCCATCCGAAGTATATGGATTGCACCATCACCTGCGCCTGCGGCAACGTTATCCGGACTCGTTCCACCCGTCCGGAGATCCGCGTCGAAGTTTGCAGCAAGTGCCATCCGTTCTACACCGGCAAGCAGAAGCTGGTTGACACCGGCGGACGCGTTGAGCGCTTCAAGCGCCGTTACGCCAAGGTTGGCAAGTAATCATGTTTCGTTTTACCCCAGATGGCAACATCTGGGGTATTTTTTGCTTGTATGACCCACACAGCAAAGGAGCAGCCCATGCCCGATTATCAGACCATCCGCGGTGTTGCGCGGTTCGAATACGAGGAAAAACGCAGCCGGTTTATCGGTGCGGCGTCCTTTGTGGACACCGAGGAAGCCGCCCAGGCTTTTCTGGAATCGGTGCGGGCCGCCAACCGCACGGCGCGCCACAACGTCTATGCCTATGTGCTGCACAATGGCCGCATGCGGTATTCCGACGACGGCGAACCGGCCAAGACCGCAGGCACACCGGTGCTGGAGTGCATCCAGCACGCCGGTCTTTCGGATGTGATCGTGGTGGTCACCCGGTATTTCGGCGGAATATTGCTGGGCACCGGCGGTTTGGTGCGGGCCTATACGGCGGCGGCATCCGGTGCGCTGCAGGCAGCTGAACCGGTCAGAATGCGCAGTGTGGTGGACTGTACCCTGCGTGTGCCGTATCCCTTGTTTGAGACGGCCAAGCGGATGATTGAGCAGGCGGATACCAGGCTGGAAGAACCGGTCTTTGACGACGCCGTCACCCTTTGCTGGCGCATGCCGGCGGGGGAGGAAGGCCCTCTGTGCGAGGCTCTGTGCGAGCTGACCCGGGGCACCGCACGGCCTGTGGTGGGGCAAGCGCGCTATGCGGCCTACTGAGACCGGCACGGCGCAACAAAATACATGAAAAATTCACAATTTCAAGAAGCGTTTGGCGCTTTTTTATCGTATTTATAATATAGAAAGCAATTTTATCGGCCAAACTGCCGCAGGGAAGATGGAAAAGGGGGAAGAGACATGAATGTCCGCGAACAGACGCAGACCATTGAACGGTTGACGCTCAGCCGGTATGCGGCATTGAGCGAAAACTCCCGCGGACGTTCCCGTCCCGAGCCGGAAGATCCCATGCGGCCCTGTTACCAGCGGGACAGGGACCGGATTCTGCACTGCAAGGCGTTCCGCCGTCTGAAACAGAAAACCCAGGTGTTTCTTTCTCCGGAAGGGGACCACTACCGCACCCGGCTGACCCACACCCTGGAAGTCAGCCAGATTGCCCGCACCATTGCCCGGGCCCTGCGCCTGAACGAGGACCTGACCGAAGCCATTGCCCTGGGACACGATCTGGGACATACCCCTTTCGGCCATGCGGGGGAGCGGGCACTGAACCGCCTGTGTCCCGGGGGATTCACCCATTACCGGCAGAGTCTGCGGGTGGTGGAATACCTGGAAAAAGACGGCAAAGGCCTGAACCTGACCTGGGAGGTGCGCAATGGCATCGTGACCCACACCACGGGGGAATGGGCCCGCACCCTGGAGGGGCAGACTGTGCGGTACGCCGACCACATCGCCTTCCTCAACCATGATATTGAGGATGCCCTGTCGGCGGGGGTCCTTTCCAACGATGCGCTGCCGCCGGATGCGGTGCGGGTGCTGGGCAAAACCAAAAGCCAGCGGATCACTACCATGATCACCGATCTTGTGGCCAACAGTGCCGACGGAGAAATGCACTTTTCGCCGAACGTGGAGGATGCCTACCATCTTTTGAAGGATTTCATGTACTCCACCGTCTATGTGGACAAGCAGGCCAAGCGGGAAGAAAAAAAGGTGGACAAGGTGGTGGAGGAACTGTACGCGCGCCTGTGCGACGATCCTTCCCTGATGCCCAACTTTTACATGCAGATTGCCTATAAAGAGGGGATTGACCGCGCGGTGGTGGATTACATTTCCGGCATGAGCGATCATTTTGCCATCCGTCTGTTTGAGGACTGGCTGGTTCCCCAGAAATGGCATGTGCTGTGATCCAAGGAACACATTTGTTTTGTAAGGAGGTGTACCCGCGATGATTCCGCAGGAATATGTACAGGAAGTGGCCCGCCGCAACGATATTGAGGAGCTCATCGGTCAGTATGTGCAGCTGCGCCGCCGCGGCCGCACCCTGACGGGCCTGTGTCCCTTCCATAATGAGAAGACCCCTTCCTTCACCGTCTATCCGGACACCCAGAGCTTCTACTGCTTCGGCTGCGGAGCGGCGGGGGATGCCATCACCTTTGTGCGCAAGATCAACAACCTCGGGTATGTGGAAGCGGTCAAGCAGTTGGCCGCCCGGGCCGGAATGCCCATGCCGGAGGAGGACGACAAGGAAAGCCGCCAGCGCAGCCGGATGCTGGAAATGAACCGCTGCGCTGCCCGGTACTTTTACGAACAGCTCAACGCCAAAACGCCCCAGGCGGCTGAGGCGCGCCGCTACTGGAAAGAAAAACGCGGCCTGTCCGATGCCGCCATCCGGCGCTTCGGGCTGGGATATGCGCCGGATGAGTTCGGCGGATTGCTGCATTACCTGCGCCGCCGCGGCTTCTCCGAAAGCGAGATCGAGGACGCGGGGCTGGCCAAGCGCAGCGCCAAGGGGAATCTGTATGACCTGTTCCGTCACCGGGTGATGGTGCCCATCATCGATGTGCGGGGCAATATCATCGCCTTTGGCGGCCGTGTGATGGATGATTCCAAGCCCAAATACATCAACAGCCCCGAAACACTGGTCTATAAAAAGTCCCGCACTTTGTTTGCACTGAATTTGGCCAAGAAATCGGCCTCTAAGCGGTTCATCCTCTGCGAAGGGTATATGGACGTGATCAGCATGCACGAGGCGGGATTTGACACCGCCGTGTGCGCCTGCGGTACCGCCCTGACCCCCGAGCAGGTCAAGCTGCTCAGCGAATACGCCGAGGAAGCCGTGCTCAGCTACGACTCCGACGAGGCGGGCCAGAAAGCCACGGCCCGCAGTCTGTCGCTGTTTGCCAACACGCCGGTGAAGGTGTCGGTGCTGTCCATTCCAGGGGCCAAGGACCCGGACGAGTTCATCCGCCACTATGGCAAGGAACGGTTTGAGATGATCCTGGACGGCGCCGCCAATCCCACCGAGTTCCGCCTGGGCAAGGTAAAGCAGAAGTATGACCTGCGCACCGATGACGGACGGCTGGAATACATTCGGGAAGCCATTGACATCCTGGCTTCCGGGGCGGTTTCGCCCACGGCCCGGGATGTGTATGCCGGGCGGATTGCGGGGGAGACGGGCGTGTCCAAACAGGCCATTCTTTCCCAGATGGAAGGAGCGCTGAAGGGGGCTGCCCGCCGCGCACATCGCAAAGAGCAGCATGATATGGTGGCCCAGGGCAACGGTGCCGATATCCGGGTTCCCTATGAGCGGGGCGGCCAGGAGGCCATGGGGGCGGCTGCGGCGGCCCGCCAGCTGGTGGCGGCCATGTTGCAGGACCCGGACGAGATCGGGTATGTGCGCCAGCATCTGGATCTGGAGGAAGTCCCGGAGCCGGAAATCCAGGCGGCCATCCGCGCCATCTATGATTGCACGGAAAAGAAGATTCCTGTCAACGCCACGTCGCTGGCCTCCTGCCTGGAAGACGCTGCGTATACGCTGGTCATGAAAGTCCAGGCACAGAACAGCGGTCAGCGGCTGGTGCGCCGGGACATTGACATGTTTCTCGAACGTCTGCGTCACGCCACGCCGAAAAGCAAACAGGCCGCACAGACCAGTGACGAAGATTTCCGGAAGTTGTTTGCATCCATTACCAAGGAAAAAGTCCACGACCCGCCGCCGGACGCAACCTGAACTGCGTTTGCGGCAGATGACTTTTGAATAAATTCCGCCTTTTGTGGGCAGAAGAAAACAGGCCGCACCGTGTGATCGGGCGGGCCGGCTAAAAAGGAGATTTACTTATGGCAGAAAAGAAAGATCCCATCCGCGCATTGATCGAACAGGGCCGTCGTGCGGGCAAGCTGACCAACAGCGAGATCGGGGATGCAATGGAGGAGAGCGGCCACGGCCTGGACGTGGAGCAGATGGAAAAGCTCTACGAAGAGTTGGAGAGCCATGGCATCGAGGTTGTGGACGATGACCCGGTGGCGGATGCCGCTGATTCCGCATTGACCGAAGACAATGTGGACGATTTCGAGGACGCTCTGGCCACCGAAGGCGTTGCTATCGACGACCCCGTCAAGGTCTATCTGAAAGAGATCGGCCGTGTTCCTCTGCTGACCCCCGACGAGGAAGTGCAGCTGGCTCTGGCCATCCAGAACGGCGGCAAGGAAGGGGAGCGCGCCAAGCAGCGTCTGAGCGAAGCAAACCTGCGTCTGGTGGTTTCCATTGCCAAGCGGTATGTGGGCCGCGGCATGCAGTTCCTGGACTTGATCCAGGAAGGAAACCTGGGTCTGATCAAGGCTGTGGAGAAGTTTGACCACACCAAGGGCTTCAAGTTCTCTACCTACGCCACCTGGTGGATCCGTCAGGCTATCACCCGCGCCATCGCCGACCAGGCCCGCACCATCCGCATCCCGGTGCACATGGTGGAGACCATCAACAAGGTGAAGAAGGTTTCCAGCCAGCTGCTGCATGAAAACGGCCATGAGCCCAGCGCCGAGGAAATCGCCGAGCGTCTGGACATGCCGGTGGACAAAGTCCGCGAGATCATGCGCGTGGCTCAGGAGCCCGTCAGCCTGGAAACTCCCATCGGTGAGGAGGAAGACAGCCATCTGGGCGACTTCATCCCCGACGATGATGCTCCCGTTCCGGCGGAGGCTGCCAGCCAGACCTTGCTGAAAGAGCAGCTGGCCGATGTGCTCAAAACCCTGACCCCCCGGGAAGAAAAGGTGCTGCGCCTGCGTTTCGGCCTGGAAGACGGCCGTCCCCGTACCCTGGAAGAGGTGGGCAAGGAGTTCAACGTGACCCGTGAACGTATCCGCCAGATCGAAGCCAAGGCTCTGCGCAAGCTGCGCCATCCCAGCCGCAGCAAGAAACTGCGGGATTTCCTGGACTGATTTTTATCATATTTCCAAAAGCCCGCGGGCATCTGCCTGCGGGCTTTTCTGCTGCCCAAAGGCGATGTGTCAAGAGCCAGGATATACAAATCCGCTCCTATAGGAATGGTCAAAATGACGGGGAAGCAGGCGGGCTTCGGTTTGTCAAGCGGCAAAAGGGTGTGGAAAAACAGCAAATTGACGAAATTACATACACGGACCCGGGCGTTCGATGATTTGAAGCGAATCATCGTGGAAATGTAAAAAATGCGCAGGAACGGCCACAATTTCCAGAAAATGCTTGACAAATTACCCTGTATCTTATATACTGAATCAGTATCACAAAAATGGAATAGAGCGCCCTAAAGGAACCGCGCTGTTCGGGTCGAAACGAAAACTTTGTTAAAAATGACGAAGATGACCCATGAGCGAGCCCTTTGCGTGGTCAGCTTTGTCTAATTCAACGGAATAGGAGTGGTCGCATTTTATGGTAAAGGTCAAGCCCGTACAAAATGGCCGCACGACCAGAATGAGCTTTTCCCGCATCAATGAAGTGATCGGGATGCCCAATCTGATCGAAATCCAGAAAAACTCGTACAACTGGTTCCTGGAAGAGGGCCTGCACGAGGTCTTCCATGACATTGCCGCCATTGAGGATTATACCGGCAACCTGGTCCTGGAATTCATCGATTACCGTCTGGATAAACACCCCAAATATTCTATTAAAGAATGCAAGGAGCGCGACGCCACCTATGCCGCGCCCCTGTACGTCACTGCCCGTCTGATCAACAAGCAGACCGGCGAAGTGCAGGATCAGGAGATTTTCATGGGCGATTTCCCGCTCATGACCGATTCCGGCACCTTCATTTCCAACGGCGCCGAGCGTGTTATCGTTTCTCAGCTCGTGCGTTCTCCCGGTGTGTTCTATTCCTCCTCCAAAGACCGTGCCGGCAAAGACCTTTTCACCGCTACCATGAACCCCAACCGCGGTGCCTGGCTGGAATACGAGACCGATTCTTCCGATGTGTTCTACGTCCGTATCGATAAGAACCGCAAGCTGCCCATCACCACCTTCCTGCGTGCCCTGGGCCTGGGCAGCGACGACCAGATCCGCCAGTTCTTCGGCGAAGGCGAACCCAAGATTGTGGCCACCCTGGAAAAGGATACCACCCACAACACCGAAGAAGGCCTGCTGGAATGCTACCGCAAGCTGCGTCCCGGCGAGCCCCCGACGGTGGAAAACTCCCGCAGTCACATCAATGCGCTGTTCTTTGATCCCCGCCGCTATGACCTGGCTCGCTTCGGCCGCTTCAAGATGAACAAGAAGCTGGCTCTGGCCCGCCGCATTGCCGGTTACCGTGCCGCCGAGGACATCATCGCCCCCCTGACCGGCGAACTGCTGGCTGCCAAGGGCGAGAAGATCACCAACGAGAAGGCCGCTGAGATCGATGCCGCCGGTGTTACCCGCGCCACCGTCTGGGTGGAGCGCAAGAACGAGGATCCCATCCCGGTCATCGTCATTTCCAACGGCTGCGTGGATGCACAGCCCTTCTTCAGCTTCAACGTGGAGGAGTGCGGCATCAACGAGCGCGCCTCCTTCGCCGAAATCCGCAAGATCCTGGATGCCACTTCCGATCCGGAAGAGCAGAAGGAGCTGCTGCGCCGCAACCATGACGTGCTGATCAGCCGCACCGTCACCGTGGACGATATCTTTGCTTCGGTCAGCTATCTGATCGGCCTGGATCACGGCATCGGCACCACCGACGAAATCGACCACCTGGGCAACCGTCGTGTGCGCAGCGTGGGCGAACTGCTGCAGAACCAGTTCCGCATCGGCTTTGCCCGTATGGAGCGTGTTGTGCGTGAGCGCATGACCCTGCAGAACCAGGAATCCGTGGACAAGATCACCCCCCAGAGCCTGGTCAACATCCGCCCTGTGGTTTCCGCCATCCGTGAGTTCATCGGCTCTAGCCCGCTGTCTCAGTTCATGGACCAGAACAACCCTCTGGCCGAGCTGACCCACAAGCGTCGTCTGTCCGCTCTGGGCCCCGGCGGTCTGTCCCGTGACCGCGCAGGCTTCGAAGTCCGCGACGTTCATTACACCCACTATGGCCGTCTGTGCCCCATTGAGACGCCCGAAGGTTCCAACATCGGTCTGATCTCTTATCTGGCTTCCTTCGCCAAGATCAACAAGTACGGCTTCATCGAGGCGCCCTACCGCAAGGTGGACAAGGGCACCGGCCGTGTGACCGACGAAGTGGTTTATATGCCCGCCGACGTGGAAGACGAGTACATCGTCGCCCAGGCCAACGAAAAGCTGGACGAGAACGGCTGCTTTGTGCGTTCCCGCGTCTCCTGCCGTCACCGCAACGACATCCAGGAATTCCCCCGCGAACTGGTCGACTTCATGGATGTTTCTCCCCGGATGATGGTTTCCGTGGCTACCGCCTCCATTCCGTTCCTGGAAAACGACGACTGTAACCGTGCTCTGATGGGCTCCAACATGCAGCGGCAGGCCGTGCCTCTGATGGTGACCCAGCAGCCCATCGTGGCCACCGGTATGGAATACAAGGCAGCCACCGACTCCGGCGTCTGCGTCCTGGCAGCCCATGCCGGCACCGTGGAAGCCGTGGATGCCGACAAGATCGTGGTCCGCTGCGACGACGGCACCACCGACACCTATGAACTGATCAAGTTCATGCGTTCCAACCAGGGCACCTGCGTCAACCAGCGTCCCATCGTGGAGCTGGGTGACCACATCGAAGCCGGCGAGGTCATCGCCGACGGCCCCGCCACCAAGAACGGTGAAATCAGCCTGGGCAAGAACGCCCTGGTTGGCTTCATGACCTGGGAGGGCTACAACTACGAGGACGCCGTCCTGCTGAACGAAAAGCTGGTTCGCGAGGACGTGTACACCTCCATCCACATTGAAGAATACGAATCCGAAGCCCGTGAGACCAAGCTCGGACCCGAAGAGATCACCCGTGACATCCCCAACGTGGGCGATGATTCCCTGAAAGATCTGGATGAGCGCGGCATCATCCGCATCGGCGCCGAAGTCAAGACCGGCGATATCCTGGTCGGCAAGGTCACCCCGAAGGGCGAGACCGAGCTGACCGCCGAAGAGCGCCTGCTGCGCGCCATCTTCGGTGAGAAGGCCCGCGAAGTCCGCGACACCTCTCTGCGCGTGCCTCACGGCGAGTACGGCATTGTCGTTGACGTCAAGGTCTTCACCCCCGAAAACAGCGACGAGCTGCAGCCTGGCGTGCGCCAATGCGTGCGCTGCTACATCGCCCAGAAGCGCAAGATCAGCGTGGGCGACAAGATGGCCGGCCGTCACGGCAACAAGGGCGTTGTGTCCCGCATTCTGCCGCAGGAGGATATGCCCTTCCTGCCCGACGGCACCCCGCTGGACATCGTGCTGAACCCCCTGGGCGTTCCTTCCCGTATGAACATCGGGCAGGTGCTGGAAGTCAACCTGGGCTACGTGGCCAAGGCTCTGGGCTGGAAGGTCCAGACCCCCGTCTTCGACGGCGCCCACGAAAGCGATCTGCGTGACTGCTTCGCCGAAGCCCGCGAAAAGTGGCATGGCGAGAACGCCCCCGAGTATCCCACCAAGCTGGACCGCCTGATGGGCACCAAGGGCCACATCATCGACTTCAGCAAGATCGATCTGACCGACGACGGCAAGACCACCGTGTACGATGGCCGTACCGGTGAAAAGTTCCCCTCCAAGGTCACCGTCGGCTATATGTACTACCTCAAGCTGCATCACCTGGTCGACGACAAGATCCACGCCCGTTCCACCGGTCCGTACAGCCTGGTCACCCAGCAGCCTCTGGGCGGCAAGGCCCAGTTCGGCGGCCAGCGTTTCGGCGAAATGGAAGTCTGGGCGCTGGAAGCTTACGGCGCCGCCTACACCCTGCAGGAAATCCTGACCGTCAAGTCCGACGACGTGGTGGGCCGTGTCAAGACCTACGAAGCCATCGTCAAGGGCGAGGATGTGCCGAAGCCCGGTATTCCCGAAAGCTTCCGCGTCATGCTCAAGGAACTGCAGAGCCTGGGCCTGAACATTGTGGTTCAGGACGTCGACGGCAACGAAGTGGACATCCGTCAGGAATATGACGACGATGAAGCCGGCTTCGAAGGCGGCGATCTGCCCCTGGGCGAGAATGTTCTGCTGGAGAGCGAATTGCAGGACGAATACAGCGTGAAGGACGCTGACGAAGGCTTTGACAATGACCTGGACGAAGACCAGGAGCCCAATGCCGAAGACCTGGCCAGCATCGAGAGCGAAGACCTGTTTGACGGCGAATAATGCCGGATCTGTGTCCTGACCGCCTGCCACACCTGAGTGAATGAGAGGGTTCGCTGAATGGAAAATAAAGAGTTCGATTCTATTAAGATCGGCCTTGCGTCTCCGGATCAGATCCGTGCCTGGAGCTACGGCGAGGTCAAGAAGCCTGAAACCATCAACTACCGCACCCTGAAGCCGGAGCGCGACGGCTTGTTCTGCGAGCGCATTTTTGGACCCACCAAGGACTGGGAATGCCACTGCGGCAAGTACAAGCGCATCCGCTATAAGGGCAAGATCTGCGACAAATGCGGCGTCGAAGTGACCCGCGCCAAGGTCCGCCGCGAGCGTATGGGCCACATTGAGCTGGCTGCGCCCGTTTCCCATATCTGGTACTTCAAGGGCATCCCCAGCCGCATCGGCCTGATGCTGGACATCGGTCCCCGTCAGCTGGACAAGGTGCTGTATTTCGCCAACTACATCGTGACCGATCCCGGCTTCACTCCGCTGGAGAAGAAGCAGCTGCTGACCGAGCGCGAGTACAAGGAAATGCGCGAAAAGTACGAGGATACCTTCGAAGCCGGCATGGGTGCCGAAGCCATCCAGAAGCTGCTGGCTGAAATCGATCTGGACAAACTGTCCAACGAGCTGCACGAGGAACTGGAAAAGGCCAACGGCCAGAAGCGTGTGCGTCTGCTCAAGCGTCTGGAGTGCGTGGATGCCTTCCGTCTGTCCGGCCAGCGTCCGGAATGGATGATCCTCAACGTGGTGCCGGTTATCCCGCCGGATATCCGCCCCATGGTTCAGCTGGACGGCGGCCGTTTCGCCACCTCCGACCTGAACGATCTGTACCGCCGCGTCATCAACCGTAACAACCGTCTGAAGCGCCTGCTGGAGCTGGGTGCTCCCGACATCATCGTGCGCAACGAAAAGCGCATGCTGCAGGAAGCGGTGGATGCCCTGATCGACAACGGCCGTCGCGGCCGTCCGGTCACCGGCCCCAACAACCGCGCTTTGAAGAGCCTGTCCGATATGCTGAAGGGCAAGCAGGGCCGCTTCCGCCAGAACCTGCTGGGCAAGCGTGTCGACTACTCCGGCCGTTCGGTTATCGTCGTCGGCCCCGAACTGAAGATGTATCAGTGCGGCCTTCCCAAGGAGATGGCCCTGGAACTGTTCAAGCCCTTCGTCATGAAGGACCTGGTGGAAAAGGGCATTGCCTCCAACATCAAGGCTGCCCGCAAGAAGGTGGAGCGTTCCTCTCCCGAGGTCTGGGACTCTCTGGAAACCGTTATCAAGGGCCATCCGGTTCTGCTGAACCGCGCCCCGACCCTGCACCGTCTGGGCATCCAGGCTTTCGAGCCTGTTCTGGTCGAAGGCCGCGCCATCAAGCTGCACCCCCTGGTCTGCACCCCCTTCAACGCCGACTTTGACGGCGACCAGATGGCCGTGCACCTGCCTCTGTCCACCGAAGCCCGCCGCGAAGCCAAGATGCTGATGCTGGCTTCCGGCAACCTGCTGAAGCCCTCCGACGGCGAACCCGTCACCGTGCCCACGCAGGATATGATTCTGGGCTCCTACTACCTGACCATGGTCAACCCCGAGGATCCCGGCCATGATAAGGTCTTCCGCGATGAGAACGAAGCTCTCATGGCGTACGCCGAACATGTGGTCACTCTGCAGGCACCCATCAAGGTGCGCCGCACCATGACCTTCGACGGCGTGGAAGAGAGCGCTCTGGTCACCACCACCGTGGGCAAGATCATCTTCAACACCCCGATTCCGCAGGACCTGGGCTATGTGGACCGCACTGATCCGGAACACAAGTTCGACTACGAAGTTGACTTCCAGGTCACCAAGAAGAAACTGCCCGACATCATCAGCCGCTGCCTGACCAAGCATGGCACCAAGCGCTGCGCCATCATGCTGGACGCCATCAAGGCCCAGGGTTACAAGTACTCCACTCTGTCGGCCATCACCGTTGCCGTGCCCGACGCCATCATCCCCGATGAGAAGGCGGACATCCTGGCCGCGGCCGACAAGAAGATTGAGAAGGTCATGAAGAACTTCAACCGTGGTCTTATCTCCGACGAGGAGCGCTACAAGAAGACCGTTGAAGTCTGGCAGCAGGCCACGGAGGAAGTCTCCACCGCCCTGTCCACCAACCTGAAGACCCACCACCAGCGCAACCCCATCTATATGATGTCCGACTCCGGTGCCCGTGGTTCTATGGACCAGATCAAGCAGCTGGCTGGCATGCGCGGTCTGCTGGCCAACACCGCCGGTAAGACCTTGGAAATGCCCATTCGCGCCAACTACCGTGAAGGTCTGAACATCTTGGAATACTTCATCTCTTCTCGAGGCGCTCGTAAGGGCCTGACCGATACCGCTCTGCGTACGGCCGACTCTGGTTACCTGACCCGCCGTCTGGTGGACGTTTCTCAGGAAGTCATCATCCGCGAGGAAGACTGCCACGCCACCGAAGGCATCCTGGTCAGCGAGATCAGCGAGGGCAACGCTTCCATCGAATCCTTTGCCGAACGTCTGATCGGCCGTTATGCGCTGCATGATGTGCTGGATCCCAAGACCGGCGAGGTCATCGTGTCCAAGGACAAGATGATGGATATGTTCGACGCGGAGAAGATCGAGAAGGCCGGCATCACCGAGCTGGAAATCCGCAGCGTCATGACCTGCCGCGCCCACGTGGGTGTGTGCGCCCGCTGCTACGGCTCCAACATGTCCAACGGCCAGCGCGTCAAGGTGGGTGAATCCGTCGGTATCATCGCCGCACAGTCCATCGGCGAACCCGGCACCCAGCTGACCATGCGTACCTTCCATACCGGCGGTATCGCATCGGCCGAAGATATCACCCAGGGTCTTCCTCGTGTTGAGGAACTGTTCGAAAGCCGCCGTCCCAAGGCCATGGCCATCATGTCCGAGATCGCCGGTACCGTCCACATCGACGATACCAAGAAGACCCGCCACGTGGAAGTGCTGGGCCAGGACGACAACGGCGCCCCGGTCACCAAGAGCTACATCATTCCCTTCGGCCAGCGCCTGAAGGTGATGGAAGGCGATGTCATCGCCAAGGGTGCTCTGCTCACCGAAGGCCATGCCTATCCCCAGGATATCCTGGCGGTCAAGGGCCGCATCGCCACTCAGAACTACCTGATCAGCGAAGTCCAGAAGGTCTATCGTCTGCAGGGCGTGGAAATCAACGATAAGCATATCGAAGTCATCGTCCGTCAGATGATGCGTAAGGTCCGCATCGAGGATGCCGGTTCCAGCGACTTTATCGTGGGCAGCGTGGTCAACCGCCGCGATGTCATGATCGAAAACGAGAACATTCAGGCCCGCATCGATGCCGGTGAAACCGATCTGAAGCTGGTTCAGGCCAGCCAGGTGCTGCTGGGTATCACCAAGTCCAGCTTGGCCACCGATAGCTTCCTTTCCGCCGCCTCCTTCCAGGAGACCACCCGCGTTCTGACTGAAGCCGCCATCAAGGGCAAGGTTGACCCGCTGGCCGGTCTGAAGGAGAACGTTATCATCGGTAAACTGATCCCCGCAGGCACCGGTCTGCCGGAGGTCGAGGCTGAACTGGTCCGCGCCGAAGCGGAACGGGATGCCGAGAACGCCGCCTATGACGACGTGGAGTAATTCCCAATCGTAACTGAAATAACCCCGCTGCAAGTTTTTGTGGCGGGGTTATTTGTATGTTGGGAGCTGGGCGTGTATAATAAAGAAGGCCCCGCCTTGCCTATATGGAAAAAATTCGCGGGGATGAATACGGGCGGCTATGATCGCCCACACTATCAGGAAGACCAAGGAGGAAAATCCATGCCCGATACATTGAAAGAACGCAGCGAGATCGACCCGCAATGCCAGTGGGACCTGACCCGCCTGTACAAGGACGACGCCGCCTGGGAGCAGACGCTGGCCGGTCTGGACAAGCAGGTACAGGCTGTGGCGGCCTTTGCCGGCAGATTGAAGGATGCCCAAACCATCCGGGATTATCTGGATGCATCCGTCACTTTGTCCCGCACCCTGTCCAACCTGTACTGTTACGCCTCCATGCGCCGCAGCGAGGACACCCGGGCCGAAGCGGCTCAGAGCATGTACGCCCGCATCTCGGCGGCCTATGCTGGGGCGGTGGCGGCGCTGTCCTTTGCGGAGCCGGAAATTCTGGCCCTGCCGGAGGAAACCCTGCAGGAAATCCAGAAGGCCGATTGTCTGAAGGAATACCGCTTTGTGTTGGAAAATCTGACCCGTCAGAAGCCCCACACCCTTTCCGCACCGGAAGAAAAACTGCTGGCTTCCCTCAGCGAAGTGATGGGAGCACCGGCCGACATTGCCGACAGCCTGCAGGATGCCGACCTGGTGTTTGACAGCGTAAGGGACGGGGCGGGGGAGGAACACCAGGTTACCGGCTCCAACTATATTCTGCTGCAGACCTCCTCCGACCGTACCCTTCGGGAAAATTCCTTCCGCAGCTTTTACAAGACCTACCGCAGCCACATCAATACCTTTGCCGCCACCTATGCGGGGGCGGTCAAGGCGGCCACCGCCGAAGCGGCCGCCCGGCATTATGAATCCTCCCGGGCCATGTCCATGGCGGGGGAGAACATCCCTGTTGAGGTGTACGACAACCTGGTGGCTGCCGTGCGGGCCCATCTGCCGCTGATGTACCGGTATGTGTCCCTGCGCAAACGGCTGCTGGGCATCAAAGAGCTGCATTACTATGATGTGTATGCGCCTCTTACCGGGGAGTCCAACGCCCGTTACACCTATGAACAGGCCAAACAGATGGTGCTGGACGCCGTGGCGCCTTTGGGAGAAGAATACTGTGGCGAAGTCCGGCGCGGCTTTGACGCCCGCTGGGTGGATGTGTACCCCAACAAGGGCAAGAGCGGCGGTGCCTACTCCACCGGCACCTACGATTCCGAACCCTATATCATGACCAATTTTACCGGCACGCTGGACAGCGTTTCCACCCTGGCCCACGAGATGGGCCACAGCATGCACAGCCTGCTGTCCCGCCGCCACCAGCCGGCCCAATATGCCGACTATACCCTGTTTGTGGCTGAGGTGGCGTCTACCGTCAATGAAAACCTCATGATTGAGCAGCTGCTGAAGACCGAAGAGCGTCCCGATGTGCGGTTGTTCCTGCTGAACCAGTATCTGGAGAATTTCAAGGGGACGGTTTTCCGCCAGACCATGTTTGCGGAGTTCGAGCGGGAAGCCCACGCCATGCGGGAAAGGGGAGAGGCCCTGAGCCCCGCGGCTCTCAACAAGCTGTATGGCAGCCTGGTAAAGGATTATTTTGGCCCCGAACTGGTCATGGATGAGGAAGTACAGCTGGAATGGGCCCGCATTCCGCATTTCTACCGTCCTTTCTATGTATATAAGTACGCCACGGGCTACTCTACCGCCGTGGCACTGTCCGAAGGCATCCTGAAAGAAGGGGAACCGGCCCGCAAGCGGTATCTGGAATTCCTTTCCATGGGCGGCAGCGCCTGGCCGCTGGACGAACTGCGTCACGCCGGAGTGGATCTGACCACGCCCGCACCGGTGAACGCGGCTCTGGAAAAATTTGGCCGTCTGCTGGACGATGCCGAAACCTGCGCCGCCAAGCTGGGAAAATGACCGCTTTTGGATTTTTTTGAGAATTCTCTTGACAACCCGTTGTTTATGCCTTAAAATAACAAATGCGTGATGTCCTAAAGGGGTCAGTGCGGCCTTTTGGCAGCAGATGATCCGGGACAAGCCACGCAGAATAACGAAAGAAAGGAGAAAAGAAATGCCTACTTTTAACCAGCTCGTGCGCAAAGGTCGTGAGGTCCTGGTTCAGAAGAGCACCGCGCCTGCCCTTCAGAAGAGCTACAACTCCCAGAAGAAGCAGTACACCAACCTGAACAGCCCCCAGAAGCGCGGCGTCTGCACTGCTGTGCGTACCATGACCCCCAAGAAGCCGAACTCTGCTCTGCGTAAAGTTGCTCGTGTCCGCCTCACGAATGGTATCGAGGTCACCTCCTACATTCCTGGTATCGGCCATAACCTGCAAGAGCATAGCGTCGTCCTGATCCGCGGCGGTCGTGTTAAGGACCTGCCCGGTGTGCGTTACCACATCATCCGTGGTACCCTGGATACCCAGGGCGTTGCGAACCGTAACCAGGCTCGCAGCAAGTACGGCGCGAAGCGCCCCAAGGCCGGTGCCAAGAAGTAAGGAAACATCTTTTCGCCATAAAATGGTCAGCTGACCCTTTTGTGGCATGACGGGAGTTTCTATACTTTCGAGTACCGATGATATCATTTATGTGAAGGAGGGAAGAAAGATGCCCAGAAGAGGTAATGTCGCTAAACGCGAAGTTCTGGCTGATCCTATCTACAATTCCAAGATCGTCACCCGCCTGGTCAACTCGATCATGCTGGATGGCAAGAAGGGCGTTGCTCAGAAGATCGTTTACGATGCTTTCGACATCGTGAAGGAAAAGACCGGCAATGATCCTCTCGAAATGTTCGAGAAGGCTATGGAAAACATCATGCCCAGCCTCGAAGTTAAGGCTCGCCGTGTCGGCGGCTCCACCTACCAGGTCCCCCTGGAAGTCAGCCCCGCTCGTCGTGAGACCCTCGGTCTGCGCTGGCTGACTCTGTACAGCCGCAGCCGTGGTGAAAAGACCATGTCCCAGCGTCTGGCTGCCGAGATCATCGACGCCACCAACAACGTCGGCGGCGCGGTCAAGAAGCGCGAAGATACCCACAAGATGGCTGAGGCCAACAAGGCTTTCGCGCACTACCGTTATTGATTCTTTTTGCAAGACCTAGGAGGTTAAAGCCATGGCAACGCCGAGAGACGTTTCTCTGCAAATGACCAGAAATATCGGTATCATGGCCCACATCGACGCAGGCAAGACCACCACCACCGAGCGTATCCTGTACTACACCGGCATCAATCACAAGATTGGTGAGGTGCACGACGGCGCCGCCACGATGGACTGGATGGAGCAGGAGCAGGAGCGTGGTATCACCATCACCTCCGCCGCTACCACCTGCTACTGGAGCCATACCGAGACCCAGAAAGATCCCGTAGCTTTCAAAAAGAACCGCCATCGCATCAACATCATCGACACCCCGGGCCACGTCGACTTCACCGTCGAAGTGCAGCGCTCTCTGCGCGTCCTGGACGGTTCTGTGACCGTTCTGGCTGCGAAGGGCGGTGTTGAGCCTCAGTCTGAGACCGTTTGGCGTCAGGCTGACGAATACAAGGTTCCCCGCATGGTCTACGTCAACAAGATGGATACCATGGGTGCCGATTTCTTCCGCTGCGTGCAGATGCTGCATGACCGCCTGCATGCCAACGGTGTGCCCATCCAGCTGCCCATCGGCCAGGAAGATACCTTCAAGGGTATCATCGACCTGATCGATATGAAGGCTGACGTCTACTACGACGACATGGGCAACGATGTCCGCGTGGAAGAGATTCCCGACGACATGAAGGAGCAGGCTCAGGAATATCACGACAAGCTGATCGAGGCTGTTGCCGAGACCGATGAAGACCTGATGATGAAGTACCTGGAAGGCGAAGAGCTGACCAAGGACGAAATCAAGGCTGCTCTGCGCAAGGCCACCATCTCCAACGAGATCGTTCCTGTCGTTTGCGGTTCTTCTTACCGTAACAAAGGTGTCCAGAAGCTGCTCGACGCCATCGTCGACTATATGCCGGCTCCTACCGACGTTGAGAACATCAAGGGCACCAATCCCGAGACCGGCGAAGAGGAGCATCGCGAATCCAGCGATGACGCTCCGTTCGCTGCTCTGGCGTTCAAGATCATGACCGACCCGTACGTCGGCAAGCTGTGCTTCTTCCGTGTCTACTCCGGCACCGTCGAAGCCGGCACCACCGTGTACAACTCGGTTAAGGATCAGGATGAGCGTATCGGCCGTATCCTGCAGATGCACGCCAATAACCGTAAGGATATTGACATCTGCTACGCCGGTGATATCGCTGCTGCCGTTGGCCTGAAGAACACCACCACCGGTGATACTCTGTGCGACGAAAAGCACCCGATCATTCTGGAAAGCATGAACTTCCCCGAACCGGTTATCCGCGTGGCCATCGAGCCCAAGACCAAGGCCGGTTCCGAGAAGATGGGTATTGCTCTGTCCAAGCTGGCTGAGGAAGACCCCACTTTCCGTACCTGGACCGACGAAGAGACCGGTCAGACCATCATCGCCGGCATGGGCGAACTCCATCTGGAGATCATCGTCGACCGTCTGCTGCGTGAATTCAAGGTCGAAGCCAACGTTGGTGCTCCTCAGGTTGCGTACCGAGAAACCATTCGTAAGTCCGCCAACCAGGAAACCAAGTACGCTCGTCAGTCCGGCGGTAAGGGCCAGTACGGTCACGTCAAGATCAAGCTGGAGCCCAACCCCGGCAAGGGTTACGAGTTCGTCAACGGCATTGTTGGCGGCGCGATTCCCAAAGAATTTATTCCCGCTGTTGACAGCGGTATCCAGGGCGCTATGAAAGCTGGCGTTCTGGCCGGTTACCCGGTTGTCGACTGCAAGGTCACTCTGTGGGACGGCTCCTACCATGAAGTCGACTCCTCCGAAATGGCCTTCTCCATCGCCGGCTCCATGGCTTTCAAGGAAGCCATGAAGAAGTGCGATCCGGTCATCATGGAACCCATCATGAAGGTTGCGGTTATCGTGCCTGATGAATACATGGGCGATGTTATTGGCGACCTGAACTCCCGTCGTGGCCAGATTCAGGGCATGGAAGCCATGGCTGGCACCCAGCGTATCAACGCGATGGTTCCTCTGTCCGAGATGTTCGGCTACGCCACCGACCTGCGTTCCAAGACCCAGGGCCGTGGCCAGTATTCCATGGAGCCTGCCGATTATCAGCAGGTCCCGAAGAATATTGCGGACAAGATCATGACCGAACGTGCGAAGAACAACTGATTCTGCGTGTAAACCGGAAAAATTCATGCAAAATTGCTTGATTTTTCTCAAACAATTTAGTATGATAGCCTTATAACAGGCATCTATTTGTCTTAAACAAAGGAGGATACTTCCAATGGCTGAAAAGGAAAAATTTGACCGCTCTTTGGAGCACGTCAACATTGGCACCATCGGTCACGTCGACCACGGCAAGACCACTCTGACCGCTGCCATCACCAAGGTTCTGGCTCTGAAGGGCGATGCGGACTTCATGGATTACTCCAGCATCGACAAGGCTCCCGAAGAGAAGGCTCGTGGTATCACGATCAACACTGCTCACGTTGAGTATCACACCGAGAAGCGTCACTACGCTCACGTTGACTGCCCGGGCCACGCCGACTATATCAAGAACATGATCACCGGTGCTGCTCAGATGGACGGCGCTATCCTGGTTGTCGCTGCTACCGACGGCCCGATGCCCCAGACCCGTGAGCACATCCTGCTGGCTCGTCAGGTTGGCGTGCCCAAGATCGTTGTGTTCATGAACAAGTGCGACATGGTCGACGACGAAGAGCTGCTCGACCTGGTCGAGATGGAAATCCGTGAGCTGCTGAGCAGCCAGGACTTCGACGGCGACAACGCCCCGATCATCCGTGGTTCCGCTCTGAAGGCTCTGGAGAGCACCTCCACCGATCCCAACGCTCCCGAGTACAAGTGCATTTGGGAACTGATGGACGCTGTCGACAGCTACATCCCCACTCCGGACCGTGCTGCTGACAAGCCCTTCCTGATGCCCGTTGAGGACGTTATGACCATTTCCGGCCGTGGCACCGTTGCCACCGGTCGTGTTGAGCGTGGTACCGCTCATGTCGGCGACCAGATGGAAATCGTCGGCCTGAAGGAAGAGAAGCTCACCACCACCATCACTGGTCTGGAAATGTTCCGCAAGAGCCTGGAGTATGCTCAGGCCGGCGACAACATCGGCGCTCTGCTGCGTGGTATTGACCGCGATCAGATCGAGCGTGGCCAGGTTCTGGCTGTTCCCGGTTCTGTTCATCCCCACACCGTGTTCGATGGCCACGTCTACATCCTGAAGAAGGAAGAAGGCGGCCGTCACACCCCGTTCTTCAACAACTATCGTCCTCAGTTCTACTTCCGCACCACCGACGTTACCGGCATCATCACTCTGCCCGAAGGCACCGAGATGTGCATGCCCGGCGACAACGTCGATATGCATGTTGAGCTGATCACCCCCGTTGCCATGGAAGAAGGCATGCGCTTCGCTATCCGTGAAGGCGGCCACACCGTTGGTTCCGGCGTTGTTTCCAAGATCGAGAAGTAATTTCTCTTTCCTGTGAACGGGTTCACTGTTGCCGTTCCGGCACAGTATGATTCGCTTATAAACAGAGGCAGATGTCAAAGTCTGCCTCTGTTTTTGTTTGTGGACAAGGCAGACGCCAATTTTCAAATTGGTTTTCTGATCATTGAAGACAAATTTGTTCAATTGTATTCCGGATGTTTGCGTCTACTGTGGGAAAGAAGCAAGGAAACCTTGTGAAAGTACATGCAGTATGGTATAATCACAGAATAGGATTTAGAAGTGAAAGGGGAAAGGAGCAGTATATGCAGCAGGAAACAGTCATTGTCCTGGACTTTGGCGGTCAGTATAACCAGTTGATTGCCCGCCGCGTTCGCGAATGTAATGTTTATTGCGAAATTTATTCCTACCGTACCGATCTCGCCACCATCAAGGCCAAGAATCCCAAGGGAATTATTTTTACCGGTGGTCCCAACAGCGCTTATCTTCCGGATTCGCCGACCATCGACCCGGAAATCTATAGCTGGGGCGTGCCGATTCTTGGTATCTGCTATGGCAGCCAGCTGATGATGCACAGCCTGGGTGGTGTCGTCTGCAAGGCGCCGGAGCGGGAATACGGTAAGACTGTGGTGGACCTGGATACCACCAGCCCCTTGTTTGCTGGTTTGCCGGACCAGAATGTCTGCTGGATGAGCCATAACGACTATATCAAAGAAGCGGCTCCCGGCTTCTCCATTGTGGCGCACACCCCCAATTGCCCTGTGGCGGCCGCACAGGATACCAGCCGTGGCCTGTATTGTGTCCAGTTCCATCCGGAGGTACTGCATACCGAAAACGGTACCCAGATTCTGCACAACTTTGTGTACAAGGTTTGCGGTTGCGCCGGAACCTGGAAGATGGACTCCTTTGTGGAGCATGCCGTGCAGGAACTCCGCGCTGAAATCGGCAACGGCAAGGTACTGTGTGCTTTGTCCGGCGGTGTGGACTCCAGCGTTTGCGCGGCCATGCTGGCCAAGGCGGTTGGCAAGCAGCTTACTTGTGTGTTTGTAGACCATGGTCTGCTGCGCAAGAATGAGCGGGAAGAGGTCTGCCAGGTTTTTGGCGAAGGCGGCGCCTTTGATATCAACTTCATCTGTGTGGATGCCCGCAAGCGGTTTTATGACAAGCTGGCAGGCAAGACAGAACCCGAAGCCAAGCGCAAGATCATTGGCGAGGAATTCATCCGTGTGTTTGAGGATGAGGCCAAAAAGATCGGTGCGGTCGATTTCCTGGCACAGGGCACCATCTATCCCGACGTTGTGGAAAGCGGCCTGGGCGGCGAATCTGCCGTGATCAAGAGCCACCACAATGTAGGCGGCTTGCCTGATACTGTGGATTTCAAGGAATTGGTGGAGCCGCTGCGCAACCTGTTCAAGGATGAAGTCCGTCAGGCCGGGCGTGAACTGGGACTGCCCGAATATCTGGTTTCCCGTCAGCCTTTCCCGGGGCCGGGCCTTGCCATCCGTATTATTGGTGAGGTTACCCCCGAGAAGATTGCCATTGTGCAGGACGCCGACGCCATCTGGCGCGAGGAAGTGGACAAGCTGCCTATGGAACAGCGGCCCAGCCAGTATTTTGCGGCGCTGACCAATATGCAGAGTGTGGGTGTTATGGGTGATGAGCGTACCTATGATTATGCCATTGCCTTGCGTGCCGTTACCACCACCGACTTCATGACGGCAGAGGTTACCCTGCTGCCTACCGAAACCCTGACCACCGCGGCCAACCGTATTGTCAACGAGGTCAAACATGTCAACCGTGTTATGTTTGACTACACCACCAAGCCGCCGGCCACTATCGAGTTCGAATAATTTCAAAGTCTTGAAAAACCGCATAGTTAAGCGATTCCTTGGCTTTTGAAAAGGCTCATGGCAACGATTTGGCAACACTTTTTCATTATTCATAAAAAGAGAGCTAACTGATTTTGATTAGTCAGTTAGCTCTCTTTTTCTTTTTATTATTATTTTATGCAACAAACGGCCTTTCCCGTGGCCTACAAGTGAGGGGTCAAAAGAGGTCCTGGGGCGGCACTTTCACATAGCTCTGGGCTTTGTCAAACTCCGGGTAGCGGTAGCGCCACTTGTCGTAATCCTCTTTGGAGATCTCGCCAGCCTCCAACATGGCAGCAGTCTGCTGCCAGGAGCAGAGCATTTCATGCAGTCGGGCGGGGTCCTTATTCTTCCGCACATCGACCTTCAAGCAGACTTCTCCATCCGTCTCGCTGATCTTAAGCCCGTAGTTGTCCTCCAGGGTAAACAGGGTGTGCATGAGCCCCACATAGGAGTCTATGTCCGGGACAGAGAGGGCATGGGGTGAGACATCCAGTACCTGTGCTAGGGCAGCGGTAAGGTCCGCCTTAGGGGTTCTTGATCCTGTTTCATACTGAGCAAGGCGCACATCGGCAGACTTCTCCGGGAAACCCAGCGCCATGCCGAGATATTTCTGAGTCATCCCCTGCAGGAGACGGAAAAAGTGAATCCGTTCGCCAATCGCCATATCGTCCACTCCAATCGTTGGTTGTCTTTAGGAAAAGCGTAGCAGAAATGCTTAGTAAAGCCAAGAGAATCCTAAACAATTTTATTTAATTTGTTTTGCCTGCTCCGATTGACACAAGCTATTTTGCTTAGTATAACGACAATGAACTAAGCATAATAGCTTAGACTCAATGAATAAAAAAGAACTGCCGCAAGCCCTGGTTATACATCCGGGAAAAAAGTGGCGGACGAAAGTGAGGAGGCATTTGAGAAAACCGATGCTTGAGATGGAGGCAAATGAATTCCGCAAAGTCATCGATGTAGACCTGAACGCACCGTTCATCGTTTCCAAGGCGGTTATCCCGGGAATGATTGAGAAAGGTCACGGAAAGATCATCAACATCTGCTCCATGATGAGCGAGCTCGGACGCGAGACTGTATCCGCATACGCGGCTGCCAAGGGCGGACTGAAGATGCTTACAAGAAACATCTGCTCCGAGTACGGCGAGTACAACATCCAGTGCAACGGCATCGGACCCGGATACATCGCTACACCGCAGACAGCTCCGCTGCGTGAGCGTCAGGCTGACGGAAGCAGACATCCGTTCGACCAGTTCATCGTGTCCAAGACACCGGCTGCAAGATGGGGCAACCCGGAAGACCTTCAGGGACCGGCAGTATTCCTTGCTTCCGACGCTTCTGACTTCGTGAACGGATGTAGACGGCGGCATCCTTGCCTACATCGGCAAACAGCCGTAATATGTCCGGGGACAACAGGATCTAAATACATAGTTTCACATCAGGGGCGCGCATTTACTGCACGCCCCTGTGCAGTAGGAGGAACAATATGCTGATCGCAGCAAGAACCCATGATTATGGGAAACAACCGATAGACCGTCTGGCGGGACATTTAAAAGGGGAGGGGATCGACGCCGCGCAGCTGGTGCTGCCGAAAGGATTTACGGAGATCAGTTCCTATGATGATGTAACGCCTGAGATCATAGAAAGGATCCGGTCTGATTTTGAAAGAGAAGGGATAAAGATCCACATTCTCGGCTGTTATATGGATCTGGGAAATCCGGATGACGATGTGAGAAAAAACGCTGTAGACACATTTAAGAAATGCCTTGCGTTCAATAAAATGCTCGGCGCGTCCATCGTCGGATCCGAGACCGCATATCCGCATCTGACAGATGAGGAAAAGAAGATCTGGCATCCGTATATGATGGACAGCATCGCGCGTCTGGTGGAAGAGGCAGAGCGCCTGGGAGTCGACATGGCCGTTGAACCGGTGTACTGGCACCCGCTCAAAGACCTGGAGACGACGGCGATGGTCTTCGATAAGATGAACAGTTCCCGTCTCAGGATGATATTTGATCCGGCCAATGTGCTGGAACATCCGGAGATCGACCAGGACGCATACTGGGATGAATGGCTGTCTGAGCTTGGAAATAAGATAGAAGCGGTCCATATGAAAGATTTCGTCCTCGGCGAAAACGGGGAATATATCCCGGTATGTCTGGGCGAGGGCGTGATCCGCTATGACAGGATCATCAGATGGCTGAAGACGAATAAGCCGGATATCGTGATCGTGAGAGAGGAACTGCAGATGGAGACAGCGCAGCAGGATCTGAAATATATGAGAGAACTGTGGGAAAACACAGTGATATAAAACCTGCTTTAATGAATATCAGAGATAGGAGAGAAAACCATTATGATCAGAAAAGGATTTAAAATGAAACTGTATCCGGGAATGGAAGCAGAATATGAAAAACGCCATAATGAACTGTGGCCGGAGATGCAGGACATGATCCACGAGTACGGCGGAAGAAACTATACGATCTTCCTTGACAGGGAGACGCTGGTCCTTTACGGATATATCGAGATTGAAGACGCCGGAAAATGGGATGAGAGCGCAGATACGGCGATTAACCGTAAATGGTGGGATTTCATGGCGGATATCATGGAGACAAATCCGGATAACAGCCCGGTGTCTGTGGATCTTAAGGAAGTATTTCATCTGGATTAAGCAGCGGGCAGCAGTTTTAAAATCAGAATAAAGGTGCTGTCGCCATTGATGCCGTCAGCACCTTGAAAAAACAGTTTATTTTTGATTTTGACCTTTCATGATATCGCCTTTTTGCCTGAATGAAATTTCATAGATACCGGTAGTAATTTTCCGGACGTTACTGTTTCCCCAGATAAAGGAATCTGCATATGCCGGAAGAACAATACGGATCGTATGGGCACGGGCAGCCTGCATTTCGATGTCAAGTCTGTATTCTGACCGGTTCCAATTAATGGATATTTCCCCGTCGGGATAACAGAAATGCTGAACTTTACCGGCGTTCATTCTTTTGGGAAGTGCCGGGAGGATTTTCAGCAAATCCTTGGAAGCATAGAGTATCATTTCCTGTATCGCGTCTACGTATCCGAGCGCGGCATCCAATTGAACCGGGGCAGAGTCGATGTCGAGTGTGATACTCATGCCTCTCCAGTCATTGTGAAGCGTAAAAAAGTTGGGGAGCAGGCATGATTTTGCCATGTTATCCAGACACTGCGCTGCAGTTTCCCCCTCGTCAAAACGAGCATATATTATAGCCATATGAGCCATGGACCATCCGGTCTGGGCATCTATTTTTCGAAGCGCGACAGCTTTTTTGTATTTTTTAATTTCCTGAGGCTGATCAACAGTGTTGACCTCGTTGCCCGGAAACACCGGATAAATATGTGACAGATGACGATGGTCATAACGGTCTTCAAACTGTTCATCCTGCCATTCCCTGATAGCCCCGAGTTCATTGGTTTTGTAAGGCGGGATTGACCGGAGAATTTTTTCCCATCCTGCCCTGCGTTCATGGAAACAGTTGTATTTTTCGCTGATATGGATCAGATTCGTGAAAAATTCTTTTATGATCGCAAGGTCAATTGTGGAATTGATTGTCGTCGGCATTGGGTGTGCGATCATTTCCGAAAGGGGCGGCATAAAGTTCTGCGGTGTATTTTCCGGGGAAACACTGGGGTAGACTTTAATGCTGCCGTCTTGTTTGTATTGAATAAAATCTTCGTAAAAAGCAGCCACTTCTTCAAGATATGGTAATATCTCGGTTTTTATATAATCTTCGTCTTCCGGGCGGTAACATACATAAGTGCTGTAATGCTGCGCTATCCATCCGGCGGCTCCGACCCAATTGATAATAACAGGAACAACCTGAGTGGGTTCGGATACTCCCGGCGTTGTTCCGGCGGTCATATAGATTCCGCGACAGCCAAACAGTTTCTGTGCGTTTTCACGGAATGTTTCCATTTTGGAATTATAGTACCGGAATAATGAGCGGTGGAAATCTGCAAGATTCCCGACGAAACTGTGCCAGTAGATCATCTGAGTATTTTCATTTGCCATATTGTGCGCCCAGATAGGCTGGTAATTTCCGTTCCAGATTCCGTAGAGTGCAAATGGAGCATCATTTTCCGATGTACCGCTGATGAAAAGATACCTGCCGAATTTCCACATCTTTTCCATTAGTTCGGGTGACTGCTCGGAAGTAAACGCCTGATGGAGCAAAGATTCATTGCTTTTTTCATTATATCCGTCCAGTTCCAGTTCGGCACTGTGGTATAGTTTTGCATGTAACGGAATATGCGATGCAAGCATGTCGTCATAGCTTTTGCTGTGTGACAAAATCCAATCTTTCGCTTTTGGCAAACCTCTTTTAGAGGTTTCTTTAATAAACGGACGTATCATAACAGTAATTTCATCAGCGCTTTCTACAAAAATCCGTCCAAACTGAGCTTTTTGAGTCCCGTTGGAGATGATATGTATTGCCATTCCAAAATAGCGGTCATCAAGATTGGAAGATTCATATAAGATCCAGTCATCCGTTACCTCGATATGTTTTTGGACCGCGATTTTCTGATAACTTTCCGGAATTTCAAGCCCGGGAACTGTATGGATATCTGCCATGAAATTTGCGCAGATTACAGGGCTGGAGGCCTGGATCCGATATAGGATCATATCATCAGCTCTGGAGACAAAACCATCGCACCGATAACGGACGTCCTGATCCTGCCACTGGCAGGATGCTTCACCGGTATCCATCTGGAGTACCCTCAGATAATCGTGAAATGTCCCATGAGGAATAATTTGTATTTTCAGATCGCCGACAGGAAGAGGAGATTCCAGTTTTGAATTATAACCTTGTCGTTTTAATTCATTAACAAGCTCCCAGCTGGCTTCTTTAAACATTCCCTGATCCATTTTGCTGCGCATCCGTTCGAGCGCATGGTGAACATCCGGAAGCCTGTTCGCTTCTCCGCCATACCATAGACCGCCATCTGTGACCATGAGTGTCTGTTCTTTTGTCCCGCCGTAAAAACTGGCTCCGGTATGCCCGTTCCCACTGACTAAAGCTTCTCTCCATGTTTCTCTCCACCATGAAGACGGATACTGCATATAGATACTGTCACGTGTGAGTATAATTGGTTTCCACATTTTTTCCTCCTCTGCTCTTGTGTGTGATGGATAACCGGGAGCAATATTCCGGTTTACACAAGAATCATATTATCTACAGTATAAATATACTATGTCGGATTTTTCAGAGAAAATCATGACAAACTATATAAAAACATGTCGCTTTTTTACAGGAAAGGGACAGAATGCTCTCTAATAGTTATGTCTGGCGTCTGCGATACTCCTGCGGGGACAGTTTATAATATTTCCGAAAGGAGGATGAAAAATATTCTACAGATGAAAATCCGAGCTTTTCTGAAATGGAAGTGATGCTTTCCTGTGATGAGGAAAGAAGCTGGAGTGCAGCTGCCATTTTACTTTCACGTTTTTTCTGGCTGAAAGTTTTCCCGTAATGTTCCCTTAGAAAACGTTGGGTTTGACGTGGAGAAAGACCGATGCGGTTGGCAAGGCTTTCAAGCGAAAGTGTGGCATATTCGTAAATAAAGTATTGTTCTATAAGAAGAGAACGTCTTTCCGACAGAGTGGTTTGCGCGGATAGAGTGGGAAAATTGACGGTTTGTTTGTAATTGCGCAGAAGAGCGATAATAAACTGGCATAATAAAGCTCTGATTTGATCGAGGTATCCCAATTCTTGAGCTGTTAATTCATGGAAAATTTGATTGAGTACAGGCAGTACGTTTTGATTATCCTGTCCGTACCAGAAAACCTGATTCAGAAAGAAATGTGCCAGAGGACTCTTTTTAGAATCCGGTATATTTTTCGTATCTAGAGACAAGTATATACAATATTCGGTCAGGGGATCCTCTTTGTCAGGGGTCTGTGAATGTATGACATGTGGGCCGGTGACATAGAGAGTATTAGGCAAAACGGAATAAAACGAATTGTCAATAACGGCGCTCCCTTTGCCGGAAAAAATATAATGAATTTCATAATTCCCATGTCCGTGGCTGTGCTCCGGCATGCTTTCTTCTAAAATTCCGCGACTGATGCTTTCAACCCGAAACAGTGCGTGATTAAAGCGAAAAGTTACCTCAATAGAAAAAGTTTCTACGCCCATGTCATTTCTCCAATCTTCTGTTATTTTATTCTGAGTTTAATAAAAAAGATGTCCATGGTCAATAACTATCATGTCGTAAAATTATAGATAAAATATGACAGATTACTCCCCGAAATGTCGCATTATTATCTTACATGAGAAAGGCGGATGAATATATACTGATTATACAAAATAAACAAAAAACAAGCGCTTATTGATTGTTTGATGCACAAAATGGAGAGATGAAAGGTAAGAAAGGATGGCTGAGATGAGAAAAAAAGCAGCGAGGAGTGCGGCGGTTGTTCTGGCAGCGGCAATGGTGGTTGGTACATTGGCCGGATGCGGAGCCAAAGATCAGGGGAGTGAAGCAACATCTAACCGTACAGAAGATGGAACCGGTTTTAAAGACTATTCGGAAGGGTTCCCAGAAGAAGTTACGATTCAGATTCCGGTATATGACAGGGCATATGAAGGTTGGGATCCTACGGATAATTATTATACAAATTGGGTGCAGACAGAATTTGGTGATAAATACAACATAAATGTAGAGTATGTGGCAATCGGACGTACGACGGAAGTGCAGGATTATATGCAAATGATCGCAGCGCAGACAGCGCCTGATATAATCATGAGCTATGACATGCCGCAGGCGGTTAATTACTATAATAAGGGAAGCAACGAATTGTTCCAGCCTTGACCAAAGGGGGACGGCGTTTTGGCGTACCCTCTCGAAGCGTTCGAAGAACGCGCAGCCACAGAGTGAAATTCTGTGTTCAAGAGGGGATTGGAGGCACTGCCCTCAACAAGCATTGCTTGCTACATGACGTTTCCCGGAATGTGTTTTCAAAAAATGCTCATGCTGCTATAATCTAAGAAATGGTTTTCATGCTTTGAAGGGGAAAAGCGCACGGCCATTGTACTTTCTGATCCCAAGGGGTATCACTAGATGGAAAAAATCTTTCTTTTGGAGGATGACGCTACGTTGAGCCGTGGCATCAGTATGGCGCTAAGTGGACCAGAATGCGCGGTTATCCTGGCAGATTGTCTTACCCAGGCTCAGGAAAAACTGGCAGGTCCCTCTTATGATCTTCTGATTCTTGACATCAATCTCCCGGATGGCAGTGGCCTTGATTTGCTGCGCAAGCTGCGCGACCAAGGAAACGAAACGCCCACGATTCTTCTGACTGCCAACGATCTGGAACTGGACGAGGTAACCGGGCTGGAAGCGGGAGCGGATGACTATATTACCAAACCATTTTCACTGGCGGTGCTGCGGGCAAGAGTCCATGCACAGCTTCGCCGCGGCAGCCGTCCCGCCTCTGCCAAACTGGAAGTCGGACCTTTTGTCTTTGATTTTGACAAAATGCTGTATCGCAGGGATGATCTTGAAATCGATCTTTCCAAAACGGAACAGAAATTGTTGCGGGTATTGGTGGAGAATCGGGGCCATGTGGTGTCCAGATCCACACTGGTGGACCGGGTATGGACGGACGGTGCTGAATTTGTAGAGGAGAACGCTCTCTCGGTCACTGTAAAACGGTTGCGCGGCAAGCTGGAAAAGGACCCTGCGAAGCCAGAATATCTGAAAACTGTATACGGTATAGGGTACACCTGGGCGGTGAAGTGATGGACATTTATATTTTTATCGGATTGGTAGTGGTAGCGGCAGTGGCTGTGTTGTTATTGGAGCGTTGGCAAACTATTAACACTATAAAGCAGCTGGACAAGATGCTGGAAACCGCTATAGACGGCAACTTTGCGGAAGAAACTTTCGATGAAAGCCGGCTTTCGGCCCTGGAAAGCCGGCTGGCCCGTTACCTGAGAGCCAGCTCACTTTCCGCACGAAAGGTGAAAGAGCAGAAGAATCAGATCAGTTCTCTGATTTCCGATATCTCCCACCAGACCAAGACGCCGGTGGCCAATCTGCAGCTTTATACCCAGTTGCTGGCTGAGCAACCGCTGACACCGCAAGGGACCGAGTGCGTCCAAGCGATTTCGGCACAGGCGAACAAGCTCCAGGCTCTGATGGAAGCTCTGGTGAAGACTTCCCGTCTGGAAAACGGAATTTTAGAATTGCACCCTGAAGCCTTCGAAATTGCGCCCGTGGTAGAACAGGCGGTTGCACAGTATGTACCGAAGGCATCCCAAAAGGGAATCTCCTTGACGGCAGAACCGCCAGAGGAAACCGCTGTATTGGACCCCAAGTGGACGGAAGAAGCTCTTTGCAACTTGCTGGACAACGCTGTGAAATACACCCCTTCAGGCGGGAAGATTACGGTGGATGTGAAGCAGTATGAACTGTTCTCGGCCATCCGGGTTACCGATACAGGCCCCGGCATTTCAGAAACAGACCAGGCGAAGATTTTCGGACGCTTTTACCGTGGCTCCGGGAACTACCAGACGGAGGGGGTGGGTACGAAGCCATTTCGGCGGGGCTATCTGCTCTTTGGCGAGAGACATGGGTGTTTTTTGATGTAGCGGATGTAGATGCCAGTTATCCATTTGCAAAGGCTCTTTATAATGAGATTGTGGACCGCTCCGGCGATGAAGTGATGCAGCTGGATGTCTATGAACTGGTGTCCGAGCTGCTGGCAGAAGAGGCTGGTAAGCCCTATGAGTTTGACCGGGAGAATGTGGCAGCCTATGATTTTCCGGTGATGGACCGGGAGGACCGGGACAGCACAGAGTTCCGCAACTACTGGCTCTATATGCCCCAGTTCCGGGTATTGGATCAAAACGATTTTGTTACCACGATGGCTGTATTTCTTATGCTTTTCATCTTTATCGCTCTGATTTGCTTTGCGGCAGTCATTGTAATTGCCTTCACCTGCTGTATGACGATTGCGCTTACCAATGTGCATGTGTACGACGATCTTCGGCATCTCGGAGCCCCGAAGTCTTACCTTTTCCGCTCCGTTAAAGGACAGGTTTCCAAGGTGTTCCTGGTGCCTGCTATTGTTGGTACTCTGATTATTGCAGCCTTCTATACCATGATCATGTATTTTAATGACAATCGTTTTACTCCTGGTGAGTTGGCGGGCATGGGGGCCTGTGCTGCCGTGGTTGCGGTACTGTCGTTGATGCTCTACGGCGTGTACCGCTTTACCAGAAAGAGTGTATGCCGCAGTCTTGGAATTTGACAAAGCACATCCGAGATTGGTGGCAGGGGATAGGGATAGCTCCCAATAAGCGGCGAAGAGCTCTGCCAGGGTTTTGTGAAGCCGTTTCAATGTCTATCAAAAAAGCCAGCCGGAAAAACAATGCCGGCTGGCTCTTTATTGCGATGTTGCTGTATCAATTGTGTTCGGCAGATGCCTTCAGCCGCTGATAATATCCGTCCACATAGGAGATGTACACAATGCCGCCGATGACATAAGCGATGGCGGTAATTGCAAAGCCGAAGGGCAGACCGGTGGTTTCCTGCAGAAATCCCATCAGCAGAGAGCCGATGCCGATGCCCACATCGTAGGAGAGCATATAGGTGGCATTGGCCACACCCCTCTTGGGCGCAGGAGTGGACCCGGTTACAAAGGATTGGAACAGGGGCTGCAAAATTCCGTACCCGAGGCCGAAGAAAAATCCGGCCGCAAGCAGGTGTACGCCGGAGTCCATAAACAGATAACTGACCATGGTCACGATCAGAAGAATAAGACTGATATACACCAGGATGCGGTGGCGACCGGCGTCAATCATCTTTTGGGTGGACAACTTGGAAACCAGCATTCCGGCGACCAGGAAAATGTAAAAGTACGGCAGAAATGCGCTCAATCCTTTTTCCTGGGCGAAGATGGAGGAGTAGGCAATCACGGCGCCATATGGAATCATAAGAAACATCATGTTGAACATAAAAGGAAGTGCCGGTCCGTGAATGGTATCGCGCAGCGAAAACTTTTTCCGGGTGGTTTTGGGGTAGCGGATGCGGCAGCAGGAAACGCAGATCAGCGCCGCCACCGTGATCCCAAAGATGGTCATAAAGGAAGCCTGGCTGTTCATATGGCTCTGAACCTGTAACCCCACATAAGGACCCACGGCCATGCCGATGGAGACGGTAAAGGCGAAGCGATTGATTCCCTCGGTGATCTTGGCAACGGGCAACACATCCCCGGCCAGCGTCATGGTGGCAGAACCGCAGACCGAGTATACGGCCCCATATACAGTCGGATGACAATCAGGATGCCGAACACCGGAAACAGAATGAACGCAGGGAAGGAAAGGCAAAACAGGGCAAGGAACAACAGGTACACATGATATCGGTTGAAGTTATCCAGCAGATACCCGTCCACGGGACGAAAAAGAATGGTGGCCACCGACATGGCAGTCAGTACGATGCCAATTTTGGAGCCGGTAATCCCAATTTCCTGACAATAGATGGGAATGATGGGAATAGAAGCATAAAAGGCGGCCAGCACAAGCAAATTGGTGATGAAAAGTAAAGTGAATTTACGATTCCAGATTTTTTCACTTTTTTCCATGCAAAAACTCCTTTACAAAAAAAATGGTGGCAATTGCCACTAAATAAGCTATAATTAAGAAAGAAGAGAAAGGGGAGGCATTCAGATGAGCTACAGCACAGACAGCCCGTTCAAAGACATTTCCATCCTGTACCGAAAGGCACACATCTGGCTGAACAACGGATGTGCGGCGCAGGATCTTACCGCAGCGCAAGCGGTGGTGATTCTGATTGTATGTGATTTCAAAATGCTGACACAGGATGAAATCACCAAGAGACTTTCTTTGGATAAGAGCGTAATCGCAAAGACAGTCACGAAATTGGAAGAATTGGGATTCCTGAAGCGGAGCACGAACGCCAAGGACAAGCGAACCTATGATATCTGCCCGACGCCCAAGGCATGGGCTGTTTATCCGATTATCAAAGAACAGGTGGAAGGCTGTTTCCGAAGAATGACCCAAGGAATGTCGGATGAAGAACGGGAGATATTCCGGCGTCTGTTGTCCAGGGCTGCACAGTCAGCATTGAAACAGGAAGAATAGAAGGTAAAAAGCCGTGGATACCGAATGGTATCCACGGCTTTTTGATGGCGCCGAATAGGCATGATAAAATCCCCCAGTTCAACTGGGGGTGGATAAAAAATACTTTAGTGAAGAGAAAGAACCTCCTGTGCTAAAATAAAGCTGGTCTGGCAACCAAGCAAAAAGCACAGGAGGTTCTTGTCAATGGATGACATAAAAAGTTTATCACATAGCAAGTACAGATGCAAATATCATATCGTATTTGCGCCGAAGTACCGCC